>Ga0209363_1000124_pt1 | contig 26535 bp, 24 predicted proteins | sample WorMetexBAHAMAS3_FD_187385 | JGI IMG/M metagenome (GOLD analysis project Ga0209363, IMG submission 187385) | Marine gutless worms symbiont microbial communities from Max Planck institute for Marine Microbiology, Germany - Inanidrilus exumae... | ecosystem: Host-associated > Annelida > Digestive... | reverse complement strand
CCGAAACCCTGGCCAACCAAACAAAGCACCGCCTCGGCGTCGAACCGAGGCGGCGGCAAAACGTCCGCTCCTACCAATAGCGGACACCGAAAACACCGCCGGAATCGGGTTTTTCAGCAGCCTCGGCGAGAACCAGACGCTGACCGTTGACGTGCTGGCCAACGATACGGACGTGGATGGCGGCGATCCGGCCAACTTCTCGCTGGATTCCGTCGCCATCGCCTCGGTGACGGGGCTCACCGGTGGCGGCACCGGCAGCGTCTCCGTGGGTCGACGACAAGCTGGTGTTCGATCCGGGCACGGACTTCGACGAGCTTGATGCGGGCGCCACGGCGACGGTGGTGGTGGACTACACCATGTCCGATGCGTCCGGCGTGCCGTCCTCGGCGCAGGTGACGATCACCGTGACCGGCAGCAACGACGGCCCGGTGGCGGTGGCGGACACCGCCGGCGGCGGCGAGAACCAGACGCTGACCGTCGATGTGCTGGCCAACGATACGGACGGGGACGCGTCGGACGGCCCGGCCAACTTCTCGCTGGATTCCGTGTCCATCGCTTCGGTGACGGGGCTCACCGGCGGCGGCACCGGCAGCGTTTCCATCGTCGACAACAAGCTGGTGTTCAACCCGGGCACCGACTTCGATGAGCTGGATGCCGGCGCCACGGCGACGGTCGTTGTCGATTACACCATGTCGGACGCGGCGGGAGCGCCGTCCGCGGCCCAGGTGACCATTACGGTCACCGGGGGCAACGACGGTCCGGTGGCGGTGGCGGACACCGCCGGCGGCGGCGAGAACCAGACCGTGACCGTGGACGTGCTGGCCAACGATACGGACGTGGACGCGTCGGACGGCCCGGCCAATTTCTCACTGGACTCCGTATCCGTCGCTTCGGTGACGGGGCTCACCGGCGGCGGCACCGGCAGCGTCTCCATCGTCGACAACAAGCTGGTGTTCGATCCGGGCACGGACTTCGACGAGCTGGACGCCGGGGCCACGGCGACGGTGGTGGTGGACTACACCATGTCCGATGCCGACGGCGTACCGTCTTCGGCGCAGGCGACGATCACCGTGACCGGCAGCGGCGACAAGCCGGTGGCGCAGGACATCGTCCTCAGCACCAACGAGGATGCCACGCCGATCACCGCCAGCTTCATCGCCGACGATGTGGACACCGGCGATACGCCTGCGAACCTGACCTACGCGCTGCTCAACACGCCCGACCGCGGGACCGTGGTGAACAACGGCGACGGCACCTTCAGCTTCGACCCGGGTGACGATTTCGACGACCTGGCGGCCGGCGAAGTGGAGGCGGTGACCTTCGACTATCAGGTGACCGACAGCGACGGCCTGACCGACACCGCATCGGTGACCGTGAACGTGGAGGGCAAGGCGGACATCAACGTGATCTACGCGGTGGATGTCTCCGGCAGCATGGGCTTCTTCAACAACTTCGGGCTCAACCTGGCACAGAACGCGCTGAACGCGCTGACGCCGGAGTTCGACGCGGTGGATGCGAGCGTCAACCTCCACGTCGTGCCGTTCACCAACGAGGACCTGAGCGGTGCCCGCGCGCCGCAGTCGTTCGACAACGACCCGGGAACCGCCACGCCGGACCTCGACGCCGCCGAGAGCATGATCGACGGCCTTTTCGCCAGTGGCGGCACCAGCTTCTCGTTCGGCCTCGGTGCCGTGCGCGACGTGTTCGAAACCGAAGGGTTCGGCGATCTGAACGTGGTGGTGTTCATCTCCGACGGCTCGCTGTCGTCCGCCTCCTTGCAGGCCGAGGCGGAGGACATCCAGTTCCTCAACGAGAACGGCGTTTCGGTGTTCGCCGTCGGGACCGGCGTCGACTCGGACTTGGAGTTCCTCGATCCCATCGACAACACCGGTGACGGCGCCGTGCAGATCACCGATGCCGACGACCTGATCGCCGATCTGCAGGACGTCCTGGATCAGATTCAGCCACCGGCGGAGGGCGAAGCGGTCATCCTCGGCGCCTCCTCGTCATCCGGCGAAAACGGAGACGAGGACTCCGGCGACGGCTACCAGGTCACCAACAACGAGGACGAGTCCCTGGGCGCCGGCCCGCCGTCGAACACCTGATCGCCCAAGCCGGACGTCCCGTCTGGCCGGACGCGCCAGTCCTTTCCGCCTCGAAGCGGGGTCTCCCGGCCGATCGCGTCGCGCAACGCTGTGCGGCGGCAATTCGACCGAGGATCATCAACCGGTTCAAAGTAGACGGAAATCGCTTTAGACTTGATGCAACGCACCGATGTCGTCACCGGCGACAACGAACGGGGCGATAGCGAACAGAACGAAAGGGAAGACAACAATGCATCGGAATGCCCGTGCCGCCTTTGCCGCCCTGCTTGTCGGAGGTTTTTCCGCTGGCCTCGCGAGCGGACCCGCCGATGCCGCGGAAAAGGTGAGCTATCGTCTGGACGTGGCGCCGATCCTCGAGAGCCGCTGCGGCGCCTGCCACTCACCCGGCGGCGACGGCTACGAGGCCAGCGGCCTCGACCTCAGCTCCTACGCGGGCCTGATGAAGGGCACCAAGCATGGACCCATCGTCGTCGCCGGCGATCCGCTGACCAGCAACCTCAACGTGCTGGTGGAAGGCCGCGCGGCGCAATCGCTGAGGATGCCCCACAACCAGCGCCCGCTGCTCAAACAGCAGCAGTCGATCCTGCGCGACTGGGTACGCCAGGGCGCCAAGGACAACTGACGTCTCGGTTCCTGGAACGCAAAACGGCCCCGGCGATGCCGGGGCCGTTTTTGTTTGGATTTTCGCGTCCGCTAGTGCTGGTCGGCCCAGATCTTGCGTTTCAGCGCGTACATCAGGCCGGTGAGGAAGATCATGAACAGCAGCACCTTGATCCCCATCCGCTTGCGCTCCTCCAGCTCCGGCTGAGCCGCCCAGGAGAGGAACGTCACCACGTCCTTCGCCTGCTGCTCCACCGTCGCAGCGGTGCCGTCGGCGTACTCCACCCCGTCTTCGAACAGGGGCGGCGCCATGGCGATCTGGTGGCCGGGGAAGTAGGTGTTGTAGTACAGCCCCTCCAGCACCTCCGCGCCTTCCGGCGGCTCTTCCACATAGCCGACCAGCAGGGCATAGAGGTAATCCGGTCCGCCGATGCGTGCCTTGGTCATCAGCGACAGGTCCGGCGGATAGGCGTTGTTGTTGGCCGCCCGTGCCGCGTTCTCGTTGGGGAACGGCGAGACGAACCGGTCCGACGCCTTGGCCGGCCGGAAGAACATGTCGCCTTCCTCGTCGGGGCCGTCCTCCACCTCGTACTCGGCGGCGATGGCGTCGATCTGCGTCGGCTCGAAGCCGATGCCTTCGAGGTTCCGGTAGGCCACGAACGACAGGGCGTGACAGGAGGAACACACCTCCTTGTACACCTGGAACCCGCGCTGGGCGGCGGCGCGGTCGAAGGTTCCGAACAGGCCGTGATGGCTCCAGTCCTGTGCCGGCGGCTTGGTGATCTCGCCGGCAGCCCACGCCGTTGCGGGGACCAGGGCCACGGCAAGGGCGGCGGCGGCTTTCATGGTCATCATCATCCGCTTCACTCCGCCGGTGCGGCCGCGGCCGCTTGACCCGATGCCGCCTTGCCCTTGGTCACTGCCGCGCTGATGCTCTCCGGCACCGGACGCGGCCGCTCGATCAGGCTGACGATGGGGATGATCACCAGGAAGAAGGCGAAGTAGTAGGCGGTGGCCAACTGCCCGATCCAGATGAAGTGCCCTTCCGCCGGTTTGCCGCCGATATACCCCAGCAGGATGCAGTCGGCGACGAAGATCCAGAAGAACTGCTTGTAGATGGGCCGGAACCTCCCGCTGCGGACCTTGGAGCGGTCCAGCCACGGCAGGAACAGCAGGATCAGGATCGAGCCGAACATCAGGATCACACCGATCAGCTTCGCCGAGATGAACCAGATGTCGAAGGTGATGGCCCTGAGGATGGCGTAGTACGGCAGGAAGTACCACTCGGGCACGATGTGCGCCGGGGTCTGCAGCGGGTTGGCCTTGATGTAGTTGTCCGGCTCGCCGAAGAAGTCCGGCGCGAAGAACACGAAGTACAGGTAGAAAATCAGGAACACGCCCAGCCCGAACATGTCCTTCATGGTGTAGTAGGGCGTGAACGGGATGGTGTCCTGCGGGCCCTTAATGTCGACGCCCAGCGGGTTGTTGGACTTCTTGGTGTGCAGCGCCCACAGGTGTAGGAACACCAGCGCGAACAGGATGAACGGCAGCAGGTAGTGGAAGGCGTAGAAGCGGTTCAGCGTCGGGTTTTCGACGGTGAACCCGCCCCACAGCCAGGTGACGATGCTCTCGCCCACCAGCGGGATGGCGGAGAACAGGTTGGTGATCACTGTCGCCGCCCAGTAGCTCATCTGCCCCCAAGGCAGCACATAGCCCATGAACGCGGTGGCCATCATCGCCAGCAGGATCAACACGCCGAGGATCCACAGCAGTTCCCGCGGCGCCTTGTAGGAGCCGTAGTACAGGCCGCGGAAGATGTGGATGTAGACGACAAGGAAGAACATGGACGCGCCGTTGACGTGCAGATAGCGCATCAGCCAGCCATAGTTCACGTCGCGGACGATCCGTTCCACGCTTTCGAAGGCGTAGTCCACGTGCGGCGTGTAGTGCATCGCCAGGAAGACGCCAGTGGCGATCATCACCACCAGCACAATCCCGGCCAGCGAGCCGAAATTCCACCAGTAGTTCAGGTTCTTGGGCGTGGGATAGTCGACCAGGTGTTCCTGCATCAGCGTGAACACCGGCATCCGGTCGTCGATCCACCGTACGAGGGGATTACTCCAGGTCTTCGCCTGCATTCTCGCGTCCTCAGCCGATCCGCAGCGTGGTGTCGTCAACGAACGTGTACGGCGGCACCACCAGATTGCGCGGCGCCGGGCCCTTGCGGATGCGCCCGGCGGTGTCGTAGTGCGATCCATGGCACGGACAGAACCAGCCATCAAACTCGCCCCGCACGTCACTGACTTTCAGCCCCAGCGGAATGCATCCGAGGTGCGTGCAGGCGGCTTCCATGACCAGCCACTCCGCCTTCTGAATACGCGCCTCGTCCGTTTCCGGATCGGGCAGGGTGTTCACGTCCACGTCGCGCGCGGCCTCGATCTCGGCCGCGGTGCGATGGTGGATGAACACCGGTTTGCCGCGCCAGATGACGCGAATCCGCTGTCCTTCCTCCACCGTCGACAGGTCGAACGTGGCCGAGGCCAGGGCACGGGTGTCGGCTGCGGGGTTCATCGAGTCGATGAACGGCCAGATCGCCAATCCGGTGCCCACGGCCGCTACCGTGCCGGTGGCAATCAACAGGAAGTCGCGCCGCGTATCCCCTTCGGGTGCGTGCGGCACGTTGTCCTTGGTCTCCGCCATGGAAAAACCTCTTCTGCCGGCCCCGGGGGGTGGGCCGTTGACGTCGTTTCCTCGCGTTTGGTCCCCCGCGGATTGCACCGGCCGCGGCGGTCAGGATCGCACGTCCGGGCGTAGGACCGGTTCCCCGTCGAATAGGCTGTCCGACTGGGCTGTCACGTCAAGCCGTCCAGCCGTGGCGGGCCGGTGATCGCCGGGATCGCGGTCGATGCCGCATGCCCCGGGATGAAACCAAACCAAGCCACGGATATAATGGAATTCTTCGCCATAGGGAAGGCATAAGATTGTGCGCCTGCGAAATGTCGGGCCGATGACCGTTGTTTGCCAACGGGATAGGGTCCTGATGGTGCGGGGCCGCTGATGCGCTTGGTGCTGTTCGAGCCCGATATCCCGCAGAATGCCGGGACGCTGATGCGAACCGCGGCTTGCTTGGGGGTCGAAGTGGACCTGATCGAGCCGTGCGGTTTCGTCCTCGACGACCGGCGGCTGCGGCGCGCCGGCCTCGACTATCTGCAGCAGGCGGCGGTCCGGCGCCACCCGTCGTGGGCGGCTTATGCCGCAGTGCGGGAGGCCGACGGCGGCACGAGTCGTCTGGTGCTGCTGACCACCCGCGCGGACGTGCCGTACACCGCGTTCTCCTTCCAGGCCGGCGATTCGCTGATGGTGGGCCGCGAGAGCGGCGGCGCGCCGGAGGCTGTCCATGCCGCCGCCGATGCCCGCATCCGGGTGCCGATGACCGCCGGTGCCCGGTCGCTGAACGTGGCGGTGGCGGCGGCGATGGTGCTGGGCGAGGCCCTCAGGCAGACCGGCGGCCTGCCGGTGAACGCGGCATGACCGGGCCGGCGGAGGAGGGGGAGGCGGCTGCGGCAGCGGACCGCAAGGCCCGTGCCCGCGCTTGGTTCGAAAACCTTCGCGACCTGCTGTGCGCAGCCTTCGAGGCCATCGAGGACGACGGGCCCGACGATGGTCAAGGTGACCGGCCCGTCGGCCGGTTCGAGCGGCCGGATTGGCGGCGGTCGGGCGGTGGCGGCGGCACCATGGCGATCCTGCGCGGTCGGGTGCTGGAAAAGGCCGGGGTCAACGTCTCCACCGTGGAGGGCGAGTTCGATCCGGCCTTTCGCGACCGTATTCCCGGCGCCGCGGAGGACCCGCGCTTCTGGGCGTCGGGAATCTCGGTGGTGGTGCACCCACGATCGCCGCATGTGCCCGCGGCCCACATGAACACCCGGATGATCGTCACCACCCGCGGCTGGTTCGGCGGCGGCGCCGACCTGACCCCGGTGTTCCCCCAAGACGAGGACACGGACGATTTCCATGCGGCGCTGAAGGACGCCTGCGATTCCCATGCGCCGGGCGACTACCCCGCCTTCAAGGACTGGTGCGACCGGTATTTCTATCTGCCGCACCGGGGCGAGCCGCGCGGCGTCGGCGGCATCTTCTTCGACAATCTGGGCCGGCGCGGACTGGGAGGCCGACTTCGCCTTCGTGCAGGCGGTGGGGGAGGCGTTCCTGGACGTCTACCCGCGCATCGTCCGCCGCCGGATGACCGCCCCGTGGACGGCCGAGGACCGCCAGGCGCAACGCGTCAAACGCGGCCGCTACGTGGAGTTCAACCTGCTGTACGACCGCGGGACCCTGTTCGGGCTCAAGACCGGCGGCAACGTTGAGGCGATCCTGATGTCGCTGCCGCCGGACGTCGCCTGGCCGTAAGGGCCGCGCCGGCGCCTACTTGATCTCCAGGATCGCCATCGCCTCGGCCAGCACCTTGATGGATTCGGCGTGGTTGCCGGCGTTGTGCAGCGCCTCGCCCTCGGCGCGCAGCGCCTTCACCTTGGTCATTTGCTCCGCCGAGAGTTCCGGATTGGTGGCCAGCTTGGCGTCGATCTTGGCCATGTCGGCAGGGCAGTGGAACGCCAGCGCCGGCGTCGTTACGAAGACGGCCAGGGCGGCGGCGAGCAGGCCGCGCTTTAGGGTGTGCGTGATCATCTCGTGCCTCGGTGATCGATTTCCGGTCTTCCTCTTAGATGAGCATCCGGGGCGCCGCCGTCATCCCCCTTCGGCGATCAGCGTCCGCAGCTTGTCCAGGCAGGCGTCCCGGTCGGGGCGATAGTCGTTCTCCTCCCACCACGCCTCGGTGGCCTTCAGCAGCCGGCCCACGCGGCGGCCGTGCGCCACGCCCAGGTCCAGCGCGTCGCGGCCTTTGAGGGGAAAGGCGATCGGCGTCCATGCACCCGCCGCCTCCAACAGCGTCACCCACGCGGCGGTGCGGCCGGGACGCCGCCGCGGCTCCTGCGCCATTTCCTCGGCCCAGGTGAGCAGCGCCACGTCGATCACCGCCTCCGGGCCCATCCGCTGCAACGCCCGCCTGAGGCCAATGGCGCCGACCTCCGGGCTCACCGGCCATGGCGGTGTGGCCATGGTCACCAGCCGGTTCCGATAGCGGTTGGACAGCTTCAGGCGTTCGGCCACCGCCGCCGCGCCGGCGGCATCGGTGCGCAGCAGCGCCGCCAACCGGCGCACCGGATCGGGCGCCACCCCGGGACAGCGCAGGGCGCGGGTGTCCAGCCAGGTCAGCGTCCTCAGCCGGCCGGGATCGCCGGCCTCCGGCAGCACGTGGGACAGCACCTTCTCGCCGTGCATCAGCACCATCACGTCGGCGGGATCGGGCGCCATGAGCGTGCGGAACACCTCCACCCGGACCCGTTCGCCCGACAGCAGCGCCAGCCCGTGGGCCTCCGCCCGGCAGGCAGCCAGCGCCTCGCGATTCGGCGGCGGGCGGCCGTAGAGGGCGTAGAAGCGGAAGAACCGCAGCAGCCGCAGCACGTCCTCGCCGATGCGGTCGCGGGCATTGCCGACGAAGCGGATGCGGCCGTGGCCCAGGTCGTCGATGCCGTTGAAGTAGTCGTACACTTGGCCTTTGGGTGTGCAGGACAGGGCGTTGATGGTGAAGTCCCGCCGCGCGGCGTCGGCGACCCAGTCATCGGTGAACGCCACCCGCGCCCGTCGGCCGAAGGTCTCCACGTCCACGCGCAGCGTGGTGATTTCGATGTGCTGCCGGCCGATCACCGCGGTGACGGTGCCGTGGTCGATGCCGGTGGGCACCACGCGGATCGCCGCTTCCGTCAGCTTCTCCATCACCCGCTGTGGCGGCATCGGCACGGCGATGTCGATATCCCGGATCGGCCGCCGCAACAGCGCGTCCCGCACGCAGCCGCCGATGAACCGGGCCTCGTCGCCGTTGGCAGTCAGCGCCGCCAGCACAGCGCCGGTTTCGGTGGCGGTCATCCACGGCTGAGGGTGCAGCTGGCCCACCGGTTCGGTGGTGTTCAGCGACACCACCGTGTCGGACGAGGTGTCGGAGTTTGAGCGGGGCGGCGACGATCGGCGGCGGATCATCGGACGCTCGTCATTAGATGTTCATCTCGTTAGATGCTCATCATCGAACGTTCGTCATCGGATCTGGCCGGGAACGATCCGGCCGTCCTCATAGCGCGGCGGTTCGTAGACGCCTTCCGGATCGCCGGCCCCGGTCATCGCCGTGTAGACCAGCCCGCCGAGCATCAGCACGAAGCCGGCGACGATCAGCCAGAACCACGGCCCCTCCTGAAGCCGTGCCACCGGCCCGCCCGCGGTGCGCCGCCGTGCCAGGTACGACCAGATGAGAAACATCAGCGTCGGCAGCAGCAGCGGCAGCAGGATCTGGAGGACGAAGCGCGTCATCAGCGATGCAGGATCTCGTAAAGGTTGACCAGCATTCCGGCGGTTGCTCCCCAGATATAATGCTCGCCGTAGGGCATCGCATAAAAATGCCGCGCCACGCCCTCGAACTCGGCGGAGCAGCGCTGGTGATTCGCCGGGTCCATGAGGAACGCCAGGGGAACCTCGAACACGGTTTCCACCTCGTGCGGGTCGGGCTTCACGTCGATGGGCGGCTTGACGATCCCCACCACCGGCGTGACCACGAAGCCGGTGCGGGTGACGTAGGTATCCAGGTGGCCGACGATCTCCACCCGGTCGCGAAGAAGGCCCACTTCCTCTTCGGTCTCGCGCAGGGCGGTCTCCACCGGGCCGCCGTCTTCCGGTTCGATGTGGCCGCCGGGAAAGCTCACCTGGCCGGCGTGATGGGCCAGGTGCCGTGTGCGCTGGGTCAGCAGCACGGTCAGTCCGCCCGGACGGTCCACCAGCGGCACCAGCACCGCCGCCGGCTTCAATGGCCGTTTCGGATCCATCCCCGGATTGAGGTTGTGGTCGCCGCGCTCGTCCTGGGTCTCCCTGGGAAACGGGGTGTCCTCGGGCACGTGCCGGCGCCCTGCCATGCCGCGGACGATGGCCCCCCGCGTCGTGATCACGCTCACGGTTCGTCGCTCAGCCTGCCCATGGGAAAGAACGAGCCGCAACTCCACACGCCGAAGATAGGATCGTCATCAATCTTTTCTTCGACCCCCAGCGCCACCAGTTGATAGTAAACCGATCGGGAGAGGCGGGCGTTCATGCTGTCGCGCACGGCCACGTACGGCAGTGGTTCTTCGGTGGCGGGGTTGCTTGTGATGGTCAGCGGATGGTCATCGTCCACCGAGACGATCTCGTCCACGTTGGTGCGCATGCTCAGCTTCTGCTCACGCCCGCAGCCGTTGACGAACAGCTCCACCGCCATGAACGGTACGTCCTCCACCTCCACGCGGCCCATCTCCGCCGGTGTCACCAGCCAGTACGAGCCATCCTCCGCCCGGGTCAAGACCGAGGCGAACAGGCAGACGAGCTCTTTGCGGCCGATGGGGGAGCCGTGGTAATACCAGACGCCTTCGCGGTCGATTCGGATGTCGAGATCGCCACAGATGAATCGGCCGCGCGGCATGGCCGACGCCACGTTGCCGGCGAACGTAGGGACGCTCACCTCCGGCGGCGTTTGGCCCTTTTCGGTCGCGGACGTCAGCCGCGGGCCGGATCGGCCGGGTCGGTGAGTTGGCTTCTTGTTCATCGAGACGATGTGCCGTTCGAAGCGACGCCTGTATCCCTGTTAAGAACATTATTTGGAGGGCGTGGTGCCCATAGCCAAGAGCGAACCGGCCGACGCCGACCATAGTGCGCTGATCGCCGCCATCGATCAACTCGGCGCTCAGTTCTCCGAGGCGCGCGAAGCGCTGTCGAGGGTGATCTTCGGCCAGGGCCGGGTGATCGAGGAAACCCTGATCACCCTGCTGGCGGGCGGCCACCTGCTGCTGATCGGCGTGCCCGGCCTCGGCAAGACGCGGCTGGTGGAGGCGCTGGGTACGGTGTTCGGTCTCGAGGACCGCCGGGTCCAGTTCACGCCCGATCTGATGCCCGCGGACATCCTCGGCTCGGAGGTTTTGGAAGAATCGGAGACCGGGCGCCGGTCGTTCCGCTTCATCCGCGGGCCGGTGTTCTGCCAACTGCTGATGGCCGACGAGGTCAACCGCGCCAGCCCGCGCACCCAGTCTGCGCTGCTGCAGGCGATGCAGGAGCACCGGGTGTCGGTGGCCGGCCATTATCACGGACTGCCGACGCCGTTCCACGTGCTGGCCACCCAGAACCCGCTGGAGCAGGAAGGCACCTATCCGCTGCCCGAGGCGCAGCTCGACCGCTTCTTCATGCAGGTGGACGTGGAGTACCCGGAGCAGGACGCCGAGCGGCAGATCATGATCGCCACCACCGGGCCGAAGGACGCGGCGCCGCGCAAGGTGATGACCGCCGATACCCTGATCGATGCCCAGCGGCTGGTCCGCCACGTGCCGGTGGGCGACAGCGTCGCCGACGCCATCCTCACCGTGGTCCGCGCCGGCCGGCCCGAATCGTCGCCCATCGACGTGGTGCGCGATAGCGTCGCCTGGGGGCCGGGGCCGCGCGCCTCGCAGGCGCTGATGCGCGCCGTCCGTGCCCGCGCGGTGATCGACGGCCGGCTGTCGCCGTCTGTGGACGACGTGCTGGCGCTGGCCCATTCGGTGCTACGCCACCGCATGGCGTTGAACTTCTCCGCCCGCGCCGACGGGATCACCATCGGCGCCGTCATCGATCGGTTGTGCGCACAAATCGCCTGAGCCGCACCCCGTCACCCGGTGCCGGCGGGGGCGATCGGCGGGGCCTGGTGCCCCGCGCCGAGGCGCTGGCCGCCGACCTGCCGCCGCTGCTGGTGGCCGCCGACCGGGTGGCGGCGACGGTTTCCCAGGGCGTTCACGGCCGCCGCCGCGTGGGCCACTGCGAGACCTTCTGGCAGTTCCGCCGTTATCAGACCGGCGACCCGGCGCAGGCCGTCGACTGGCGGCAATCGGCGAAATCGCAGCCGCTGTACGTGCGCGAGACGGAATGGGAGGCGGCACAGAGCGTGTGGTTCTGGCGCGACGCCTCGCCGTCCATGGACTACCGCTCGGCGCCGTCGCTGCCCACCAAGGGCGAACGGGCCGACATCCTGTTGCTGGCGCTGGCCTCGCTGCTGGTGCGCGGCGGCGAGCGCCTGGCCCTGCTGGGTGCCGGCCGGCCGCCGGCGCCGGGCCGCGCGGCGCTGACGCGACTGGCGGCAACTCTGGAGGGGAAGGGCCGCTCGGACGCCGATCTTCCCGGCCGCGAACGGCTGCCGCGCCACGCACGGGTGGTCCTGTTCGGCGATCTGCTGGCGCCGCTGGAGGCGGTGAAGGCGACCATCGCCGGGCTGGCCGGCCAGGGCGTCGGCGGCCATCTGGTGCAGATTCTCGACCCGGCGGAGGAAACGCTGCCCTTCGCCGGACGGGTGGTGTTCGAAGGACTGGAGGGCGACACCGACGTGCTGTTTGGTCGCACCGAATCCATCCGCGACGACTACCGGGCGGCGTTGGAGGCGCATCGCCAGGGCCTGCGTGAGCTGGCCCGCGCCGCCGGCTGGACCATCGTCACCCATCACACCGACCATCCGCCGCAGACCGTGCTGCTGTCCCTGTTCCTGGCCATTGCCGAACGCCGAGGGTGGTAGCAGGATGAGGGCGATTCCCAAATGCTGATCCTCTGAACGCTGGCCACTGGATGCTGACCCCCCAATGATGGCCTCCACATGCTGACACTTGGCGCCATCTCCTTCGTCGCCCCGTGGGCGCTGGCGGCGCTGGCGGTTCTGCCGGCGCTGTGGTGGCTGGTGCGAATCACGCCGCCGGTGCCGCGCCGGGTCGCCTTCCCGTCGCTGATGCTGCTGGCGATGCTGCGGTCGTCGGAGGACAGCGCCGCCCGCACCCCGCCGTGGCTGGTGCTGCTGCGGCTGCTGCTGGCGGCGGCGGTGATTCTCGGCGCCGCCCACCCGCTGCTCAACGCGCCGGAGGCGCTTCCCGGCCGCGGTCCGGTGGTGGTGATGGTGGACGACGGCTGGCCCGCCGCCGGCGACTGGACGGCGCGTCGGACGGCGATGGCGGAACTGATCGACCAGGCCGACCGGGAGGGACGAGGCGTGGTGCTGATGACCAGCGCGCCGGTGGCCGACGGCGAACCCGCGCCGCCCGTGGAGGTGCTCACCACCGAGGAGGCACGGCAGCGGGCGGCAGCGCTGGCGCCGAAGCCGTGGCCCACCGACCGCGCGGCCGCCGTGAACCGCCTGTCCGCGGCCGTGGCCGCCGGGGTCGTGGATACCGCCACCGTGGTGTGGCTCAGCGACGGCCTCGCCGAGCCTGCGCCCGACAAATCCTTCCCTGATCTCGTAGCGTCGTTGCGGTCTCTGGGCCCGACGGTGGTCGTCAAACCCGAGGCCGGCCGCGTGACTGTCGCCCTGCTGCCGCCGCAGGCGGATGGCACGGCGCTGCGGCTCGCCGCGCTAAGGCCCGAGTCCGGTCCCGTTCCGCCGCTGGCGGTGCGTGCCCTGGGCGAGGACGGCGCGTTGCTCAGCCGCGTGCCGCTGACGTTCGCCGACGACGGGCGGCGCGGCGAGGTGCGATTGGAGATGCCGTCGGAACTGCGCAACCAGTTGGCGCGGTTGGAGGTGGAGGGCGTGTCCTCGGCCGGCGCGGTGGTGCTGATCGACGAACGGTGGCGGCGGCGGCCGGTGGGCGTGGTGACGCCGCCGCAGTCGGGCATCCATCCGCCGCTGCTGCGCGGCGCCTACTACGTGCAGCGGGCGTTGGAGCCGGGCACCGAGGTTCGCCGGGGCACCGTGCGCGACCTCTTGTCGCGGCCGCTGGCGATGCTGGTGGTGGCCGACGAGACGCCGCTGGACGCGGCCGACCGCGCGGCCATCGGCGCCTGGGTCGCCGACGGCGGCCTGCTGCTGCGGTTCGCCGACCCGGAGCTGGCGCGGTCTGCTGGCACCGACGACCTGCTGCCGGTGCGGCTGTGCGGCGGCGATCGGGTTCTCGGCGGTGCCCTGTCGTGGCGCACGCCGGCCGCCCTGGCACCGTTCCCCGACGGCGGGCCGCTCAACGGGCTGGCGGTGCCGGAGGACGTGAGCGTCCGCCGCCAGGTGCTCGCCGAACCCTCCATCGACCTCGCCGAGCGCACGTGGGCGCGGCTGGACGACGGCACGCCGCTGATCACCGGCGCGGCGCGCGGCGACGGCTGGCTGGTGCTGGTGCACACCACCGCCGGGCCGGAATGGACCGACCTGCCGCTGTCCGGCCTGTTCGTCGAGATCCTCGAACGGCTGGTGGCGCTCGGCCGCGGTGCCGTGGCCGGCGTGGACGGCGGCCAGCCCCTGGTCCCGGTGGACGCGCTGGACGCCTACGGGCGCCTCGGCACGCCGCCGCCGGGAGCGCACGCCATTCCGGCGGACGCCATTGCCGAGGCGGTGGTGGGACCCGGCCATCCGCCGGGAATCTATGGTCGCGGTCCGGTTCGCCGGGCCCTCAACCTCACCGCCGGCATGGACGACCTGCGGCCCCTCGGGTCGTTGCCGACTGGCGTGGAACAGTCGGCCTACGGGGTGGCCGAGGCCCGCGACCTGCGGCCGTGGCTGCTGGGCGCGGCCATGCTGCTGGTGCTCGCCGACATGGCGGTCAGCTTGGCCATGCGCGGCGCCTTGCCCCTGGCGTGGCGGCCGTGGCGGCGGCGCAGCGTGACGTCGGCGGTGCTGGCCCCGTTGATGCTGACGTGGGCTGTGCTGGCGCCTGTGGGTACGGCGGCGGCCCAGGAATACGTCAGCACCGGAACCGCCGAGGCGGCGGCGCTGACCACCCGCCTGGCCTACGTGATCACCGGCGATCCGGAAGTGGACGCGGTCAGCCGCGCCGGCCTTGCCGGCCTGACGGCGATGGTCAACCGGCGCACGGCGACGGAACTGGACGCGCCGGTGGGCTTGGACCCGGCCCGCGACGAACTGCTGTTCTATCCGCTGATCTACTGGCCGCTGGTGGGCACCGCGACAGCGCCGGCGGAGGAGGCAGTGCGGCGCCTGGAGGCGTACATGCGCGGCGGCGGCACCATCCTGTTCGATACCCGGGCGCGGGGCGGCGGCGAGCGGCCGCGCGGCCTGAACGTGCTGGCCGAGGCCCTGTCCATTCCGCCCCTGGTGCCGGTGCCGCGCGACCACGTGCTGGGCCGCGCCTTCTATCTGCTGCCGTCCTTTCCCGGCCGCTGGACCGGCGGCACGGTGTGGATTGAGGCGGCCGGCGAACGGATCAATGACGGCGTGACCTCGGTCATCGTCGGCAGCCACGACTGGGCCGGCGCCTGGGCCACCGATGACGCGCAGCGGCCGCTGTTCGCGGCGGTGCCGGGCGGCAAGCGCCAGCGCGAGCTGGCTTATCGCTTCGGTATCAACCTGGTGATGCACGTGCTGACCGGCAGCTACAAGAGCGATCAGGTGCACATGCCGGCGATCCTGGAGCGTTTGGGCCGATGACCGGTGGGCCGATGAGCGCGGGGCTGACCTTCACGCCGATGATCCCCTGGCCGCTGATCGCCGCCGGGGTCGCCATCGCCTTTTGCCTGCTGCTGGTGAGCCTGCGCCGCGGCGGCCGCGGGACGATTTTCCGCGCCCTCGCCGTGCTGATGCTGGCCACCGCCCTGGCCAACCCGCGGCTGTCCAGCGAGATCCGCGAGGCCCGCCCCGACCTGGCGCTGGTGGTGGTGGATCGATCGCCGAGCCAGACGGTGGCGCAGCGGGTGGCGACCACCGATGCGGCGACGGCGGCGGTTCTGGAGGCGTTGGAGGCTCACGACGACCTGGAGGTGCGGACGGTGGAGGTGAACGCCGACGCCAATGGCACCCGGCTCGTGGACGCTGTGAACCAGGCTCTGGCGGAGGACGCCACGGGACGGCTGGCCGGGGCAATGGCGATCACCGACGGCCAGGCCCATGACGGCGGCGACCCGCTGCCGGCCATCGGCGACGCACCCTTCCACGTGCTGCTCACCGGTTCGCCGAGCGAGCGGGACCGGCGCCTGACCGTCGAGCGGGCGCCGGCGTACGGGCTGGTGGGCCAGCCGGTAACGGTGGAGTTCCGCATCGACGATCACCATGCCGGGGACACTGCCGGCGCGCAGGTGCGGGTTCGCGCCGACGGCACCGAGGTGGGCACCATCGCCGCCCGTGTCGGTGAGCCGCAGTCCTTCGACTTTACGCTACGCCACGCCGGCGCCACTGCGCTGGAGTTGGAGGTGGACGCGGTGCCGGGCGAGCTGTCGGCGGTCAACAACCGCGCCGCCGTCACCATCAGCGGCGTGCGGGACCGGATGCGCGTGCTGCTGGTCTCCGGCCAGCCGCATCCGGGCGAACGCACCTGGCGCAACCTGCTGAAGTCCGACCCGGCGGTGGACCTGATCCACTTCACCATCCTCCGGCCGCCGGAAAAGGACGACATGACGCCGCTCGGCGAGCTGTCGCTGATCGTCTTTCCCGTGCAGGAGCTGTTCGACGAGAAGCTGCACGAGTTCGACCTGGTGGTGTTCGGTCGCTACGTGGTCCGCAACGTGCTGCCCATGGCCTACATGCGCAACGTGGTGGCACATCTGCGGCAGGGCGGGGCGGTGCTGCTGGCGACGGGGCCGGAGTTCGCCAGCCTCGCCAGCCTCTACCGCACGCCGCTGGGCGACGTGATGCCGGGCGCGCCTACCGGTCGCGTCCGCGAAGGCGCCTTCCGGCCCACGGTCACCGATCTGGGGCGGCGCCATCCGGTGACCTCGGCCCTGCCCGGTGCCGAGGTGTCGGGGGACGCCGACGAGGAGGCCGCGGGCCGCCCCACCTGGGGCCGCTGGCACCGGCTGGTGGAGGTGGAGCCCCGTCGCGGCTCGACCCTGATGACCGGCCTCGACGGCCAGCCGCTGTTGATGGTGGATCGCATCGGCGAAGGCCGCATCGCGTTGATGAGCAGCGATCAGATCTGGCTGTGGGCGCGGGGCTACGAGGGCGGCGGACCGCACGACGAGCTGATCCGGCGGCTGGCCCACTGGTTGATGAAGGAACCGGACCTGGAGGAGGAGCGGCTGATCGCCCAGGCCGAAGGCGATCGGCTGGTGGTGGAACGCCGCAGCCTCGGGACGGAACCGGTGGAGGCGACGGTGACCGGGCCGTTGAGCGCCACCCGGACGGTGCGCCTGGACCCCGGCGACGACGGCGTCGCCCGCGCCGAAGTCCCGGCCGCCACGCCGGGCCTCTATCGCGTCGACGATGGGGCGCGGACCGCCTTGGCCGCGGTGGGGCCGCCCAACCCGGCGGAGTACGCCGACCTGCGGGCCACCCCGGAGCGGCTGCGGGCCGCCGTCGAGGCGTCGGGAGGCGGGATCGCCTGGGTCGCCGACGGGCTGCCCGACATCCGCCGTACCCAGCCGGGGCGCGACGCGGTGGGCCGCGGCTGGATCGGCCTGCGCCGCACCGACGCCTTCCGGGTCACCGGTGTCACCGAAACGTCGCTGCTGTCCGGCCTGCTGCTGGTGACCCTGGCGCTGGGCACCCTGATGATCGCCTGGTGGCGCGAGGGGCGCTGACGCCGCCCGCCGGAATCAGTTCGTCGCCGGGGCTTTTCGGGTGGTGGCGAAGGTGAGCCCATAGATGCTCGCCGCCACCACGCAGAACGCGACCACCTGATACATCTCGATGGTGTCGCCCAGGAAGATGACCGCCAGCACCATGGTCAACGCCGGCCAGGGGACGGTGATCGAGCTTGCCAGCGACACGTCGATAGCGCGGACCGCATAGAACCAGAAGATCAGCTCCAGGTAATAGGCCAGTCCCATGAGCAGGGCGAAGGTCTGGAACTCGAGGGTGGTCAGTGCCGTGATCATGCCCGTCGGTCCCGCGACCGCCAGCAGCACGATGCCGAGAAAGACAGACGAGATGAGCACCCGGAAGAAGGTCACTTGGGCCGGCGTAATGGGTGTCCGGTTCAGCTCCTGTTTGACGATGATATGCGCCACGCTCCACAGGAACGGCACGCTGAGCGCCACCAGGAACCAGGAGGACAGCCCTTCGATCCGCCAGGTGCCGCCGGTGCCGAGGTAGTACAGCGAAATCAGCAGCATCGCCGTGAAGGCCAGCTCCAGCGCCGACTTCCGCCGCCTGAGGAACACGGTTTCCAATAGGATGGCGAACAGCGGATAGGCCTGCATGGCGATGGCCGCGCTCACCGCGCCAGCCTTCTCCACGGACAGCACATAGAGGAACGTGGACAGCCCGAAGATCATGCCGGTGGCGAGAATGATGGCGATGGTGCGCCGTTTTAGATCGGGCGCCAGATGGGCGGCGAAGATCCCCCGGTCCGCCGAGCCGAGCTCGCGCAAGACCAGCGGCAGCGAGAACACCAGCTGCCAGACCGAGAGGTAGAAGGCGAAGCTCAGCGCACCGAAGTCCCCCGGCCGGCTGTTGGCGATGATCGGCATGACGCCGAGGATGCCCAGGCAGACGAAGGCGAAGGCAATCCCGGTGCTGGGTCTGCTTTCAATCATCGTGATCCGGTCAGTGGCCGGTCAGCGGCCGTTTATCGACCTTTGGCCCTGTTGATAGCCGAGCGGGTGAACTTCAGCGCCGGGTAGGGCGGCAGGCCCGCGGCGGCCCGGTTCGGGTACCAGGCATTGCCCGTACCCGGGGGCGTGCCGCCGATGATCAGGTTGTTGGTGATCACCGGGGGCGGCACGTTCTGGCTGTGAATCAGCTGGTTCTTCCCCGGCCGCTCCAGCAGGATCACGTTGTTCTCGATCAGCGTCGAATTGCGCGGATAGACCGTCGTGCCCTTCAGTTCCAGGCCGATGCCGATGGCCTGCGGGTTCACGCTGGCGGCACCCATGGCGAGGATGTTGTTGCGGATGATGATCTCGCCGCCGTTGGGGATGTCGATCAGCCGGCTGTCCTGGCCGTCCAGCGAGGCGATGACGTTGTTCTCGATGATGGTCCGGGCGGCGCGACTCTTGATCTCGTGGCCCTCGCGTACCGAGCGCAGGATCACCGACTTGCGGACGATCAGCGTGTCGGCCCGGCCCACGTACATGCCATGCGCGAGACCGGCCCAGCCGAGGCGCTCGAAGCGGCTGTTCTCCACCAGCACCGTGCCCAGGTTCAAGCCGCCGAGCAGGCCCTGCTGGCTGTCATGGAAGTAGACGCCGCGGACGGTCAGGTTCGGTGCTTCCTGGCGTATGCAGGCGCCGTTGCCGTCCAGGTTCTTGACCTCGGAGCACCGGATTCCCTGGACGGTGGTGTCCCGGCCCTGAATGACCAGCGACGCCTTCTGGTGGGTCAGCGCCCCCTTCAGATGCGCGCCGCGCTCGCCGACGATGCGGACGCCGCTGGCCCGCAGGACGCCGCCTTCCGTGTAGATGCCCGGACCGATCACCACCATGCCGCCGCTGGGCACGGCCGCCAGGGCCTTGGCGATGCTGGTGAAGTTGCAGGCCTGACCGGGCATGGGGGTCTTGCACACCCGGATCACGTTACCCGAGGGCGCGGCGGTGGACGGTTTCCGGGCACCACCGAAGGGTTGCTGGGCGCTGCCGAAGGGTTTCTGGCCGCCGCGGAAAATGTCCTGTCCACTGCCGGTGGCCTGGGCGAACGCCGGCGCAGCCAGCGGCGCCGTGCTGCCGACCATAACCGCGGCGGCCACGGCAAGGCTGACGGTGATGCGTCTCGGAAGTGTTGGCATGGCCCGGGTGTGCATGAACTGCCCTTGCTCCTGTTCCGACGGCCGCCCCCCGATTGCTCGCGTATACCATGAAGCCGCCGGCCGGTCAGCCCGGCGGCTCACGCAACCGGCGTCACGGCCCTGAGGTGGTTTATTGGCGCCGTTCAGGCGCCAATCCTGGTCGACTTGCGCTCGTTGTCCATCGGAACCGCCATAACCACGTAAGGGCCACGGAAGCCGTCCGCCGTGTTGGGATGGCTGGGCACAACGGAACAGGAAAGTCGCCATGACCAAGGTGTTGGTTCTCTACTACTCCAGCTATGGGCACGTGGAAGCGATGGCCGAGGCGGTGGCCAACGGCGCCCGCGGCGTCGACGGCACGGAGGTCACCATCAAGCGGGTGCCGGAGCTGGTGCCCGAGGAGGCGGCCCAAAAGGCCGGCATCAAGCTGGACCAGGCGGCGCCGGTGGCTGCCCCGGCCGAACTGGCTGACTACGACGCCATCATCTTCGGTACCCCCACCCGCTACGGCAACATGGCGGCGCAGATGCGCAACTTCATCGACCAGACCGGCGGGTTGTGGATGCGCAACGCGCTGGTGGGCAAGGTGGGCAGCGTGTTCGTCAGCACCGGTACCCAGCACGGCGGGCAGGAAACCACCATCACCTCGTTCCACACCACGCTGCTGCACCTGGGCATGGTGATCGTCGGCCTGCCCTATACGGCGGCGGAGCAGATGACCATGGACGAGATCACCGGCGGCTCGCCCTATGGCGCCACCACCCTGGCCGGCGGCGACGGCTCCCGCCAGCCGAGCGCCCGGGAACTGGGGCTGGCCGCGTTCCAGGGCCGGCACGTGGCGGAGATCGCCGGCAAGCTGGCCGATTAGAGAGTCCCGAGAGGCGGAGGGCGCTAGCGTGGGATTGCTGGTCGACGGAGTCTGGCATGACCGGTGGTACGATACGGCGGCCACCGGCGGCCGCTTCAAGCGGCAGGCGAGCGCCTTCCGCGATTGGATCACCGCCGACCGCGCCGGCGCCTTCGCGCCCGAGGCGGGTCGCTATCACCTGTATGTCTCCTATGCCTGCCCGTGGGCGCACCGCACGCTGATCTTCCGCGCGCTCAAGGGGTTGGAAGACGCCATCTCGGTGTCGGTGGTGGACCCCTTGATGCTGGAGCACGGCTGGGAGCTGCCGGACGGCGCCGACCCGGTCAACGGCGCCCGCCATCTGCATCAGGTGTATGCCAAGGCGCGGTCCGACTACACCGGGCGAGTCACCGTGCCCGTGCTGTGGGACAAGGCCACCGGCACCATGGTCAACAACGAGTCGGCGGAGATCATCCGCATGTTCAACGGCGCCTTCGACGGTGTGGGCGCCAAGGCCGCGGACTTCTACCCCGAGGATCTGCGCGCCGACATCGACGCCCTCAACGCGGTGATCTACGACACCGTCAACAACGGGGTGTACAAGGCCGGCTTCGCCACGGCGCAGGACGCCTACGAGGAGGCGGTGACCGCCCTGTTCGCCACCCTCGATGATCTGGAGGCGCAGCTCGGCCGGCAGCGCTACCTGATGGGCGAGCGGCTCACCGAGGCCGACTGGCGACTGTTCACCACCCTGGTCCGCTTCGATCCCGTCTGCGTGGGCCACTTCAAGTGCAACATCCGCCGGCTGGTGGACTACCCGAACCTATGGGGCTACGTACGCGAGCTGTATCAGGTGCCGGGGGTGGCGCCGACGGTGCGCTTCGATCACATCAAGCGCCACTACTACGCCAGCCACCGCACGGTGAACCCCACCGGCGTCGTGCCTGTGGGCCCTGAGATCGATTTCTCCGAACCCCACGGCCGCGACTGCTAGAGCATTATCCGACCATATCGAACCAGTTCTGACCGTGGCCTTTCGGTTCTCGGGCAGGAGGTCGTCGATGAACGTAGTGGGGCTACGGTCGAGGCGACCGACGAACCCCAGGTCCGAAAGGCCCGGTCCCGAAGGGATGGCCCGTGGCGGTCCCCCGCGGCGTTGCCCGGCTTGCCCGATGTCCCCGCATCGCGCGGCGCCGCTGCACGCTAGCCGACGATTTCTCGTGCACAGACCCGTTCGAATGAACAATCGAACGGGTCTGTGCACGAGCGGACCGTCTCGCCACAAGGTCATCAGAACTGGCTCGATATGGTCGGATAACGCTCAAAAAATTGCCTGAAAAAAGGGGGCAAATCCCTTTTTTCAGGCAGGAGCACGATGGGGACCGCAGGCACGGCGCTCAGGGGGGGAAGCCGGGCCCGCGACCCCGATGACACGGCACCGAAGGGGGAGAAACTAAGCCGTGTCATGTCGTCAGAAAGCATAAGGGTATACGCGTTGATCCGGGCGTTGGATCAGGGTGGATATCTGGGTGCCATGGGGGTGTCGGGAGGTGTGGGGCCTCACTCACCGGCACCCGGCAACGGTGCCGGCGGTCGCGTCGACCACAGGACACCGCAGCGCTTAAGGCGCTCCACGATGCGGCCGGCGACGATCCACGCGCGCATAACAGATGCCATTGGTGGGGTTGGATTAATCGGGGATTCACACAGTTGAGCCTATTGAAAAAAGGCAGTGGCGCCCGAAGCTCGATCAAAGGCGCGGTGAATGCCCGACATAGCTCGACTGACCAAACGAACCGGGCTGATCATCGCCGGTTTGGTGGCCTTGTTGCCGACACACGGCGGCCTCGCCGGAGCGGCGGAACTGACGGTCGTCTATTCCGGCAACCTCAACGGTGAGCTGGAGCCCTGTGGCTGCTCGGAGGAGGGGGACCTGGGCGGCATCCGGCGCCGCGCTACCCTGCTCGACCATCTCCGCGCCGACCGGCCCGATCTGGTGGCGCTCTCCAATGGCGGTCTCCTGGCGTGGGACTTGAGCACCGACGCCGTCAAGAACCGGTTCATCCTTCAGGGCATGACACATCTGGATTACGATGGGGTCGGGGTCCAGTGGCAGGATCTGGCCTCGGGTCCCGGATTGCTGACGGAAAGCGACCTGCCCTTGGTGGCCAGCAACTGGCTCGGTAGCGATGTGCCCACCCACCGCACCATTCGCCGCCCGGCCGCGACCCTCGCCTACTTCCACTGGCTCGACCCGGCGGGTGCGCCGCAGAAGGCCATGACCGGCGGCCACCTGCCGGTGGCAGCCGCCGCGGACGCCCTCGCCGAGGCCCTGACGAAGGCCCGGGCCGCCGGCGCCATCACCGTGCTTGGCAGCGAGCTTCCCATCGAACAGGCGGCGACAGCCCTGCCCCTCGACCTGGTGGACATCCTGCTGGTCCCCAACGGGGACGAACGGTTCGCCGAGCCCGAGCGCCGCGGCGCCACCCTGGTGCTGCGGCCCGGCACCCGGGGCCAGCGGCTCGGCGTCCTGACCCTGACTCTCGACGATCAGAGTTCCATCGCCGGCTGGCGCCACGAAGTTCATGCCATGCCGCCCACGACGCCCGAGGCCGAACGTCTCGGGCCTTGGTACCAGGCCTACAATGACGATCTGCGCGCCGACTATGAGCGGCGGGTGCTCGTCCGCAAGATGCTGGACAGCGGCGGCTCTCCCTACCGCGGCGCGGAAACCTGCAAGGATTGCCACGCCACCGCCTTCACAGCCTGGAACGCCAGCCCGCATGCCGGCGCCCACGGCACACTGACCGAGGTCGGCAAGGCCTTCGACCCCAATTGCCTGACCTGCCACACGGTGGGCTTCCTGGAGCCCGGCGGCTTCCTCGACATGCCGCTCACCGGCCACCTGGCCAACGTGCAATGCGAATCCTGCCACGGCGCCGCTGCCGCACACGCGGACTCAGGGGGCGAGACGCCAACGGCCAACAAGGGCGCCGCCCCGATCTCCACGTGCGCCGGATGTCATACGGGCGATCACAGCCCGGCCTTCGTCTACGACGACTACTGGCCCCGCATCGCCCACGGCCGAGAGCCTTAGGCGACCGGCGTCCGTCGTTGGACGACGACGCGCCGGATCCTCGGCGATGGGGTCAGCCGACGATCGAGATCGTTTGCCGTATCTGCCGCGGCGGCCGGCTCAAGCCGATCGAAGACCCCCGACGAAGGTCCTGACCTCCTCGCTCAGGGAGCCGGCCTGGCTTTCCAGGTCGTTCGCCGCCGCAAGGACGTGACCGGACACCTGCCGCGCCTCGGCCACGGCACGGGCAACGGCATCGATGGTCGATGTGACGCCTCTGGTTCCGACGGCTGCCTCTTCGGCGTTGCGGGCGATCTCCCGGGTGGCCGCGTCCTGCTGTTCCACGGCCGCGGCGATGGTGGTGGAGATCTCGTCGACGCGGTTGATGACGTGGACGATGGTTTCGATGGAGCCGGCGGCCTCCTGGGTCGCGCCTTGGATTCCGCCGATTTGCTCGGCGATTTCCTCGGTGGCCTTGGCGGTCTGGTTGGCCAGGGTCTTGACCTCCGCGGCCACCACGGCAAAGCCCTTGCCGGCGTCGCCGGCCCGCGCCGCCTCGATGGTGGCATTGAGCGCCAGCAAGTTTGTCTTGTCGGCGATCTCGGTGATCAGCTGCACCACCTCGCCGATCCGTTCCGCCGCGTCGACCAGGCTCCGCACCCGCTCGCCGGCGCGATGGGCTTCGTCCACCGCACTAGCGGCGACCTGTGCGGCCTCCGCCACCTGCCGGCCGATCTCGCTCACCGAGCCGGAAAGTTGCTCGGCGGCCGCGGCCACGGTCTGAACGTTGGCGGATGCCTCTTCGGCGGCACTGGCCACCGTAAAGGACTTCTCCCCGGCCTCGTCGGCCTGCCCGGTCATGGCTTCCGCCGACCCGTGCATCTCCGACGACGCCCGGGTGAGGGAGGACACGACGCCGCCGACGCTGGTTTCGAAATCCTCGGCCGTCCGGGCCAGCATCGCGGCCCGCTCCTCTTCGGTGCGGCGTTTCGAGTCCTCCTGTTCGACCCGCAGCCGCTCCATTTCCACGGCGTTGTCCTTGAACACCTGAACGGCCTTGGCGATGGCGCCGATCTCGTCGTTGGTGCGGGCCTGCAAATCGATCGATGTGTCGCCTTTCGCCAACGCCTCCATCGCCCTCACCGCAACCGATAGCGGTTTGAGGCTGCGGCCGAGGTAGAAATAAATGCCGCCACAGCCGAGAACCATCATCAAACCAAATCCAGCGTACGTCGCGATCATCACTTGGTTGCGCTCAGCAAAGCTCGCCGTGTCGTCCTTTGCCGTAACCAAATGGGCGAGCGCCGAACCGTCAGGCCCAAGGATCGGCAGCGCGGCCACAGTCCAGGCGAGGTCACCCACCGAGCGCATCTCCAAACTGGACTCGCCGAGGGTCGGCAACGTGGTCTCCAGTGAGGTGAAGAGGTCTTCGTTGGTGGCGTATTCCACGGCATTGTCGCCACCGATGATGAAGACATCGGCCCCGCCGACGTCCCTCAGGTCCGCGACGGCGTCGCTGAGATACTTGGCGAACCGGGCGGCCCCTACCAACCTTGCCCCGAACAAGCAGCGGAAAGGTGAAAACGGCGCTCATCCGACCATCGGCTTCGCGTTCAATTCCGCGGGCCGACTTGCCCTCCTGGAGCGACCGCCGCACGAGGGCACCCGCCGACCGGGCGTTGGCGTCAGGGCCGGCGTACTGCACCTGGCCGTTGCCGTCGACGACGGTCAAGGTGTTCAAGATTTCTGCCGAACTCAAACGATTGAAGGAGCCAACGATGCTGCTCGCCAGGGCCTCCTGATCGCCGCCTTGCAACGCCTTCAGGGCATCGCGATTGCGGGTCACCGCGGAGGTGCTTCCCTGCATGGCGTCGATTTCACTGGATACGGTCTTCGACCAGAGCCCCGAAATCCCGCCGAGCGTTGTCTCGCGATAGCGAGCGTCGGCGACGTCCTGGACAATTTCGCCCGATATCATCAGGGCGCCGCCAACGGCGAACAACGCCGCGAATGCACCGATAGTAATCCGAGTCTTGAGCAGCATCGTCGGCTTTCCTTCAACAAGCAAAGACGTGGTCCAGCGCCTTCCCCTGGAAACGGGAAGGACCACCCACGGTCGACAAACCGTCCTTACCTATTCGACGGGGAGGCCGGCCGCCTTCCATGCCGGAAAGCCGGCGCGGAAGAAGTACACCTGCTTCCAGCCCCACTTGACCGCCTTCTGGCAGGCCTCGGGGCTGAGCATGCACTTCTCGCCATTGCAGTAGAACACCACCGGCTGGTCCTGTCCGACGACGGCAGCCAGGTTATCCTTCGTCAAAGCCGTGCTGATCTCCAAGTGCTCGGCGCCGGGGATCCGGCCGGCGTCCCAGTCGGCGTCCTTACGCGGATCAACGAAGACCACCCCCTGGTCGAACAGCTCCTTGGCCTTGGCCACGTCGATGGTCGTCGCACCTTGTACGGTCTTGGGGGCGCTCTCGGACGCCGCGGCGTCCAAGGGCATCACGAAGGCAAAGGCCACCAAAGCCACAATGGTGGAGATAACTCGTTTCCTAATCGTCGATTTCTCCTCATCAACCATGGAAATCAACGATCGCTACGAAATGAACTCCAAGGGAAGCGATCGCCGGTGCGGCTTCGGGTCATCTGCTGGTGAAGTTGGCGCGACCGCCCCGCGACACCGGCAAGCTCATCTGACGACATCATGGGCCAGGCCGATAAGGCGTCGTCACCTCTACGGCACGAGCACATGTTTCTGATAGCCTCGAAACCACCGGTTGCTTTTAAACATGTAAAGTTACGGAAAAATTTCTGGTCTATTTCTAATTGTTTCAAACAAGGCTGCGTTGATATTTCAAATTGCACAATCCAGGCATAATCAACAATGCCGTGTATACCGTTAAAATCGCATTCATTAACTATAATGCTATTATAGATAATTATCCGACGACCCGGCCGTTGGGTCCCGAGCTAACCGAGGCTGTTGAAAAAGGCTTGTTGTGCCGTGTGCTCAGGCGTGATTCCGTCGCGGTGGATTTTGTCGCGATGGAGGCGGACGATGATGGGTCGGCTGGAACCGGGTCAAGAGCGGCTGTTCTACGAGTTCCGGCTCGAGGACCAAGTTCCGGCGAACCATCTGGTGCGCAAGCTCGATGCGCTTCTCGACTTCGAGGCGAT
>Ga0209363_1000123_pt1 | contig 26559 bp, 18 predicted proteins | sample WorMetexBAHAMAS3_FD_187385 | JGI IMG/M metagenome (GOLD analysis project Ga0209363, IMG submission 187385) | Marine gutless worms symbiont microbial communities from Max Planck institute for Marine Microbiology, Germany - Inanidrilus exumae... | ecosystem: Host-associated > Annelida > Digestive... | reverse complement strand
CGTCATGGTCGTGCGCGACGGCGGCGTCTTGTGCGGCCGCTGTGACTTCTCGTGCTACGTGTGTGTGGTGGCAAGTGCGGCGGCAGCATCAAATGACCGTCGTTGCACTAATTATGGCGATGCCGGTGTGCGACTCGCCGCACCGTGCCGACGGCTACGGCAGTCTGCGGCAGAGATGTGCGGACGGCGGATGCATCTGCCTGCGGACGCAGATCCGCAAGAATTCTTGAGATCTGCGGATTGACGCGGACGGCTCGCCCCCGAAAATTCGCGGACACGGACTGACGCGGATCATTAACTGAAGCTCGGCACTCGGCAAGCTGACCCGCTGAGCACAGTGAGCAGATGCTATAGTATAGTGCTGACGGACGTGTTCGATCTGAGTCACTGCATGACCATGCTCCGCAGCTGCATCCGTTAATTGTTCTTTAGTGACCCAGCTTGCCAGGCTCAGATGGACTGGACACACGGCTGCGGCTGGGAGCTTGTGTGGGGAATGGGGATGCGGATCTGTGGTCAGAATCCGCGGACTGATGCATCGCAACATTTCAGGATCCGCACATCTCTGGTCTGGGGCGTGAGTGATCAACTGCGGCTAGCGCGGATCTGCGTGTGTGGTTCGGTTCGGTTTCGGCCGGAACAAATTTGTGCAGTTACTGATTCGGTCTCAGAACAGCAGTGGTCGGTTCGTTCGATCTCTACAATTTATCTTGGTGGCCTTATGGTAACAGAACTATTCACTCACAAAAAATTGTTGTGATATTGTTGAGTTACATCTGTTTCTTTAACAATGTTCATTATTGTACACTGTGCTATGAAATTGTCTCTGTAGATAAATCTCCACTGACAAAATTTCACAAGAGTCGATTTGCGGCATTGGCTGAGACCATCAACAGCTGGGAAGATGAAGTGATTTCACCTTCAGCGAAGTCAGTAACAGACTAAAATTTTAGACATTTTTTTCAGACAAAACTTCCTAGTCTGTTGCGATTTGCATTTCATAATTCAGCACCCTTTATTTTCTTTGAGACTGTTAGTTGGGCGTAAATGACATACTCCCATTATCTCCTAAGATTCTGTTTTTGGTGACCATCCCAACTCACAATAACTCTGACAAAAGACAGCCAATTAAACAACGGATGTCCAAAGTTATTTGGCAACATTGCTTTCTTGTCACCCAAGGCAAATGTATTTTCACACTGCATGCACATTGCACCGGGCAGGCACATACGCCTGCTGCGGACAGAATGCATTATTTCATACGTTCGTTACAATGCGCCAGCACATTCCCCCTGAGAAGTGCCCCGTCACGTGGGGGATCTGGACCCCCATCTAATACGTGGTTCCTTGACCCACATGAGTCAGTCCGCAAATGGCATCATGATCGGTCAAGCCATTTTTGTACAGCTTACTCATGTGCCCAACACACACACTCGGACCACGCTATGTACAACATCTAAATAGCAATAGGCCGCATCTATGCACTGCATGCAAGTGATGTGGCCTAAAAACTGAAAGCAGTAGTAGGTAGTATTAGTATATTTAATAGTGTTTTTTAATTTTTGGATTTTGTTCATTATATAATGTTGACTTGGAGAATCATTATTGTTGCATTTAACTGCTAGGAAAGAGAAGAGGCAGGCACCAGCACCTCCAGAGAAAGACCACAGTGCCTCCGAAAACCATTACCTTGCTCCAGCAAAGCCTCCACGTACATATGAATCAGATATAGAACAGACTGAGAATGTTGAACCTGTTGTCACCGAAGGCATTCGGGCCGGACCGACTACAACAAAGAGACATGCGCCACTTCCTCCAACGTCTCTTTCTCCACTGCATGCCTCTACTAATCCTGTTGGTACTGAGCCATCTCCAGTCAAAATGATGAAAGTGGACAAGGATATTGAGTCCACTGAGAACGAGAATGGTATTGTTGAAACTATGAATGCATCGGAAGATAACAATGCCGTTGACATTCAGACAAGCAGTGGCAGTGATAGCAGCAGTGTAGTCAGTAATGCAGCAAAGAAGATGACTGCCGTGGGTCACATCAGCTCGGCAACATTGATTTTTGGAGGTGGTGAATCAACTAGTTCCAGTGTTGCAAAATCAACACCCGCTCATGTTGCCATCATTCAGAAGCCGAGTCCTGTTGGCAGCCAGCCGGCTTCAGCATTGAAGGTATCTTCGGATTCCTCAGCAGATGACAGCATGGTGGATGAGCCAACAAAGCAGCCCGTCGCAGCAAGGCTGGCCGCATGGCAGACGAAGCAGGTTCTGCCTACCAACCAGGAACCTCTCGCCGTGTCTTCACGGGTTAAAAACTACGAGAGAAAGATAACTGCCGAGTCGACATCGGAGAAAACAAAGACTCCGCTGAAAGTGCGGCCACAGGCAGAGCTGTCGTCAAATAAATCGACCGTCGTCACATCGGTAAAGATGAGTCCCATCAAAGCCGGTGGCGCAGCCGTGCCTGTGAGTTCACCAGTAAAGTCGGTTCTGTCGTCACCGCAGAAACTGTCACCAGCAACACGTGCAATACAAGAGAAACTGACACAGATATGCGAGGCAGGGACGAGAAATGAAGCTGTTGATCGTGAACGCAGGGAACGCGATGCTGAGCTAGCCAGTGTGGAGAAAAGATGGCAGAGCAGCTTTAGTAGTTCTGCGCCGAGTGTAAGTTTATTTAAGTATATCATTTGTACCTGTATTGTGTATATACACCTCTATTTTCATGGTTGTTTCCCCGGTGAGTCTGGGTTAATTAATGTTACTGATAGACAAATAGAGCTAAAAAAAACCCGTACACTGCAATTGCTGTCGGCTTTGGTTATTACATAATGTTATTGAAATAATAACTGCAGCACTCAAATACTGGAAGTCATAGCAAAATTTCAGAACTTGAGTTGCTCATTGGATTATACAATAGGCACTCCGCTATCACTGAGAGGCCCACATGACATTGTGTCAGTTGAATGAAAACTTGTCAACTGTTGTACGAATAATGTAAACACACCATCGTGGACGTGGACCACTGTGACAGATGGACACAAATTTTTACTGGTAGACATCTGAGCTGGCGACATCTCGATTTTTACCTACCCCACCTGCATTTGGCGCCCCATGGGGGTGATCTCATTTGAATTTTATTAACATCTTTCGCATCATAAAACTAGAATTCATGGGCTATTGTGCAGTATTGTTTGCATTATCCTAAATTTAGCCATTTTGGTACAATACAAGCTTGTGATGACGATGGACTAACAGACAACAGCATATACCACACTGGAAGTGATGCTTGGGTGCAAATTAATTACACTAGGTTGAGTGAACCTTGGAATTGTGGTTTGGACAAAAGCAGACAAAGTTAAAGCTTAAGTACACTGCATGAAGTACTAATAGCAGTTTTTGTGTTTATTTCTCTTAGCTTAACTTGCTGATGTTGTGGCTTTCAATGTAGATGCCAGAGGATTTTACACCAGTTGCTCCCCCACCGGCACCGCCACTGCCTTCAAACATCAAGACTCCGGTGACTGGAGCTGCTGCTGGTTCATTCAAAACTAAGACTCCACTGAAGTCTGCATCTGGCTCTCCACATAAAAACAGTTCTCCACGTGGAAAGCCTCCGCCGTCACCACATCGTGTCCAGAACGCATCTCCTGTCGGCCAGAAACGTGAAGCAGCTCGTGATAAAGTCCGTGCAGGTTTGAAATAATCGGTTGTTTGTCATATTACAGTTCAAATGTGTCTTTTGTATGATGTATAAATTAGTTATTTGCCTGGACTTTGGCATCTAAGTTGTTTTTTGATAGGCTAGTCTCGTGTTACTGAACAACAGTATTTTGCTTAGCTAATTTCATGATGTCATCATTATGTTTTATAATTTTTGTGACTGCACGGGGTGATGCAAAAATGGTCCATTGGTTGCTGTGAAAAAGTGCTACTTTACTGCTGCTACAGTTAATTGATTATTACTGGCCCGCCTAATGGGCTAGTATTGTTTTGTTTGCTGGCATCTGTCGTCATCTGCTGTAACGCTGCCAGCTGCCGGGTGCGTAGTCAGTCGGCCACTGCCGAGGCAAGCGCATGGGCGGTCGGGCGGTCAGCACTACACGGCGGGCCAGTACAGTTACGTCCCATTAGGACGACACCTTGCTTAATTTGTTTGTTTTTCCACATTGCATTGTTGTATTTGTTTTGTGTGTGTGTGCTAACTGAGTGTATATTATGTTTTATGTTGTGTATTTAGGCCATATATTTTTGAAATCTAGCATTGTCATGTGGTACTACATTAATAAACGTGCTTACTTGCCCTTAACTTGTCAAATGCTTACCAGTTTTCAAAATTCTTTTACAATGGGACATGGCAGTAAATTTGTGACAGTTGTTATTAAAGATCCAACCATTCATTGATCTTGCCACTAAGCCAACCATGCCTTAAGCTTGTCACTATACTTCCTTGTGACGTTTGATACTGATGTTTTGCAGATTTTGCGAACAAGTTGAAGATGATGGGTTTCGACGTGAATGGCGAAGGTACTTCAGCAACAGTTGACCTTCCTCCTAGCAATCATACAGCCAATTTGCCACCAAAGCCTCGCACTGTGTCCACACCTTCCGTCGATGCTAGCAAGAAGGCAGCTGCAGTGACAAGTTCGGCATCAACGACACCGATGTCCTCGGCATCTGGCGGATACAGCTTGTACAGTCTGATTAAGAAGCAGTCACAGAGCACTCCGGCAGTTCAGAAGCCAGTGGCGGCCAACATGAAATCTTCCGTCACTTCACCAGCAAAAAATGTGGTCAGTTGTATGCCAGGTGTTGTGCTGAAGAAACCTGCTGCAGTAGCAAGTGTGACCACCACAATGAAGCCTCACGCAGAGTCTGCGACTGTTAGCCGTGCGACGATTAGTTTTGCAGATCCTACTGAGAAGTCCGTAGCAGTCAACAAAGTCAATGACAGTGACTTCACCTGTCCACAAAGGTCCGTACTACTGTAGTGTTACTTCTATGTTCTTTTCCTCTTATGCCATTAGCCTCAAGTCAACTTGGACAAACACTGTATCAGTCCATTGTTTTCTGGTTTTCTTTCTTTGCTCATTTACAAATGTTTCGAGTATTTTCTTCTTATGGCATTAATCCAATATGATTTATACTAAGTAACATGTTATACACATTGGAGGAGTTAGTTTTCTGCATCAGATTGCTCCAGTGTGGTCTGGTCCTGTATGATAATATGCCGTTCTTCTTCTACGTCCGAGCGAATAGCTTTGCATTTCTTGCTCGGACTTTGCTATGACCAAAACGTGTGACGAAGATGGACGGCATGCCATGCCCATTTGTTTACTGTTTTTTGTGGCTAAATGAAGAATGGGAATTCTATGGAAGAGCATGTGTTTTTGTCAGATTTAGTAATGTTTATTAAAATTGTCTCTGATATGATAGCTTTCCGTAATCCATATTTAGTTAAATTATTAAATTTAACGTTTACATGTGTGTTGTTCCGGTCTGTTTACCATGACCATAAACAGGTTGCAACTGCTTGAGTCTTATTTTAACGCCGTACAAGACTAAACTTGTCCAAGTCATTTTGTCTTAGTGTGGATTATTCCCTGATGGCAAAAAAATGAAGCCATTAACACGTGTTGTCCATAAGCAATTCCATCTATTACTTTTCATGACTGTACATTGTGCCTAAATTGCTGCAGTGTCTGAAAACAGTTGTCATGAGGCATCATCTTAGTTACACTACTTTCATTGTACTAAGATTGCAGAGAATTCCCAAGGGATCACACTGTTGAAAAAAACTAAGAATTGTCGGTGAAAAATAACATTTTTGACAGAGATAAGCAGTCAGTGTCTAAAGCAGTTATTTAACAACGCCAGTGTGGTAAGTTGTCACAGAAACAACTAACCTTTTTGGTATTGTCAATTTGTCATTGTCTGTTGAGGGCATCGGAAGATGAGTAATGTGGTGTTTATGATAGTTTTTATGCTGTTGGTGATAGAAAGAGCATGCCATGCTGTGCCTGTAACAATTCTGCTCAAATAATTCCAACTCCTTTCAGTAACTCCACAAGTAAGCCAAACGGAAATCAAAACAAAAAGTCTTGTTGTTGTTGTTGAACTAGTCATAGTCGTAGTGATTGTTGTAGTTGTTAATGATTGACAGTTTCATTGTATGACTGTCTAATAGTGACGCTGAGGCACGTGATTCACCGATGGCTGATGGAGACGCTGCTGATACTGAGGATACTGATAATGACAGTGAAACAGAGGCTCACAGTTCAGATGATGAAGATGCCGGAGACGTTGACGAGTTACTGGATGAGGCTCTTGACAAGGACATAGAAGAAGATGCCATCCACATGGACAGTAAATCTTCAGTGGCTACAGACTCGGCTGCAGCAGCTGCAACTGAGCCAGTGAGTTGCATTTGTCATTACATTAAGTTAGTAAGTAAGTAATAAAATTTGATTGAGCCCCCATAATCATTCAGTAGAATGAATCAGAGGCGCTGACACCACTGGCAACTGCTATCCGTCAAATGTTTGCACCCAATTTCATGTTGTTTTGGCGATTTAACAGAAGCCGTGTTCATGCTGCTAAATGATAATATACTATTGTTGAAACTGAGTTTTAAAGATTATCAAATTGTAATATGCTGTTACTTACTTACTTACCCAGTAGTCATTAATTTGTACATTGATTGCTGAGCTAGCTTAGAGAATAGTCATTATTCTCAGTCTTTACACGTTTCAATATGTGTTTGTTTGGTTGTCTGCAAATCCTGGATAGCAAGACAAACTCGTCCTTTTCCTGTTTTTTAGTAACCTATACTAATGGGCTTTTTGTTATGCACTTCTGGATATACATTGGTATATAGAATCCTGAAGAAATTTTGACATCAGTGTGCATGGTTTTTGGGGACACAGTACAAATAGCCCAGTTTTGTGGTATGCATTGGTATTTTATGCTGTTTACTGCTGCGGGGTATGATTATGTTTTTGCTGTTGTTGTTTTCGGTTGGTCTCTGTCAGCGAGATTACTCAAAAAGTGATGGGTGAATTGTGATGCATCTTTGGAAGGGATGCGGCTTGAGTCTAGGAAGAATCAATCAGTTCGATTCTTTTGTTCATCTGCTCTAGATTTATGAACCAGGGTGAAGACCTGGAGAAGTCGGGTAATTAAAGGTAGATCAGGGATGAATCAGGGCTTTGATGGAGAGTCAGGAAAATTTATGGGTCCAAAGAGTTGCATTAGTATCTGGGCAGTTAGAGACATGTTGATTCTGACTGCTTGATTGCTGGTCAAGTGATGGATACAATATTAATGTAAAGAGCATAAAATACTTTTTGATATCAGCAGTTTAATGGTACTGGAAGTAATAGTTTGACGTCTGTGTGACTGTCCATTGTGTGTGTTTAACTGAAATTCAGCTTAAAATATTGGAGGTATAACTATGCTATAGCAGTAACTAGCCATTTTTATGAGTAACAAATTTGTGTTTGACGACAGTTTAGAGTTCAGAAATTTCTAACCGAAAGCCACAAGAGAGTTCTGAAATTTATTTCTGTTGTGTGGTCATGTAAGTTTGTGTTAAGAAGACCTGTGAGTCAGTTTACTTACTAGCGTTAAGTTAAGTTTGCGTGTTAGGTTGTGATGCGTCATGTGCGTCGTCGGTCGAGTGAACATCAACAGGTGTTCTTGTCATTGCAAGAATATCGACGCCAGGTTGTTAATCATTTACCATGACTTTCAGTTTTCATGTCGATACTTCTATCATTGTTGTTGGCTGGGTAGAAGGAACGACGTCTTGCCTCGACAAAGTTTGACTACAGCAATCTGCAGTGGCTTTCTGATGGTGGATCTTTGAGATGGTACCCCGTCTCGAGGCAACTGGAGAAATAGAGTTAGACCAGCTAAACAGGAGCAAAGAGAAACTAATTACAGTGGCTTACTTACTTAGTACTTAATTTGTCCCATGCTGTGTTGGGTCACATGTATTCTTCACTGTAATTGACAGCTGCCTCTGTTGCCTTAACCCATGTAAGTCCCATGCTTTTCCATCCTTGTATTATGTCTGGGTGATGGTCGTCCTTCTTTTTGCCGAACATGTTGTTTCAAATGCATGGCTTAACATGGTATCTTCTGATGTCCATGTGCGCTATGTGCCCAAAACATCTCAACCTCAGCAACTGTCCTTTGCAGATACTCTGGGTTTAGTTTGTTGCATTCATTTTGTGCTATCTGTATTGCTTAGTTAAGATTTATTCTGGTGTTTTGTTGTATTCGGTTTAGTTTTATAGTCTTGCGCCGCGATAGTTGTCTTCCCCTGTTGTAGGCGCTAGCGTAATAAGTTAAATGAGTCTCTCGATCCCTTTCTCTTTTGGGTGGCTGCTGAACAAAAAGGCGGCCAGGGTTGAGGTAATATGGCGGGCCTTCCTTCACTGGGTAGGGTTAGTTCTCCACTCCTGACTTTATCTCTGATATAGCCATATTTGTGCTGAAATGCGACGTTAAACTCCCAACTAACTATGCTGTGATGATTATATGTTTTGTCGTAATTGACTTAAACAGTTAAGTTGTTTGAAAGTTTGGTTTGATTAAAACGTTGCCTCGGTGTATAAAGTACATGTAGTATAGCTCATTATCGTGATTGGTTGACAGTTGAGGCTGTGTGTTGTTGACAGACGGCACGTCCAAAGAGCCAGCCGCCACTGTTCAACCGACCTAAACCTGCAGTACAGCATGTGATTCGTGGAGATGAAGTTGAAGCGTGTTACTCAGCAGATGGCACCACTGATCGTTTTGATTCGGCTGATGGCAGCTCGAGTGCTGTATACAGCACTGTCAACAAGAAATCACTACATAAGCCTTTTCACATTACATCGTATGTTCTCCTATGGCTTGCTTGTTGAAATATTTAACTCTAAATATCGTAAGCATGGTAAGAGTCTTTTTTGATAAAGTCTGTGAATGGTAAAGAGGTCACGGGGTGTCAGAAATTTTTAAATTTGAGCAAATCATGAAAACGGATTTTTAGAGGAATTTTTGGTATATTGAACTTTGGTTCTGGGCTTGTTGCAAAGAATTGCAATTTCCAATCAAAGGTCACAAATTGGGGACTGATTTTGGATTTTTATTTAATCTATATATGGCAATGTGATTAGTGATGTGACATTGATGGATTTTTGTGTTGAAATTATAGCCTTGGTTAAGTGTAGTATGATGGCTATTGATGTTGTGTCATTTAATTTGTGTCCTAGAAAGCCAAACAAATAATTTACCATGATGCATTGTTCAGTGTGATTTTTGAGAACAGCTATGCAAATAACAGAACAGCGATTTAACGTGTAGCTTTTTGCTTTCTGATAGATATGCAAGACATATCTTGTCACATGTCACTGACTGATTTTATGTCAATTTCTTTGTTCAAAATCATTTGCGTTTAATACACTAGTTACAAGCAATACCGATCAATTATTTTGGAAATATCTTTTACATATTTCCATGAAATTTATTATAATTAACTGGTTGTGCATCCTTAGATGTCACAGTGAATACCTCTGTCCATGGATGTCCAAATTTAACTAAATATTCTTTTCATGTTATCTGTGGCTCCTCTGACGGCAGTGCAATATGTTGTGTACTTCTGGTTTTGTGGATGACATCACGTTTACACATAGTAAAGCGAATGGGCAGAATCAGAGACAACGCGTATGTTTTGTCGATTTCACCAACGTTACCAGTCAGACGTCAGACAACGTTGTTTGGTCAGCATCGCCAGGTGATGGCACTAGTAGCGAACTCTGGCGTCTCTGACTGCCTCGTTACAAGAGTAATTGATGCGCTTTGGCGTGTGTCATGTGCGTTGTTACAGGCCACTGAAGCAGCGTAATAGGATGCCAGCAATGACCGTCATGAGACAGAGCGATGTCAGTCGAAACGACGACGATGATCTGTTGCCATTCAATCCTGAAAAGTCTGTCAAACAGCGACTTCAGGTTGTATCACATTTGTCACAGCATAAAATAAAGTGACATAAATGGTATTCTGTGACGGTAAAGTTTTTTCCCTCATCATTTGTTCAACTTCAGCGCATTGACACTGTTGGCTGGGTAACATAAAGTAGTGCTGGCCGGAAACACCTGTGCCACATCCCATGCAGGAATCACCTGTGCCACATCCCATGCAGGAAACACCTGTGCCACATCCCATGCAGGAATCACCTGTGCCACATCCCATGCAGGAATCACCTGTGCCTCATCCCATGCAGGAATCACCTGTGCCACATCCCATGCAGGAATCACCTGTGCCTCATCCCATGCAGGAATCACCTGTGCCACATCCCATGCAGGAAACACCTGTGCCACATCCCATGCAGGAATCACCTGTGCCACATCCCATGCAGGAATCACCTGTGCCACATCCCATTTCCATCCATCTAACCAAGGTGGCAGCCAAGAACATATTTCTGTAATCACTAATACTTTTTACTGGCCCGCCTACACATTGTGAAGGGGAGCCAGACTGAGACTAGTAACAGTCGCTGGCGTCTGTCGTCGTTGTCTGTAACACTCCACGGTGGGCCTGCAGGCGGCTTAACCCGCACAGGACAGGCGATGACGTCATGCCGCCGCCAGTCTAATTATAGCTCCACAGTAACACTACTGGTAGTGTTGTCTTGTTCCGTTAGAGCGTCACCTTGAGTTAATGATTTTGCTTCTGTCATCCAGTGCAAGCATAAACAATGCATAAGTACTGTTCTTGGATCTATTTAATATGTTTCTCTTTCACGACTGGCCATTTTTGCATGTGTATATTTTGCAAGAAAACTTATTATTTTCTACTTTAATTTTTGGCTCAGTTTTCAGTGACTATGCCGTCTTTTACTGGGATACAGCCATCATTGTTATCGCGTAGTTGCCTGGACATTTTGTCACCCCAGATTGATGGCATATCTCCATAGATCTGCTGGCAGGAAGTTATTGTCAGTTTGAATCTGATGTGATCTATTCATTTGCTTCTTGGGTGACACAACCTGAAGGAGGACATTTCTAGCGGTGGTTAGGGAGTGAAATGTCAGTTTAACACCAGACTTCTTGGTGTGCTGGCAAGTCTTCATTGAGCCTAGCTGTGTTCCGAGAGAGTCTTACGTAGTCTAATAGTCTAACAGTCTGGTCTGACCAGTATTATTAGTATGACTGATCAGTAATGAATGCTGATAGCCTGAACAGTTGCATGTTGTTTGTGTGACGTGTCAGGAGCTTCAAGACCTGGTGAACCAGGAACTGAAAGTTGTTTGTATGATGTGTCAGGAGCTTCAAGACCTGGTAAAGCAGGAACTGAGTGTTGTTTGTTTGATGTGTCAGGAGCTTCAAGACATGGTAAACCAGGTGTTGTTTCTGTGATGTGTCAGGAGCTTTAAGACATGGTAAACCAGGAACTGACTGTTGTGTCTTTGATGTATCAAGAGCTTCAATACTAAGAACCAGGAACTGAGTGTTGTTTGTGTGATGTGTTAGGAGCTTTAAGACACGAGTGTTGTGTGTGTGTGTGTCAGGAGCTTCATATATGGTGGACCGGTAACTGAATGTTGTTTCCATGATGTTTTAGGAACCAGGAACTGAGTGTTGTTTTTGTGATGTGTCAGGAGCTTTAAGACATGGTAAACCAGGAACTGACTGTTGTGTCTCTGATGTGTCAGAAGGTTCAAAATATGCTGGACCACTGAGTGTTGTTTCCATGAGGTTTCAGGTGCTTCAGGAACCAGGAACTGAGTGTTGTTTGTGTGATGTGTCAGGAGCTTCAAGACATGGTGAACCAGGAACTGAGTGTGATCCAGCAGACCAGCAATGCGCTCAACCAGTGCTGTCATGGAAACTCGGCATTTGCTGGCTCGTCCGAGGCTGTTGAGTGCCATCGTCTCCTGCTTGTTGCTTGTGAGGCTCTTGTCTTTACTAATTACTGTTGTTAAAAATCAATCATGCCCACACCATGTTAATGGCCATTTTTCAGATGAAACAGAGTTAAGCAGATGCCACCTTTCTTGACAACAGTCTGTGGTAATGGTCATTCGTTCTTTGCGGGCAGGGGTCCAGCCCACTCTGGATCCCAGCACTGAGACCATATAGCGGTCCAGTGCGCTTGCCCAGGGAGAGGAAGGGAATTGGTGAGTGTGTGCGGTGTGTGTTAGCGACGTGCAGAGAAGGCAGGTTAAGTAGGAGTGAACAGCTTGTCAGGTATTTCTATAGCGTGCTCCTTCTAGGCGTGGCCTGCTAACTGGCACTGTGTATTATGCTAGCCAGCTGCCAGCCAAGTTGATTTACTTCAACTTACGCTGGCGCTGCAGGCAGACTTGACACTGCCAGATCAAGTGTCTGCAACAGTCACAGTTTACAGACACCATCGAACAATGTTTTTCCTGTCCAGGATTATCTCCCTGTTCATCATGTGCGTAAGAATTATTAGAAATAATTCTTTGGTAGGCGAACGCGCCCGGACCGAGTCGAACCCCAGCCAATGAGCGTGTTACGCTCTATTGCACATGGCAGCCGAGTGCGTTAACCACTCGGCCACCAGAGTTAATGGTCGCTGTTCGCTGGACGTTATTCTTTCTTCATGGCTCTCGAGGAAAGGATGTTGTTGCCTTGTTGGCTTTCCAGTGCAGGTATAGATGAAAGGTGTCATATTTCATAGGTGCGTGTCCCTTTCATAGGCCTTGAGCCCATAGGTGGTTAGACCACTGAAGTCTGTAACACATGTCCAGCATGAAGCCAGTCCTACAGTTACCTTCCCAGCCACAAAATTGACTGTTACCACATTATACTGCTTGGTGATAAGCCATTAAGGGTGTAACAAGTTGTATAATAATATCAGTTTTTATTATTAGAGATGCGCCGATAATCGGTATTGGCCGATTATCGGTCGCTTTGCCAATAATCAGTATCGACTGATTAGTACGTTGGTATCAGCCAGTTACCTTCCCAGCCACAAAATTGACTGTTACCACATTATACTACTTGGTGATAAGCCATCAATGTTGTGAACAAGTTGCATAATAATATCAGTTTTCATTATTAGAGATGCACCGATAATCGGTATCGGCCGATTATCGGTCGCTTTGCCAATAATCAGTATTTGCTGATTAGTACGTTGGTATCAGCCGATTGTCGTTTACACAATTGGTATGTACAAGTTTTTATCACATGGTGTATCCGTGGTCGATATTGTTGTGTTTGAAAGGGGAGTTGGTGAATTTGAGTGCACATTTCAGGGGGAGTGGAACGTCGCCAACCAACGGCTGTTGACGTCAGAAAACTAAAGTCCCTGGCTATCACGTGGCATTATTTGCATGATCCTCGGTTTAGCCATCGTAGTAGAACACCCGACTTGTGTCAGACAGACGGACGGACAGACAGACACACGATGATGGCAAGTACCGTGCTAGCATAGTGTCGCGTGGGTGAAAACTAAATACTTGGTTGGTCTGCAGTCCATCAGGTAAGTAAGAGTCCTTGGATAACAGTCGAAGCCTAAATAAATAACTTAAATAAGACAGCAAAATACTTTTTTTGTATTAATTGGTAATCAGCCGATTGTTAGGTACCGATTATCGGCTAGCCGATAATTGGCCAGTGCTTTATCGGTGCATCTCTAGTTCTCATACTACTTTGCTGTACTGCACTCAAATAAATTTCACAACATTTAAATACTTGATACTGTTTGAAATTTTCTGTGGAAGGGACGGGTGTTTTTAACATGTATTGCAGTCGCAGTGGTTTTGTATGCATTAGCAACGTTATAATGATGTAGGCAAGAAACGTGAAGCATACATGATCGAGATGCAGAAATTGCGTGATGGCCAGTCAACAATGGAAGAAAGTGCCGTGCAGGGCCGACTGACAATAAGTGATATCAAGTTACCACTCAAGTCGGAGTTTATGTCAAAGATTGGCAGTGTTCATGGTAAGCTCATTCCACTCCGTGATCACAGCTCAGACATTTTCTGGAACTAAATAGCAATCTGTAATCAATCACATTTGTAAAAGTGCAGAATCTTGCTGAAATACTTTGGTAAGTGATTTTTTGCCAGACTTTGAATTTTGCACAAAAACTATTGACTACAATAATACCAATCCAGTGTCAAAATAACTGTTTGTAGGTTTTTGCAATTGCTGGAATTCTGTAGTATCTGACTAATCCCAAGAATTTGACTAATGTCCAAGAATTTTGTCGGCAGTCATAGTAAAATAACATATATCATCTGATTAGTTGTGTGATTGTTGTTTTGTGTATTTATATGAACAAATATGATTAAAATCGAGAGAAAAATAATTACTGTACTTGCTTACATATGGTACTTTACATAAATCAAAATTGCAATGGAAAGAACTCGATGCATGAAAGGTGAAGTTGACTAAGACATTTCTAACTAAAATGCATCTGTTGCAACTGAAATGGTCAGAGAATGTTTCTCGACATAGTCTTAGAAAAGGCACAGAATTTCATTCTTGAAATTGAGTTGGAACCACTGTATCATTCTGTTTGTAATGTAAAAAATATCCTTATTCAGTAATCCCAGATGTTTTTCTTTGGGGGAATCAAACCATACAACCTGTTAAACAAAAAGTGGTATTGCACTAGAGTAATCCATGTCTATGCTTCTCCGGGGTACTGCACATGCTTACAAGTATGCAGTTATTTAAAGTTTTTATTTATTTAATTACACAGTGTAGTTTATGTCAGAGAGCCAGCATTAAAGGAATGTGGCCCCTTACCTCAGGTGTCCAGTGGTGGGTGAAGAAAGAATGAAACTATTGGGTAATTTTCTCCAGCCTGGATCAATGTTTGAGTTTCCTTCACTGATCGTTGGGTGACAGGAAGGACACCCGACCTGTTTGAGGATAATTGCCTCCAAAGATTTCTCTTTCCAGAACAAGTGTCAGAAGAAAAATGGATGAATCAGCTAACCATGCTCATGTGCAAAACTTCCGATTAAACCGAGGTGTATTCATCTAATTGTATGCAGATGACAACATCTTCTACTTTGTCATCATGGTCCGTCATGGCGCTCATATCATTTTCACCCAGATGGTGTCAACCCATGAGGCGATGGTACGAGGCACTCTGGATTTCCCAAACCTCATCAGCCTTAATAACGTCACTCAGGACTTTGTCGTCGATGTGGAAATCTATGGAATGGTGGGCAATTTCTGCTTTATTCTGATGTCAGACGGAGGCTTGTTGATGCTTTGCATAGTTTACTATGTGACAGTTTAGAAAGTCCACCAGGCACGCTTTATGTCTTTTATGAAGTAAACAAAAATTGATTTGTCAGTTGAACATGTTGATAGCTGAGCCCAGAATGCCTGAAGAACATTTGTGCTTGTAGAATTTTAACATGGCACTATTACTAAATACTGCGCATAACTTACAAGGTCGTGAATAATGCAATATTGTTGACTAATATCTGATGAATATGAATATTTGTTTAGTAACAATGTGCAGTTGTTAATCTAATAAAATGCACTCTAACATGTAAATTGCTATAATTTTTATCCAAAGAAAAATACCTTACTTAAATTTAAAATTCGTGAAAATAGCTACAACCATTTCTAATGATACATTGCAGTTTTTAGAGGAATAATACTGTTTTGACACACCCTTGGTATTTGCAACATAGTAGTGTTGTGTTGAGGATTTATTGAAGTATTGAGTGTGTATTACAGGCTGTAGTGTATTACTGTTATACTTGTTGCTCTGTTTTTCTCTGTTACAGTGTATAATACGTAATGCTGACACTGTTACGCCAAAGAAGAAAAGCAGAGCAAGTTGTACACCGAAGAAGCTGTTGACACCGAAGTCATCAAGACTGCGGATGCAAAGTCCTGGTGGTCCGTATGCTGTGAGGACCACCAACTTTGTCCCAGTTGCTTCCCTTCAGCTCACCAAGGCCAACCTCAAGAAGACCAACTTCTCTCTGGAAAAAGTAAGATCAACAGTTCCACAACCAAGATTTATTGAATTTGTTAAGTATACATTGTCTCTGGAATATCTTACAAGCCATATGAGACAGACAAAGTTATTGTAAACCACTAATAGGATGTCATCTGTCGTAGTCAGTGGTGGCATTTTCAGTGACTTTAATTGTATTCTAGTCCCAGCTACACTGATATGCTATGTCGTGGATCTGTCTATCTTGCTGCTAATGCATGCAGTCTGTTCATGATAGGGGTGCACAGCTGCACTGTTCACTGGCATTATCTCAATTCCACAAAATATAACCGCATATACTTCACTGAATGTCACTTTCAGCACCAGTTTACTCGTGTAATTTTGCCGATTATTTGTGATGACATTAATGTGAATATTGTCGAAACTGTTGCATGCTGTGCTGTAATGTAATGCGTGTTTTGTTAGGTTCCGTACTCGTTTCCGCTGCAGGGATCAATTCAACTGCGACTGAGTTGCCTGATGCAAAGCAACATTGAAGAACGTGGCTTTCTTGTATGTAATGTTGTTAACGTGTCATATTATTGCAACTAAAGTAGCAGATTGTGCATTGAAGTCCTTCGATATTTTGTTGATGTTGCATTTCTGTTTAGCCGTATACCGTTGTCGAGGGTTGCTTGATATTTGTCTGGACTGAATGTTCCTTAATTTTATTAATATTTCATACTGTCATATTATTAAGTGCATTGAAGCTGTTGGTGGACATGTAAAACAGTCCCCTCCAGCAGAGCCAAATGTTTTGTTGTGTTTCGGATCCAGTCTTAGCTAGGAGTAGCTGTAATTGTGGTTAGACAAAGACTAAGAAATGATGATGGTGGCATTTACTCATTAGCTCTGTTACTCCATTTTTTATCAGCCAAGTTTGCAGTGCTGTTGACGAATGTCTGCTCAGCTGTTGTAATGTCGGTGACGTTTTTGTGCCGTCGCCACCCGACCGTGCCAGCAAAGGTGCTATGTTTTCAGGATGTCTGTCCGCTGTGTCCATCCGACCGTTCGTCTGGACAGATCTTGTTACCACAATACCTCATGAACAGCTTGCTGAAACTTACAGGGTAAAATTACTGGCCCGTACTGACGACCTGGTTAGATTTTGGAGGTCAGAGACATAGCAGGCCGTCGAGGTATCGAAGGCACACACTTTGATGATGGGGTGGCAGAGTCCGTCTTCTAGTTGGCCACTTCCTTCCTGGGTTTTCTTCATCCACTTTTGCTAATTTTACAGGCTAGAGGCCGTTTGTCGTCCTAAAGGGAGGGTTGTAGTGACGTCACAGTGATAAAGTTAGTGACCACACGGTATGCTATTTGTAGAAATGACTCGATTCTGTGATTTAATCATGTTTCTGGCAAGTATTTGCAGCACGGTTGCGTATGTGTGTCAGACTATGTTCGAGGATGTGAGTGGATTCGGAGCGTGGCATCGCCGGTGGTGCGTCCTCAAGAACAGTCACTTGTCATACTGGAAATACCCAGATGATGAGAAAGATAAGGTCTGCCAATCACCCCTATTTTTACATTTTTGGTCTTCCTTCTTGTGTCTGGAATGGAGTCTTCAAATTTTGTACACCAATAGGCCGTATCAAGTGTTAGCCTTGCGATGTCAAACTGTTCCCACAAATGGGCGTGATCAGGGTCATGTGACCCATTTTAAATAATAACAATAATATGTACTCAGAAAGCCCATTAATAGAAATTGCTTCTGCGAGCGCCACAGTTTCCTAAGAGATCTGTGCGGAGCCCGACCCAGCTTTTTGATGTCTGAAAGTTGACCAGTTTGACCGAAGTCAAAAATCAGAAAGCCAAGTCCAAAAATGTTTGTTATTATTTGACGTCATGCTTTGTGGAAAAACGTTTTTTAATGGTGAATTTTGAAGCACAGTATTAGCTTTACTGATGACTGTAACAGTTATAAGCTGTTATGTACGACAGAATCCAATCGGTGCAATCGACTTGAAACGCTGTATCACTGACGTCGTGGGACTTGTGTCACGTGACGTCTGTGCACGACCGAACACTTTTGAGTTGCTGACAGTTCGTCGACAGCAGGCCGGCGACTGCGACACGTTGGTGACGACGTGCTACGACACTTTGTCCTCCACAAAGTACGTTTTATCTTGACGTGTGGTTGACGTTACTGCTAATTCTGTGGATCACGGTGGAGGCCGGGAATTGTCAAGATCTAGTCGATTTCTGTGCAACCAAACTAATGTGTGTTTTTTCTGAATTTTTGGTGAACTTTTATAATCTTACCTTCAAGTTTTGGCGTGGTTGGTTGTCAGAAGGGCATATGACCGGCGAAGATAATCGTAATCTTTAAATATTTCTTTGGATATCTTTGGAGGGACACTGGCCAACCCTGCAATATAACCCAGGAGTGAGGCTAAGAAGTCATTTTGTATCGACGTTTTTGTTAGGACTCTTGATGTTCACTGTTGAATCGAGCATTTTTCAGCAAAGACCAGAATTCACAATTGACCTTTGTTTTTTGTAACTGTACATGTGCTTTGTTTAGCCGTGTCCTACAGTTGATAAGGCAAGTATGGAACATTTGCTGCTGAATATATAGCTTTTCACAGGCCCATCTTATGGACGTATTACGGTGTCTGGTGGGCTCTGTAAATTGTCTTATCTTTAGCTTGAGTAGTTTTATCTGACCTTAATCATACAACAACCATTATATGGCAGGCATGGTGTATTTGCGGGTAAAACTGTGATCCATGTCTGAGCGCTTTGAGAGTATGCCTGCACAGTAAATGGCGCTATATAAATACTCTTGTTTTCCTTTTGTGTTAAGCATACTTAATCAAAGTGTTTGTGGGCAAAATATCTAGTTCATTTGCATAACGAGGCAGTTCAGTTTGTCCTAAAAAGCTCAGTTGTCTACAGATGTCTGTTCTCAAACTTGATTGGTTTTTATCAGAATTTTGCTTATTGAAGACTCAGCAAAATACCGCAGACAAGTTCGACAGTCAGTCGTATCTGAACCTACAAAACTTCAAAATTTGCCCACAAATGGACTTTGTTTTTAGTGTACCTTCTATGTCTTTGGAATGGCTCATCGCTTCATATGTGGTACACATATTGACTACCTAATATTTCTGATGAAAATCTGCTCCCATAGTGGGTTTGGTCATGGTATAGCGCTGTGTGTCAGGCACTGGTTGTCATCAGACACGAAGGAGGAAAGACTGAGGTGGACAGATTGTCTGAATGAGGCACTTGTCAGTCTTCGAGCGTGGCACGCCGATGCACTGCGGCCGGTGAGACGTCACCAGCAAGCACCTGCTGCTTCTGCTGTTCACTGAGCAGTTTCATGGTGTACTTCATCTGAACAGTCGTCAAAGTCTGCGACACTTTTGACATGTGGCTGCTCAGTTGTTATATCATTTTCTTGGTTTTGTCAACTGTTCACCATTGCTTCTCGATGCTTTGTGTATCCATGCTTATTTTCTACCATATAATTCATCTGCCCTTAAATATAGCATTTTGGCCCGTTATTTTTGCATTTTTATACCAAGATATTTCTAATGCTATTGATATCGTTGATATTTTTGTCCTCGTGATTTTAAGATTTCATTTACCGCCTGTGAATTTAATTAAAGGACAGATGAATGATATGGGTTCTACAGTCAATGTTTCTGCCATGCATGTTTTCTTACTTTCAGCATATTATATTTGCATGCTAATTAATATATCAGTAATATAATATATGGAAAAGATTATCAATTGTTTTAATATATGACAGATAGTTTTATCACAATTTATATGTATTTGCATATTCAGGAATTAATCGTGTATGCTTCAAATATTTCAGAATGTAGTGAATGAGCAAGCAGCGTTTAGCATTTATCTAGAAACATAATAGGTCATTTCAGGCATGAGTCTTTCTGGGCAGTCAGCTGTGCTGGCACTGATAAATAAACACAAAATGAAAAATAGCGAAAATGTAAAAAGCTAAGCTTAGACTAGTTTTCACCTGTTTTTAGGTCGACTCTTTGACACGACAGAGTCGACCTAATAAAGCCGGTCTCAAATGTCTGTCCATCCACAAAATGTTTCTTTGATTTCAATGAAATTTGGCATGTAGGTAGAGGTCCACGAGTGACGCACGACGGTATGCAGTATGACCCGATCTGAGGTCAAGGTCACGAGCCCTTCAAAGTTGGAAATCCGGCCATTTTCAAAAGCTGTCTCCTCCATCATTTACAATGGGAGATCTGAATTTGATCGGCTGGATTTTGTCCTAGTTTCTGTGTCATGTGACTTTGAACTTGACGGAAACGTCAGTTGCAAAGAGTCGACCGTCAGTCCCGTACGGGGCTAATTTTTTAGGCATGCCTTTGCCACCCAACAGGGCCGACAATGTTGGTGAAGGCAGTATGTTTTCAGGCTGTCCGACTGCCGCGTTCGTTTGTTCTTTCGTCTAGACAAATATTTCCCACAATATCTCAGGAGTGGTTCGAGCAATGTTGATGTAACTTATATTGAATATTCATTCGCCCATGCTGATGTCAAAGATAAAGGTCACCCAGGTGGCCACACTTCTTGAAAGTCCCAGAAAAAGAAAAAAGTATCCATTTTTTCAGTAACTGGAAAGGCCTTGAAAACAGAATAGGGCCTTGAACGTTTTGGAATTTGATGTAAAAGGTCCTTGAATTGCAGTACTTCATAATCGTTACCATGAAGTGAAAATTTTGCAGTCTGTACTTAACTCCCCGATCCAGTGCTTACACTTCAGATTCATTTTAGTCACTGACTTGTTTGATTATGTAATCACTGTTACTTATTTTCCGCAGTCTGCTGTGGAAGTCCGCCAAGAATTAATACTCATTAAATGTTAATATTTCTAATGTAATCTTACCTTAAAGGCGCAATATGACCTACATTTTGTTGAAAGCGCCGTTAAACTCCAACCAACCAACCATTTTGTTTTTATATGATGCCGTAAACACACTATGGCATGGTAAAACATTGCTGGAATAGGTCTGGAAAAGGTAGTTGTAAGTGCTTGAATTTTTTCCCAAATGTTGTGGCCACCCTGTGGTCACAGAGGACCATCGAGGTGGCCAAGGCATCCACGTTGACGCCTGGGTGTCAAAGTCTATCTTCTAGTTTGATAGAGCATAGAACAGTTCTGCGGTAGACTGTAGACAGTTGTCATTGCTCAGATGTTGTCCGTTTGACATTCATGTAATAAGAACTTAAGTACATGCAGACTGTAAACCGTAATATAATAACGTTTGATTTACTTGCATTACTATATGTATGTATGATGTGTACATAAACGTGTAACGTAATCGTGGACATAATTATATTAACTGTTTAGCCATGTTATTTTCTAATTCAAGTATCGTCGAGCTTTTTGGCTTACATTATTCATCGCTATAACATTAATACTGCATATTTTGTGAACTTGTCTTTATTGTATTTCGTTAGAATAAAGACAGAGACGGATTATTGTTCACTTTATTCAAATTTAAAGTTAGTCTAGAAATTCTTTTTTTAAAGAGACATTCACTTTCTAACATTTGCAGACACAAATTTCAGTTTCTGACATGACTTGCTTACTGACGTCATCCGTGATAAACAATGTTGTCAGATTATCAAGATTTAATCAAAATATGATGTGAAACGGATGTGGTTGGAAGAAATCAATGGCTGAATTTCCAAAAAAAACTGGTTTCCTGTTTCTGTGAAACGCTTGTTACAAAGTGACCAGACTGATATAAATGGGACTGCAGACCACAAACCCGGTAGTGGTCTTCGTTTGTTGAGTCGCACTGTACACACGGATGAGAACGTTAAACTTGTCTGGTAGCTTCAAATATACATAACAAAAAGACTTTTATTCAATATATTTGGTAGCTTGCCCCGAGTTAGAACACAACAACACTAAACGTCTGCTTTACTCATACAGACTGACATTAACAGTCTGTTAGAAACACATTTTTGGGTAGTTTTATTTAAAAACCGAACATCTCATGATCTCAGTAACGTTACAAATAGGTACCGCTTTGTGCATGTAACATTTTACCTAATTTGGTTCACTGTCGTTGTTGTAAATTGTTTGCGGCTCACACTGTATACTGTTCATGTCATTTGTCTTGACGACACACTGGTGCGTTATTAACAGAATACGTTTCAGTTCAAATAGCAGTTCCAGTCAATGCGAAATTTGACGTGTTTGTGCTAAATAACGTCACAGTTATAAATGCTAATACTGTCATGCCGATACATCAAGCCGTCACGTATCCCTCTACGCCGTCGTGTGGCCGCTGTTCAACGTGATCGAATTAGCGATTTTTAACGGTAAATAGAAAAAGTAAACGTAATTGTGTAAGATTTTCAAACAGCAAGTGAACAGTTTTAATATTCGGCCGTTTCTGATTGGATCGTCACTGCACAAGGAACGGATTTCAGGAACAATCGCTGTCCTGACTTTTTATATGAATCTTCCACATCTATACTACGAAGTAACTGTCACGGGTGGTTTCACGCTGTCACACCGCAGCCATGCCATTGGTGGATCCACGGAGCTATAATTAGAATGGAGGAGGTATGACGTCATTACGCTGAAGCCATCACCAAAGCTATTAAATATTTTACACTGCTATAATTTCCCATGCGATCGCCGGCCACAAGACGGCGGAGTGATGGTGAGGGGACGAGGAGTGGCGGGTGCCTGCGCAGCGAGCTCACGGACGGACGTCAAGCCATCACGCCGCATGGCTTGTTTGATTGAAAATATCATACACGTCTACATGTGTAGTTACTACAGTTTAAAAATATCGTTGGCAACGATGATTATTTCCATTAATTATTAATTAAAACACCATAAATTTAACACGTTATCATTACATGTTGGTGTTGATATACGCAGCATAGTTACTCATACAGTGCACGTTGAAGCTCTTATAATATCATGTCAAATGTGTAGGCCTATAATATCTGATAAGTTAGTAATGACGTTCAAAAATCGCATTAAGACAACAGTTGCACTATGTTACACAGTACGAACGCATAAAACATTATGACGTAATACTCCCGTCATCCAAGCAGTAGACATAATTTATATACATGAATATACTTCTTACGCTACAAGTAACATACCATCTTTAACGTAGCAAATTATCAAACAGACTATGCAGTGAAATACTAGTAGCTGGTCAGGCAAAATGCTCAGAATCTGACAAATTGACTGAAAACGAACACAAACAGAAAAAACGATGGGTGCAGATTATTCAATACAAAGCATAAGATGCATAAATACTGATTTGACTTCATCGTGCTAAGCAGTAAATAATGCTGACCAATATCAGAAAACAGTTTACAATACATTAACCCCAAAATCGACTAGTGACAACAATACCACAAAAGCAAAAGCATGCTGCACTAACACCTTAACACACTTTAACGATCGGCATAAAACATTTGATCTACAAAAAGTAGGCCTACAGCATCTATCGAAGTTCAAGTAAGGCTTTGGGTTAGCGTTTAACTGGTATCTACGACCGCACGAAACTGGTTTCATCCCTCGTAGGGGCGGACATAAAACAATCAACTTTTGAAGAAATGGTCAGGCTCGGCGGAGAGGAAGCAAACTGGGGTACTGTTCTGACTTGAGGCTGTGATGGGGAGTGTGTCCCTCACACAGCATTAGAGAACGGTCGATGAGTTCTAACAATGACTGTGTCTGTCTACATAAACCTTTGTAGGCCTACTAATGGTCAATGCAAACAGCTCCACAATATCACCACGATTACAATATTCATCACGACTCTTCGTTGCTGCGCTGCAGTGGCACTTGTAATCATCGATAATACCAAAATGCTGACTACAAGTCAAGTGATATAAAAAGTGATCACTATTACTATGCTATAGGCGACTGCATTAAGCAGAAACAGAGTCCGGATAATACATCGCCACTGCTAGGCAGCAGCAGGCCTACAGAGCACAGAACGCACCGCAACACAAAATGTGATTCTGAAATGCTGCAGCAGTGACATTACTGGCTCGTGTGTGTTCAACATCCGTCTCACGTAGGTTAAACGCACTACAATAATGACTGCACTATTGTATTGTCATCCCTTTTATGTTTGAGTAGTACGTCTTTTGGTTTGTGTTTTGTTTGTTTTGTGATACGGTTGTGCAACTTGAAATAACTTACTTACTAAGTTACTTTCTTACACTGCTGGTGAATACGAATCTTCAGAATTACTAGACCGTCCGTTGCAACTTGCACGGTATCACGTCCCCTCTCCGTTCCTTCGGCCACCCAAAGTTTTCGGTTTAGACACACATATGCTTTGGACTGGTGCTAGATGACTGGGAACATTATGCCGCGACCACTGCCTTCAACATGAATAGCCTACACCGCTGCTGTTGCCGTAAACCTACTGCCCACTGCAACAAATAAAGTGACTCTGTAGACCTACTGGAAAAGCTCCGCCACCGTCGTAAGCTCCGCCCAACGTGACAGCATCCGACAACGGCTAGAAGCGTCGTATTAGAGGTGTAGTGGAGTGTCCGCGGTGTCTTGACGACCAACGACCAAGTCAGTGCAGGAGAGAGGGACAGCCCGGGTTGCAGAGCATGCTATATGAGTCGAGAGACGCCACTGGTTGCGCCTTGTAACACGTGTGAGCAATATCGGGATTACCAAAGCAAGCTCACAGTCACAGATGGCAATTGAAGGATTTCATTATCAGGGAGACACGGAAAACGTGCATGAACTACAGTTACTTACAAACGACTTGAGGGAGTTGCAACTCGGCTAAAAATGATGCGGCAAGACAGCGACGGCGTCAGCGTGACCCAATGCATCACGTCGGTTGCGGAACGAATCACCATCTATTGAAAGTGAGTTTCACAAAAAAACAGCACACATTATATGCATATGTACCAGCTCAGAACCGACTGATAGCCTACATGTACTAGGTTATACAAGCGTGTAACAGAACGCACAATTCGCATCAGCAGTAGCTTATTAGGAGAAGACCTTTGCACCTCGACCCACCCCCTTCGAGCCGTTGAGAATTATAGCGGTCCATCTGCAGATATATACCAAAGTTGAGAAATTCGTGTTAAAAGGTTTGCAATGGCCCATGTGCTTACCTGAAGCATGGTGTAACAAAGGATGCATTCATGGCCTTGAAAACCCTGGTGAGGGGTGTGAAAGTATTGTGATTGTGTGTATCTCTGTCTGTATCTCCGCGAGGATATCTCCGAACTACACGTACGATCTTTACCAAATTTTTGGTGCATGTTGCCTACGGTCATGGCTCGATCTTCCTCCGGCGAAGGGGCGAAGTCTGCTGTCTGCGATTGGCTTGTTTAATAATTTATTCTGATTGAAACAATATGGGATGTCGAATAAAGGAAGACGAAGTTACCCATCCAGCGTCCCAGTGGCGTAGGCGAAACGCCATACTACCATGGAGACCACTTTTGAGTTGGGGACCTTTACGCTATTAGTCGCAATTTGGTCCTCAACTTTCAGCACTTGTGAATTGCAAAACAGCGTAGAAAATTAGCACAGAACATCACTACTGTTGAACAGCTGACTGTAGAATATACTACAATAAAACTAATTCACCAACTTCAACAGCATAAAATGTAGGCTACTCACAAATCAATGAGAAACGTTCTAATAGCTCTCAGACAGCATTAAAATCTGTCTTTGTGCCTGGGGATGTTTACGACGCCGCCAGACCCCTAGTCGGCTGGGAAAGGGACACCTTCCCCATTTCCTACCCCATCAACGCCTTCTGCGTCTCGAATCTTGGCGTCTCTGTCCCTGCAACTTTTTGAACCGTGGTTATGCCCCTGCCAGTGGGGACCAGGAGCAAAGCCCCGGTGGAGTCTTTGGGACGAAGGTTTTATTCAAAGTATATAATTAACATTTCAGTTTCGTTTATGGTCTTATTTCATCCAATTTCTACTACAAACGCATTTAGGACTCCACACACATTGATCGGACACTACACTTAACAATTAACATATACATCATACAGTGATATACATATACACTCTATGAAGAATGAGGATCTGTGATCTCAAAAACTGCAGTTCGTGGTAACACCAGTACCCGAATACCTTATTATAGTACCTTTTGACGTTTTGAACGGCTAATTTTCAATGTTCACGGACGACCCAGTTAGTCAGTTGGTGAGAGTTCTTCGTAGATTTCGTCGAAGTCGGCAGTTGCCGCTCCTGCTACATCGTCATAGATGTCGTCACTCGACTCTGGCATCGGCGGACGGAACGCGGCCGTCTTGTCCCTGCCGGCGGCACCGCTCTGCCACCTTCGTCTCTCTGCCTCTTCCTCTTCCGCGGTGTACTCGGATATCTGTGAGACGACCGACGTGGTGCTCTGACGACCCACTGTGCCGCCGCCGCTACGTCGAAGCGTCACTCGGCGCTCGTCTGTTGGCGGCAAGGCGCTCGCGTCGTCGTAGATAACATCGTCGTCGTCGACGGCGACGTCGGCGGCGGCGGCTGGGACGACCGTGGAGGACACGGCCAGGGACTGGTACGGTGTCAGAT
>Ga0209363_1000121_pt1 | contig 26672 bp, 13 predicted proteins | sample WorMetexBAHAMAS3_FD_187385 | JGI IMG/M metagenome (GOLD analysis project Ga0209363, IMG submission 187385) | Marine gutless worms symbiont microbial communities from Max Planck institute for Marine Microbiology, Germany - Inanidrilus exumae... | ecosystem: Host-associated > Annelida > Digestive... | reverse complement strand
CTCTAGAGGTGCAATGACATGGATTCATGTCTTACAAATCAAGAAAGTGTAAATATCAGTTTAGCCATTTTTGTCAGAGCAGTTGAGAAAATTGCTGCCAAAAAATTTAATTCTGTTAGGTAACATTTTACCTGTTTGCCATGGAGCTCATACTAGGACGATTGCTTTGAAATTTGGCATGCGGGGCAATGTCATGGATGTAACATGTATTTTAAATTTTGAATCAATCAGTTCACTTTTCCATTTTTAATCCACACATGCCGATAGGCAAGGTGTGGATATATCAGTTACTGTTTGTGGTTTGTTTTTTGTGTGTGTTTGTGCGGTTACGGATTTCTCCGCCAAGGACAAAGCTAGCAGTGTCAAATTTTAAACGGTGGTTCATCGGCGTCCTGGGCAGGGAATGACACATCTTGATGAAGTTTGCTCCCCCAGAAGCCCAAAATTGGACGAATAGGAGCCTAGCCATGCCTACGGGCCTAGGCTGACTGACGTCAGAGCGACGTTCTATTCATAGTTCAGTGAGTGCGCGGGCCACAAGCCGCACTAGAGATGTGCCATTTGTGAAATCACACGGTGTGTGGACGTGGGATTGGCATGTGTGGATATGCAGCCGTTCCCGAAGATGCATGTACTTGTGATTTATTTGGCTGGTTGCCTTTACACGGTGTGTTTTTACACTGTTATTGGGCCTTGTTGTGTTTATTTAACTTGTGCAGCCGTTTTAACATCTTGTTTTTCAGGTTTACCTGCCCCATATGGGCCCTGGGGCAGTAACGTGCTCCCTGATTTATTTGTTTATTTCAGTGCTATATAAATTGTGTGTGTGTGTTTTTGTTTGTTTGTTTACTGACCTTTTCTCCTTCCTTAGTCCTTACTTTCTTTTTTCTCCTTATGCTTTCTCTTTTACGTGTGTACTTACTTACTTGTTTACTTCCTGACTATCTATGTACTCCTTCCAGAATGGGCCTGTTCTGTTTTCAGTCCAGAGGTCATAGGAGGTGACCAAATCTGGCTTTAGTTTTTTTGGCTCATTTTACTTTGGCCCCCCATACGGTCTCCAAAAAGTTGTGGAAACCACTGGAGTGGTATTTTTTAGTTTAGATGCCATTTTTGTCTTTATGGCAGTTTATGAATGTCTGATGATGTACTATAAAAATTTGTAATGAACGTTGTATGCAGGGCATTTGCTACAGGCCAGGCACCAGCACCTCGATATCATCATTCAGCTGTCATGTACCAGGGCAGCATGTTCATCTTCGGTGAGTTTGGCTTTTATTAGGTAAGTAAATTTGTTGGTAGAGTTTTGCCATAAGACTAGATTAATTACATAGTTACATACACTTACAACAGTTAATGGCAGAAGGAGTCATGCCTTATCAGTGGAAAACAGCTGTCATCAATCTCATACCAAAAGTCCCAAAGCCTGCACAAGCAGCAGATTACAATCACACCTGTCCTTTTGAGGTCTCTTGAAAGGTACAATTTGCAAATGTTTATTTACCCTGCTTTACAACAGTTGTGTCTAGAACTCTGTTTTGATGACCAGTTTGCCTTCCGGCCGGCTGGTTTGACAACCGCCACAGTCATAGCTTTGCTTCACACCGTATGCACCATGTTGTCCACTGACCATTATGTAAATGTCTTCTCATTCGACTTCACCAAGGCATTTGACACTGCCAGGTACGAGGCTTTGACGAGCGAGATGGTGGAGCTCAACATCTCAGATAACAACTGCAACTGTATAAAGGCGTTTTTGAGGAGCATTGTCACTGTACAAGATATGCCGGGGAATGCTCTACCATTGCAGCAGTGAAAGCCAGCATCATTCAAGATTCCGGACTTGGTCCAGCCTCGTTCATCGTCACTGCTGCGGATCTACATCCAGCAATTCCAGGGTACTGCATTTTCAAATTTGCCGACAACACATACCTGGTGGTACCAGCGGCAGACTCAAGTTCTTGACTACAAAAATATCTCACAGAGAAACCTGGGCATCCACTAATGATGTCAGGCTGAACCGAGCAAAGTCAAAAGAACTTGTTTCCAGTGCAGCTCATCGAGGAAAACGTGTCCAGTCTTCGCAGTCATCACCACCGTGTCCGAACATTGAACATGTTACCATCACAAAGGTGCTCGGTATTACAGTTAACGACCGACTGAGTGCATCAGATCCTCCGAGTCACTCCACGACGTCTTTCGAGCTATTGTCCTCGCCAAGATAACTTTCTTTCTGCGTGGTCTGGTCTCTGCTTGTGCTTGGCATCAGACCGTGCCAAACTGGACTTATTTCTGAAGCGCTGCAAGTGCTTTGGTTACTGTGATAAGGCAACTACGATATCAGACGTTATTAATAATGCTGATGACACACTATTCCAAGCAATATTGATAAATGACTATCATGTGTTGTCCCTCTATTTTCCAGACAACCCTCACCAAAGCTATAATTGCAGGCAACGCCCTCATAATAAACCACTGATAACTAAAACCACTTTCCTCTGCGATCACGATTATATTATTCAAATTTTGTACAAGAACATTTATTAACATTCAACATAGGTCTACCACTGCTTATTTTATCTATTTTTATTTATTTATTTTTTACTATTTTGACATATTAATGTATTTAGTCACTTCTTATGTTGATGTATGTCGCTTGCGTTTGACAAAGTTTATTAAAGAAATACTACTACTAATAATAATTACTGATAGTTCTCTAAAGCATGGTTACTAAATGAACAGTGCCATGTAGTTCTGGTGTGGGGAATTGGGTAGACTGTAGAATGCCACAATCTGACAGAGAGAGGGATCACGTTCAGATGGGAGGAGGTGATGGGGGCAGTTCTGCGGGATACAAATCAGTTTTAAAATTTGTTTGAAAGTTATTTCTTTGCAGTTTCAGGAGTTCAGTCTCACAGTAAGCCACGTTTTTAGTACTACAGGGTAATGTTAATGGGTACAGAACCGTGCATATGGTTTTCTAAGTCAACTGCTATTTCCAGGTGGTTCAGATGGAGCTCAGTGGGCTTGTGAATGCTATTGGATCTTTACAGAGTTGGATGCCCTTTTTGGTAGCACTTGGAAAATTTATGAAAACCACATACATATGTTTGTGTTTGAATATCTACAAGTTGGCTGTAATCTGTTTATAATTTCAGGTGGTTACACTGGAGATATCCACTCCAACTCAAACCTGACGAACAAGAATGATCTTTTTCAGTACAAATTTGCCACTGGTCAGTGGGCGGAGTGGAAGTTTGAAGGCCGGTACGTTCTGAGACTATGTCGTTTGTTGGCTGTTGACATCGTATGCTGTGTCTGTCTGTCTGTCTGTCACACTGATGGACTGTCGAAAATACTTAACATTCTGTCAAACTTTTCTTGTTACTGGTACCTCGAAGCCTCACCATTCCATGTTTTTCAAACAAAACATGTCAGCAGAACTTGAATGGAGTCCCTATCAATGGTGCCACTTTTACATATGGTACGGGAAAACTGTGATTTTCGATTGTTATCATCTCATCGCATCATATGTCTTGGAAACAATGCAAAATAGTGACAGCTGTTATGGAACATTAATATGAAGTCATGTGGTGTGATGACGTTGATGATGCCCTTTTGTGAATTCTGAATTCATTCTGGCATATGGCAAACTTCTCCAGGACCATCTCAGCTCATGTTACAACTGCCTAGAGAATTAACTACAGTAATTGTGAGTCATACATGAAGGAACAAGGAACTAATGAATGTTCGAAGTTAACAGTGCTCATGTAAGCTTCTCATTAATGTGGTGATACCTAGAAGATGGTACAAGGTAAAAGGAGTTCAATTTTCAGATGATGCTGAGTGTCAACTGGTCTCTGTGCTAGAGCTGAGTTCTTGGTTGCTTAACAATAGACAGTATCTGAGCTTTGATCATTGTCTGGAGGTTAGGAAGGAAAATAATCAGAACTGTTCTGTGCTGTATTGTGTACGTCAGTTGTGCACAATGATATGCACGCACATGTAAACAGTTATTAAATTTGCATGTTGGTTTAGGTTAAAATTTCATTTCATAAGTTTCTTTAGGTTTACAGTTTATGTTTTTTTTGTGTTGGCTTAGATCAGTGTATTCCTGTGTTGCTTGCTTATTGTGCTGGGTTTATTTATTTTTTGGTACCAAACCGAGAGTTTGGCTGGGAAGAATGTCTTCAAAATGACCTATTCTTTGTCACGTGGGACGTAAAACCTTAGCTTGGGTGTGGGTCCTGGGGCTGTTAGTAAGTGGGTAAGTGTCTAAGTAAGTAAGTAAGTAAGTAAGCAAGTGACAAATTTATGAAGTACCGAAACTAGAATAGGCTCTCTCCATTTCCAGGCCTAAGGTTGTACAAGGCGACCAAACCTGGCTTTAGTTTTTTTGGGGGTTCATTTTCTGTTGTAGTATATTTTGTTACGGATGCATGTTTGCTTTGTTGTGTTTGTTGTTGTTTTTTAGTACTTAGCTAAGAGATTGGCTGGGAAGAACGTCTCCGAAATGACCCATTTTGTGTCGGGTGGGACGTCAAACCGTAACTCAATCAACGTAAAACCATAACCCAGTTAATCATGTCGCTTAACATAAAAATCAACCATGTTGTTTAACGTAAAAGTCTAGATTAGGTCGTAATTACTTTGTTCTTGCTCAGTGTGATAGACGTGGTTCAGGCATGTGTTGTACGCTGTTGTTGTCAGTGTTAAAGACAGCATTACATTATTAACGTTGCAGGCGGCCGGTGGCTCGGGCGGCACACGGTGCAGCGATGTATGATCACAAGTTGTGGATCTTCGCCGGCTACGACGGCAACGTTAGACTGAGTGATCTATGGACCACATCACTTGCCGGTGACTCTCGGGCTGTACATGTCTGGGAAGAGGTCTGCATCATACTTATGCTACGTCCAGTTTTTGTCATCCTTCACCGGAGTTGCTGGGCCTGGTCGTTCTTTGTTTGTTCTGTGTGGGCAGGGGTACCCCAGCGCTGAGACCTTTTGAATCGGTCCAATGCGCCAACTGGGCTTGGTCTGCGAAAAGAAAATATTTGAGACAGTTGGAGCAGTTGTTTTACACACCAGATGGATGCTGTGTCTGTCAGCAAGCTAACACTCAGAGCACTGACGTTAGCCAGGCAGAGTCACCCACATACTTTGACCTCTCTTAATTTACCATCAGATTTTTCACAGAAGGTATGCCACACCCTTTATTCTGGCTCTCCTATGCTAGTATCAAAAACTTAAAAGTTATCGCTACTCTTTTTTGTTGTTTTTCTTTTACACGTGCATTTGGATTTGGATGCATTTTTATCCTGCCTTTGCCACGTGACAATGTTGGCAAAGGCATTATGTTTTTAGACTGTCCTGATGTCCCATTTGTCTGTCCATCTGTTCATTCGTTCATTCTTCCGGTCATATATTGCGACCACGATATCTCATGAATGGTTTGAACAATTTGATAAAACTAACAGGGAATATTCACTAGCCCTTGCTGATGACCTCATTAGATTCTGGAGGTAAAAGGTCAAGGTCACAGCAGGCTGTCGAGGTCAGATCTTGTGAACACCATATTTCACGAACCACTTGAGCAATCTCAATGAAACTTACAGGAAGTAACCACTAGTTCCTATTCATCACCTGATTATATTTTGGGGGTCAAAGGTCAAGGTCACATGTTGGTTCAGTTAGGTTGTGGCAGTCATCCACGTCGACGCTGGGACGTTGAAGTTCATCTTTCAGTTGTTTTTCTTGTACACATGCATTTGGATTTGAACGCATTTTTATTTCGCCGAGAGGTAGACCAAAGACAGCTGGGACAGCACTTATAGAAACAGACTGGCAGATCCGACAACCATACAAGGAAGATGCTGTGGACCGTACTAAATGGAGAAAGTTAACTGAAGATATTTTGTACGACCCACCAAGATAGGGAGTGATAAAGGATGGATAGTACTGTTAAGTGGGTTGCTGTAGGTATGCACTTGAGCTATGATAGCTGCTAGATGCAGCTGCCGTCTTTTAGCAATTGACGCGTTCTTCCATCTGTAGTTTTTCGTGTGTTTTTGCTGAGTATTTGTTGTCTCTGAGTTTTATTTATTGCTTTGAAGAGTATTCGACCTGTGAATCACCTGCTCCAATTGAGGACCTGGCTGTACCAGGAGTAACTCCAGTAAACACGGTCAATTAAACAAAACCCCCATTTCTTAAGTGTTTTGCTTTTATTAGACTAAGATGTTACCAGTGTGATTTAAGTCAACGGTAACGGAAACAGATTCATTCCATTAATGGATAAAATTTAATTCCGTTAACGATAACGGAAACGAAAAAAATTGAAAACACGAGGGTGAAACAGAAACGTAAAAATTAACATCTGAAACTGACTAAATATTATTTCATTTTTCGTTGTACAACCGTCGCCAACATTGTTCGACAAGACTCCATGTACATGACGTAGACGGACGCACGTCTACACATTTACAATATATACGTAGGCATATGTCATAAAATTTTTAATTTTTGGCCAAACTGCTCGGGTGGTGTGGTTCTTTTGTATTATACTGGCTATTATGCAGACCATAGCTACAGTGTGATTTAAGTTCATGGTAATGGAAACAGATTCATTCCGTTAACAGACATAATTTAATTCCTCTAACGATAATGGAAATTAAAAAAATTGAAGAAAAAAACTGAAACTGAAACTATGAAAATTTAGACTGATAACTTTGCTGAAACTAAACAAATATCCACAGCTTAAGTCACACTGGATGTTACACTGTGTACGTGGCGGTGAATACTGTGAAGGTGAACCAGACGGGCGACATTCCACCGACATGCTGCAACTTTGCACTGGCCGTCGCACGCGACTCCATGTTTGTGTTCTCTGGCCAGAGTGGTGCAAAGATCACCAACGACCTCTTCCAGTTTGACTTCCGTGATAAACGGTGAATGACTTTATCGTGCTGTTGAATGCTTATCTTTGCGTGTTGCAGCATTTTCTCGGCAGCAGTTTACTGCAGCTGTATTGGCATTGGGCATATCAATTACGTTCTATGTTAAGTTTGGTTAGTACTATGATGGTTGATTGTCTTCGGGCCATTATACCACTTAGGGCTAGTTTTCCTCTGCAAACTAAATTTACTTTAATCTCTACATAATCTTTGATTAATTTAATAGTCGAAGTTAATTATCGATTAACCAAGTTGTGTTTTCCATGCATTTTTGATCTCTAATTAGTAAATCAACAATTAGTTGATGCTGGATTAGCTGCAACTACTTTCGTCTTCTCTGATTGGCTGTCGGTGTGACCTAAATTTAGCAGTGCTGCAATGATGTCACCGCTCCATATCAATCTTGTTATACACAACTGGGCCAACTTGAATCTGACTTCCAATTGGCATCTGGATCAATTCAGCCTTTGTTGCAGGACTTACGAATGTGACCAACAGACAGACACACAGACCACGCTAATGCATCTGTCAAAATAGGCTATCTCTAACTATTGCTGCAGAGCGGCCTAAAACAGCGACAAAATACAAAAGGAAATGGAAATTTTGAAAGTATATGTATTAAAACCACAGTCAGTGTACAGTCTTTCTCGTAGTTTTTTCTAAATGTTTTAAAACCACGTGCACAGTATTGGTGTTGGTGATTGTGACATCAGTTGGATGTGTTTATACAGTGCAATGTTTGTAGGTGGATGAGAATATCAACGGATCACATTCTGCGAGGCACTCCGGCACCACCGGAGAAACGCTACGGCCACACGATGGTAGCGTACGACCGACACCTTTATGTCTTTGGAGGAGCTACTGGGCAGACACTACCAAATGACTTGCACTGGTATTTCTGTGTATATACACGTGCGCGCGCGCACACACACACACACACACACTCACACACAGACTTTCTGTTACAGTTACTTGACGTTGGCCCACATCCTTACTAAGAGAACTTACTGAGCACATTTTGTACATGCCAGATGCCTATGCTGTTGCTGATCTGTTTCCCAGAAACTCACTTTCGTGGAAAGACGTTACCCGGAATGTCATCTAGGGACTTAGTGCCTGACGCTGTGAGCGGACATTCCACTGCTGTTGGAAAGACATGTAGGAGTTGACTACTCACTACTACCAGATTAATAGTGAACGTGGTCAAAGACGGTCGTCGGCTTAAGCTGCAGCAAAGTTAGAGGCACTGCAGACAAAATCAGGAGAATTATGGCCTGGCATATGTGACGTGGGACAGCAGTACAATTCGACCAACACGAAATCGTCACGTGCTAGTCAGAAGTTACTTCGATGTCACATTCCGGGAAACGTCTTTCTAGGAAAGTGAATTCCTGGCAATGTCCATCAACCGTGTTACTGTACTGAAAGGAGCTCCATGTGCCAACACGGCCATGGACAACCCTCGCGGAACCTTAACCGTTCTTGGCATGCACAATGGACCAGGCCAAGGTCCCTCTGTGGTCGAGGTTGATGCATCCTCCCATGACATTGGCTCTGGTGCCTTCGCTGTCTGACACTGTCGATGAACACATTATGTTTTTGGGCTGTCCATCTGCATGTTTGTTCATTCGCTCATCTGGACAGATCTTATTACCATGATGTCTCATGAACGGCATGTGCAGTCTAGATGAAACTTAACATGAATATTCACAAACCCTACTGATGACCCGGTTAGATTCTGGGGTTAAAGATGAAGGTCACAGCAGGCCGTCAAGATAGCAAAGGCATCCACGTTGATGCTAGTTAGATACCGTCTTCTAGTTTAATTTTTACCCACGCGACGCTATGCTAGCGCAGTACTTGCCGTCATCGTGTGTCTGTTTGTTAGTCTGTTTGTCTCAAGTTGGTGTTCTACTCAGACGGCTAAACCTAGGATCACGCAAACAACGCCATACAATAGTCCAGGGTCTCAGTTTTCTGATACCAAAAATCTAGGCGAAATACCAACGGGGTCACCCCCAACGGTGGCGCCAAATAGAGGTAGGGTAGATTTAACTGGTGATTTTTGACCATATCTCTGGAACAGTTAATCGTCTCAGACGCTGTTAACTTAGTTTACCGGTGAGTGTCATAAACTTCTGATGGTCGTCGGACAACTGTTGATCACACCCGCCATCGAGATCTGTATTCAGCAGCTAGGCTGAGTAGAAGAAATGGTTTGATTACCATATGATGTGATACAGGATATTTAGCATGCGCTGACCTCTGTGTCATACGGGTCTGTCAGCGACAGTGGAGACTCTTTGTTCCTCACACCATAGGCGTTGTCAGCTGTCACGGATATTGATGACACTTGAATGCTCAACTTGTTTTTAGTTTTAAGTAATAAGAATAGAATTTTTGCTCTGATATTTGAATTTTGTTGTGAAATTGTTGTTGGCATTGTTTTGTGACTTTCTGTCAGCTATGACCTTGATTCAAAGACTTGGTCGATAATCAAGCCAGCGAGTGACAGTGAGGTACCTGACTTTATGTGACTGTTGTTTGTGCTGTATATAGTGGGCCAAAAATCAACACATTTTTAATACACTGTGATGTTTTGATAGACTTATGTTCAGACCATTCTCATCATAACAACATAACAACAAAAGAATTGCTAAAATTTTCTTGCATTTCATATGATAGGGTAAAGAGCTAATTTATAAAGAATATATAACCACTGCATAAAAACTGCATATGAGTCTGAATCATTTTATTTTTTCATGAATGTTTTTATTGATATGCTGTATTGTGCAACGTCTGGTTTTTTGTTCTGTTTAATGCTGTTGGAATAGCCACCTCGTGAACTGTGCATAGCTGTGAAAGTTGGTGTATGTAGCTTTTATGTAATTGGTCGTCATCAAGGTCTTAGTTGACTCAGCATTCTTTGCGCGTCCCATGGTTGGGCACTGCCACTGGTCGGCGGCCCATCAGCAGTATTGTTTCATCTTTACTCAGTTAAATTGATCGCGCAGCTGATAACGGAGTAGACATAGCTTCACGAAGCTGCTACGCTGCTCCGCACATCCATGCATGAGTCAACAACAACATGCCAACTTACGCCAGGATGTCGCCGCCAACAAACGAGAAATACTTAGCGCCTCAGAACATTTCAACCAGATCTGCACCAGCCCCTCAGCACTCAGGACACCAGTCCCGGCACAGCAGTGCGGGTAGTCGAGCCGGATACTGGCGGCCAAGTGACAATACACGAGCACTTGTCGTGCCGCGTGGTCAGACTGAAGGGTGCAACGATTAGAGGCCTGCACGGGACATATACATTCTCCCCTGCCGCCGTCCCATGCCCAAAGTCAGTATTACAACACTGTAAATTCAGCGACTGGCAAGTGACAATTTTGCTAGCTGCAAGGCACACCAAGTGCCATATGTGAACTGTGCGGGTGGTCAAGTGACGCGAATAGAAGAGTCTGAGTGAGTACACGAGCTTCACGGCTCCCTCCATTCCCACGTTTGCCAGTCACTTTTGCCTCCCAAATTCGTGAGTCCCCTGTTAGTGTTATACCCGCTAGTACACTCCTAATGCTGTCCATCGGTTGTTTACCATGCTAACCTGTAGGCCCAGGGTGGGTACGTTTTGGCATGAGACAAGTGTTTAGATTAATGGAGTGACGTCTTCTGTCTTTCTAAAATTAAACTACAAATGATCAACAATCTCAAAGTGAATATTATCAGTGTTTGACATACAGCACCGCCATATGATATGAATGCCGAGACATGTAAATTGTCATGTATAAGTAAGCCAGTTATTTCTTCCAAGTGCAGACTTTCAGAATAGGCCCATTTTGTTTCCAGGCTGGCTGGAGGTCATAAGTGGCAACCAAAACTAGCTTTAGTTTTTTGTGTTTATTTTGTGTTGTTGTATATTTTGTTACAGATTTCTCTTTGCCTTAGTTGTCTTACAGCTATTTTCAGTACTTGGCCAAGAGATCTGGGACGAATGTCTCCGAAGTGATCTATTTTGTGTCAGGTGGGATGTAAAACTTTAACTCAATCAATCTTCCAAGTGCAGGAATTTGTTTTATGATCCATGGACGCATGAGCTGTGAATGCCGTGTGGTTTACCTGTATTACACAGCTGTAAGGTGTTCATGTTCAGGTGCCGTCAGGTCGCCTGTTTCATGCAGCTGCCGTAGTCAAAGATGCTATGTACGTGTTTGGTGGCACAGTGGACCACAACGTACGACGACCAGACATCTATCAGTTTCAGGTACTTGTTGTCAGCTGATATAAAGTAAACATTGTATAGCAGTTAGCATCAACTTAGCTTTTCACCATTACGGGAAACTAACGTGCCATATGGGATCACACAGTGTTACCTGCCACATGGCAGAGGCGTGAATCCCGCCTTTTCCCCCAGCCACAGCAGGTACTCGATTTAACGACCGTGGAGGGATGCAAGGCTGAGTTGACCTATGTTACGTGAAAGCGGACCAGCTGGGAATTGAACCCGCAATCTATCGATCGCAAGTCCAACGCTCTACCACAGCATGCAACGTGTGTGTTGTATTAACTGTTAGTTGGCTATTTCCTCTGCCCAATTTTATCTTCATGCCATTTATGTAGTACTAGCGCTACAGAGCCATTTAAAAAGAATGACATCCCTTGTTCAGAAGTCAATACATAGATGAAGAAAGGCTAGTTTAGCTCGCCTGGCCTGCCTCTGGCATGCCAAAGAGCCATAAGATGTGCCGATGTTACTTCCTTTTTCACGGTCCCCTTGGAGATCAGTTATCTCAGAATGTAGTGGACTGATCTTCACCAGATTTTCAGGATAGTTACATATATCATATCATATTATCATTCGCGACTGCTTAAGGGACCTTGCTATGTTAACCGATTTTTGGGGTGACTGTGCAAAAATTGGCATCCTTATCTTCATTCTATGCTGTTGTATTTCACAATGGATGAGAGGATCACATGAATGCATACGTGAACACCACCAATGACCCCTCTACATCTGATAAAAATTCAGTGATCTTTGGTCCCATAACCCCATAGTTTTGCAGGCACAAGCATGCCGGGCAGGCTACAGGATGGGCTTTGCCACGCATTTCTAGTTGGCATCAATTGGATACACTAAACTTTTATACCAGTTTACCCTTCAGCATTATGGGGCCAATTGGCCAACCCAGGTTTACGTTAGACTGGTGTTTAGGCAGTAGACGCCAGCTGTACCAAAGGGTTCTTTATTGTGGGACATAGTTAAAACTGCAGTGACTTTAGAGAGTAGTCATATTAAATGAAAACTGAAGTTTGTATCAGTATTTACGATTTATCAACTACTGTACTTTAATGGTCGATTAAGTTTGATTTCAGTTTAACATAAGTGTATTGTGTCTTTCATATTAAATTTTCCAGAACTTTGTTAAAGACTAGTAATTCACTGATTCATGGTTTTGTATATTCAACTGTGAAAGTCTTAGGGATGGCAGTACACCAGAAATCTGAATTAATAGATTTTTTTGAGTACAGATAGTGTTAAATAATTGGCATATGACAGTTAGATGCAGCCGTCTATAGTAATTGTTAATCAGAAAACTAAATTCACTTAGGGCCTGTTTTTCCGTCACAAGTTAATCTCCCGTTAACGCTAATGGGAAGTTAACTCCAATTAATTAACCTCCCATTAACATTAATGGGAGATTAACTTGCGTCAGAAAAACCGGCCCTTATTGTTTGCAGCTGATTAAAAGCTTTAGTGTAAATGAGTTAGTCGTTGAAGCTCTGTTCATGTTGATAAAATCTGTTTAGTTTTCGAGTTACCCGAAGTGTACGCTGCATGATGATTATGGGCGACTGCTAGAAAGCAAGCAGTTCTGTGATGTTAACTTCATTGTTGGCAAGGTGAGCTTAGCTGTCAGTATTTGTACGTGAGTTATGCCTGGAGTTCTTGCTTACTTATACACTTGGTCATCTAGGTATTTGTTTCAATTTGGTTTAGCTTTTGAAATTATAAATTGTGTTAAGTATTACATAACTGTCTTACGCCATTGTGAGTGATTGTAAATTCCTTTATCATCTGTAGTGGATTATGGAAGACATGTTTAAATTGTGATGGACCAAAGTTAACTGGTGAAAAAGTTGTCTTTAATTATGTTACTTTTTTATTTATGCTACAAGTTAATTAGCATAAAAAACTTTAATTGCCATTCAGTTTCAACAGATTATTTTCCTAAATAATAAAATAATTTATCTACTGCCGGTTAATCTGATAATTTACAAATTCTAACATCATACGCACTACAAAATGTCAGACAGTTCAAAAGAGTAATTTGCAGTGTTAGATGAAGGAATAGGCATAAAATGATTTTAAAAAGTAATAGAGTGCATCTGTTTGTGTGTAATTTTCTGTCGAGATAAATAATCAGTATTTATTCTAATATATGGTCATCATTCTGATTTGTCTGCTAAATTTAGTAATTTGAATCTAAGTAGGCCAAACCAGTTGGTGAGAAATTAACTATATATAATTTGTTACCACTGAAATTTTACTGCTTTTATTGATGTGTAATTAACGGAAAAGTTTAGTTACTAACTATTTACCCACGCCGATGGCAGTTGTGGCGGTAATGTTTTCATCGGTGTTTGTGTGTCTTGTTTATCTACACTATATCTTGAAAACTGATGCAAGGATCACCAAACATGACATGTTAACGTTCCATTATGAGTCTTGGAAACCCATTTATTCTGGAGTCAAAAGGTGAAGGTCCCGGAGCATAAAAAAGTGCCAGCATGGGTTTTTGCACTCCCATGAGTGCTGGCTTTTTCTAGTATTTCCAACTGTGTAATAAGTGTTGAGTTGATGACTTAGCTTGCGTTGGTGCACTAACTAGCTGCTGTGTTCAAACACACTTTCAAGAGGTGCGGAGTAAACCGGGGTAAATGAGGAAGAGAATGAAGGTGACTGCAGCCTAACTAAAGATATATATCTTTATCTGGCAATGGCTGTTACAATGATGTGTGTTTTGTGTGTGTGCTTATGTCTAGGAGTGTGAACATATACCAGCTCATATTGCTATTGTTGCTGCTAGAAGCACGTTGCTTAGGAACCGCATACGACAAGCCAAAGAACAGGTGATTGTTTCCTTAACAGTACTGTGAAAAGAAAATTGATTCTGCCGTATCAGTTCTGTGACTTGTTGCCCACTTAGCATCGCATGCTGCAGTGCTTATGCTTGGCCAATATTACTTTCTTTATTAATGGTTCCCTTGGAGACCAGTTATCTCAGAATGCACTTGACCGATTTTCAACAAACTTTCTGACATGATGTTCATTTTGCCACAATAGAAAACCTGCTATGCTGATTCCCTGAGAATATCGCCTGCAATAAATAGTACCGTGTTTTGTATAATCACATTCGCCAGATGTTGCCTACAGTCTGTGCAGATTCAAACAGCTTGCTTAGCGCTGGCGAAGCGCACGCCGGGCGGGCTCACTCTGGACTAGTTTATCTGGTTTATTACATTTAATCTAATACAGATTTCTAGCATGTACTCTGACAGACACCAGTCAGAAGTACTGTAATGATAGTCAGTCATTGTAGCCACGCTGAACAGACGGTATGTCCTACGTACCTGCACCCTTTGCATCGAACCTTTTGTAGCTTTTTCTGTGCATCCTTGTCGGCCTGCTGTTGAAAGCACGAAAAATTAAAGACGTTGTTCAACATCTCTTAGTTACTTTATGATCACCGTAGGTGATATGGGAAGGGCAGACGGGCTGGCGTGTACTTACTGGTTTTCAAATAGTAAGCTTGTAGTGTCCATCTGAAATAGGTGAAATATAAACCATTTTGTGACTTTTTCCTGTCCTGTCCTTTTTTCTGGTTTAAACGCCCAGCTCGGACCGCGCGACCGATGCAATACAATAGTGAACGTTTAACATATGCTAAAAAGCTGATGAATGGTGGCTTAATCTGTCTATCAGAACTGTAACAGAGAATTTGGTATAAGAAAACTAAAACACGGCAACACAGTCCGAGTCCTTACACCTCTGAGACCTTCCATATAATATAAATGTCTATTTTTATCCCTTTGTTACAGGACAGTGTTGGCAAAGGCATTATGTTTTTTCCGTTCTACTCTTGTTTGTTTGTCCGGACGGATACAGTTACCATGATCTCTCATGAACGCTTTGAACAGTTTTGATCAGACTGACATGGAATGTTCAGTAGCCCATAATCATAACCTGATTAGATTTTCGAGGTCATAGGTCAAGGTCACAGTAGGTTGTCGAGGTTTTGAAGGCATCCAAGTCCATCTAGCTCGATAATTATTTAAACTGGAACGAAATTTCCACAGACTGATGACAGATGGTCATTGTTTCCCGTGATTGGTCTTAAACAGTGACTATGTTGAGTGATTTGTGTTGTGCTAATTGTTATGAGTTAAATAAATGTTGATGAATGGTTTCAGCTTGCAAACAACGATAGCAGTTCGGAGTCGAAGACTTCTGCTCTTCCAGCTGTTGTGTTGCCCGATGCTGAGCCGAGGGCCTTTGAACTGGTCCTTTCTTACATCTACACTGACTGCATCGTACCTGTGAAACAAGGTCGCTGTGTGTCTATAAACAGATACTGCTTTAAGCTGACATGAGTTGTACTCGATGATGTAACGAGGACACCTTTTGACAGCATACAGACGCTTTCAAAGAGTTACGTAAATTCTAATTCTAGTTGTCGATTTTGATCAGCAATCATCCCAGGGCTGTCTCATTCTGAACCACTAATAATAGTTGCAGCTTAGTCTTTGGTAATAATAATAATGATGATAACAAGTGGTCAAAGAATTTGACAAAAGGCCGCATCGCATGTCGTTCCATTATTGAGGATTGTAATGGTCATGTGTCTGTCTGTCTGTCTGTCTGTCCATCTGTCTTTCTGTCCCTTCAGCATACTCACTGTGATTCACCAGGAAGCAGCATGTGGCACCTTTTAGTCTATCTTTTAGTATCTTTTACTTTTCTATTTTTCCCTTTGTACTCTTTTCATCTATTTGTGGCAAGCTTACAATTCGGCCTGACAGCAAAGAGGACCAACATACTTGTTGACATTGGATCACTCTTCTGCTGTTTAAACTGCAGTGGGTGCTGCTGCTATTAGTTTTCTTCTTTGGGTGTATGCATCATTGACTTATAATGCTTTTGAGTGGGCCAGACAACCCCAAAAAACTGCCCCTCCGCGTGGGGGATCTTGACCCCATCGTGGTTCGTTAGACCCATGTTAGTCAGGCCTCAAATGGCATCTCGATTGGTTTATCTGCTTTTTGCAGGGCTCACGAAGTGACCGCAGATACACAGTTCACATTACTCCATCTGTCACACTGGGCACACATAATACGAATAATAGGTAGCGAAATGCGAGTCGCAGTAATAATAAGTAGTAATAATAAGTAGCGAAATGCTAGTCGCAGTACTGATGGATGAGGTAGGAGTGATGTAGGAGTGTGCTATGCATGCAGCACAGTCTAATAATAATGAACATTATTCCTAATAATCATAGTCATACGCATAGCATCAGAAGTGCTGAACAAGAAAGCCAGGCTGGATAAAAAATAGCTATCTGACTAGATGGCTCTGTATTGTTTGGAATGCCCACAATACAGTATTCGGCTCGAAGTGCTCAGCTATGTGTGAACAAGCTGTTTACTTTCTGCATTTGACGAGGCCGAGTGTCACGTGACTCAGTAGTTGGTGGTGATTGGTCTGCCTGCTACTGAATGATGTCAGCGTTATCTGACGTGTTGTCAACCCGCATCGGACGTCACATAAAATTTGGGGAGATTTCTTGTACGGAGTGTACAGGCCAGAGGAATAACTTAGAATTTATTCCAATGGTAGAAATGGAAACTAAAAATCCCGTAGAGGGTTATTTTGGTAGTGAATTTCCAACGATCTGTAATAATTGCGGAGATATGGCGGCCTGAATTCGCAAGACGTTAAAAATTTTTGAGAATTTTTTTGCATTTTTGGAGGAAACGGCCCATTGGAGTAAAATTTTTTGAAATACTGTTCCAAAAGTATTCATCGTGAAACCGATCAGCATGTTGTGTTCAAATTTTGTGAAATTTGGTCGACGGGAAATTGCTGAAATTGTGCATTACCTGACAAAAAGAATTTGCCTGGCTCTCCAGCTGTCGTTACTGCGTGGATCGTGCCCAAAATCTGCATGGGCCAGCCCCCTACAATGTGGAGTGCTCCAGATTTTATCCAAATCGGTTCATTTTCGTCATAGTTATAGCCAAATGCGTGAACACTGCCAAAACGCAATGTAAAGTGTATTCAATATTTGGCCGAAGCCTAGCTTCGAGTCGAATAAAAAATATGCATTTTGCTTCCTGTTTAGTCTTGTTAGTTATCACTTGTGTCTGAAGTCTGAAGTCTGAAGTATTGGTTCTGCTGGTGAATGCAGGTCAGGAGCCAAACAGTAACGAAGTGATACTGTTGATGATGGATGTCTATGGACAAGCTCTACAGGTCTGTAGTTTGTGGAACATGCTGCCAATCCATTTACGGCTGTGTGACAGTCTTGAACAGTTTAAATGGTTGCTGAAGACCCATCTGTTTGGTGTTTGAGACCGCGGCCCTTTGTGGCTCTTTATTTAGGAGCGCTGTGTATAAATAATCTTACTTACTTACTTACTTTTACGTGCATTAGCTGTGAAATTGTGGATTTGTTGACGAAGTACGGTGAATGAAACTTTTAACCGTCTAACTGCTACTACCTTTGATTATGCCCTTCTTGTTGCTGTATTTGTGTCTATATGCAAAATCAGAAACGATGCTTTAATGCAGCCAGATTTGGAGGTCATGAGCTGAAGGTGTCAATCGTAGAGGTTCTGTTTGACAGTTGCTAACGAAGGTTGAGGATCTTTAAAAACAGATAACAACAAGAATAAGATAAGGTGTACGACATCCGTACTTGCTTAGAGAGGATGCTGTCAGAACTACAAAAACATGGTTTTAAAATTGTTTATTTTCCAGACATCTGTTAATAAGAATCGTGCTGAAAATTCGTTCTCGGGATTTTTGCTTATTTGATTATAATAAATTTTTATTACTTTTCACCCGATGCTGAATATATGGTGAGTATACTGTAGTAATAGTAAGTCTGCTCTCATTGTCGACACACGTGCATCACCACAGCACGTTGCACCTTGTTGTCAACCTTTATTGACTTATTGACATCAGCACCCATTCTGTAAGGTCATCTTTTGTCGACATTAGCACTTAAAGAGTTCTTTCAGTCTCTGAAGTGCTAGGTTACAGATTTTTCAGCATTTGCTGAAATCCTACTGTCATCTGTAAGAGTTGCTGAATGCTAGAAGAAGGGTATCCTACCAAAATTCTTCTGTTTCTTTACTTCTGAAAAATTCCCATCTTACATATGAAGCACTTTTTAAGTGTTGGCTAATTTTTTTTTAAATTTCCTCATACCAGTGAATTAATGTCACTGTTTATCTATAATGTCATAAGAATAATAATAATACAAATAATAGGTAGCGAAATGCTAGTCGCAGTACTGATGGATGAGGTAGGAGTGATGTGTGAACAAATAGGTTTATTTAAATGTGTAAACATGAGTGTCAGTAAGTGAAGAGATGTACAATATACAAGTAGAATGCTCAGTGATGTCTGTAGCACAACACATGATGCAGTCAAATGTACTGTGGTCAACTTACACACTTGTTATTGTTTTTGTGCCCCGTTTGGGCCCAGGGAACCCACCCCCATCCCGTTACTTCCTTACTTTCCCATCTTCTACTCTGTTTATTAGTGTCCTTTACTTTTCTCTCATCCCCTTGCTTACTCGCTTTGTCTATTTTCTTGCCATTTCATTCCTTCCCATTCTACCAGAATAGTCCCACTCCGTTTCCAGGCCGGATGTCTTAAGGGGCGACTAAACCTGGCTTTAGTTTTTGCTGTGTTGATTTTATGTTATATGCATTTTATTTAAGGATGCATGTTTGTTTTTGTCGTATTTATGTAGTTTTGTCTTGTGGTGTGATAGTTGTCTCCCCCTGTTGTAAGCACTAGCATAATAATTTAAATGAGCCTCTCGATCCCTTTCCCTTTTTGGGTGGCTGCTGAACAAAAAGGCGGCCAGGGTTGAGGTTTATATATCGCTGGCTTTCCTTTACTGGGTAGGGATAGCTCTCCACCCCTGACCTTCGTCTCTGATGTAGCCATATTTGTGCTGAAACGGGATTTTATACTCCAACTAACTAACTTATTGTTTTTCATGTTGCAGCTGCAGATGAACAGATTAGAACAGCTGTGCATGCAGTACTTGGAGTCTTGTATTGGTGTTCGCAATGTGCTTGTTGCCCTGCAGAATGCTGCCAAGTTGGGACTTGACTTTGTTCGCGTGAGTCGGCTATGCTTTATGATGTGGTTTCCTTGTTAATATCATACCATAAATCATCACTACTGTTTTCAGCTGCAAGCCGATTGTCTATCAAATCAACGTGTGATATTTTAATAAGAGATTTCGTGAGGCGTGTTTTAATTATTGTAAAATCTTAATGGTTTGTTGCTGTTGGTTGGACGGTTGGAAGAGCACCTGCTTCAGTTGTTACCAACCCAGCACAACGTGCAGTAACTGTGGAAAAGGAGAATGAAATAAAAACTGAAAGTTATTAAGAATTAGTTAGTAAGTGACTGATCATTGACTGGTTCATGGTAAGAATTTTTTCTGAAGCGCATAATTTCTGTAAACCACAGTCAAATTTCAAGTAAATTTGTAACATTTGTCAATTTTTTTATACAAAACAGTTTTCATTGATTTTCGCTTTACTTAGCTCTGAGTCAGTGATGCGAAGTAGGTATCCTGACAGTGTATGCCGAAATGTTCTGTGAGAGATGCCACGTGTTAGGCAGGCAGGTGCGTCATAGTCAACAAATGGCATGCATCGTACAGAGTTGTAGCACTGAACACATGACTTTGTGGACTACAACTGATTAATGCACTGATTGGTGATTTCTTTGTTAAAGAATTATTAAGAATTATTAAGTTTTTATGTGAAAAGTGACTTTTTTGTAGGGACCTGCACATCATTTTGGGCACAGAGCTTTATGTGTCCTTTAACACCATTCCACTAATTTGCATACGCTTTGATCCGTAGATACAGTTGGATTGGTACAATGCGATTTGAAAACAGTGCCACAAAAAGTTGTGATGACTGATGTGTCGTTTGTTTGTGGTAGGAATACTGCCTGAAATTCATTATCAAAGAGAGCAACTACAACCAGATCGTGATGAGTCGAGAATTTGAGACGATTGAGCAGCCGCTGATGGTGGAGATCATCCGGCGTCGTCAGATGCCTCACCGTCGTCCTCTCTCTGAACCTCTGCCGCAGTTCGACATTCTCAACTGTACGACATCTGCTTTAACTTACCTCTTTATTATTCGCCCGAAGGCTTTCGGGTGATTAGTGGATTTACTCTATGGGCCCAAAGAATGGCCTTCACGCGTTTGGCTATAACTCTACCGGAAGTTAACCGACTTGGATGAAATTTGGAACATCGTGAGCCAAATGTTGGGGGCTGGCCAGGGCAGACTTTGGGTGCGATCGGCACAGTAGTGAAAGTTTGAGAGGGAGCCGAAATTTTGTTTTTTTGTCATGCGAATAACGCAAGGTTTAGCTGATTTCCGGTCGGACAAAGTTTACGACATTTCAACACAACAACGTCGATAGGTGTCGCCATGTAAACTTTCAGACTTTCAGAATTTTGAAAATTTTACCATAAGGGGTCGTTTTTCTGAAAAAAACGCAAAAATTGCACAAAAATTTTCCAGGTCTTGCAACTTTAGGCCGTCATAGCTCCGCAATGATTACAAAGCCGAAAACGCATGGCTAAATAGTCCTCCTATTGGATGTCTAGTTTCTATTTTTAGGTCGACTCCTCCGAGTCGACCTAGTAACATTAGTCAAATGTCCGTACGTCCTTCCGTCCACAAAAAGTTTCTTCGATTTCAATGAAATTTGGTATGTAGGTAGAGGTCGATGAGTGATGCAAAAAAGGTATGCAGTATGACCCGATGCGAGGTCAAGGTCACGAGCCCATGAAAGTCGCAAATTCGACCATTTTCAAGGGCTATCTCCTTCCCCATTTATAATGGGGGCTGGCAAATGACCACAGATTCTTAAATTAGGGGGCAATACCTAAAAATTAACCGGTCGGAATTTTGATTTTTGTCCTAGTTTTTGTGTCACGTGACTTTGAAGTTCAACATTTCATTTTAATCGGCTTTTATCACTCATTTTTTTATCAACATTGGAATGCCTAGCCGTACCGTTTTCATTGTAGGCTGGGCACTAAACTAACCACTATTGTGTTCTATTGTATTGTAAAAAGTAAATGATGGATATTTGACTGTCAATCCGATGAACATTTTCGCAGCCTCAACAAATGTAATTTTACGGTGACTCTTGAGACAGGATTGTAACCTGGGCTATTACTGCAGCCTCATATCTTGCATGATGAATTCTGATGTCTCACATGCCGTTGAAATCGGCAGCTGTTGTAATTTCACAGGGTAGTGTCAAAACATACTTAAGGTGAGGTGGAGAATCTTTATGATATTGGTGCATAAAACTTACTCAGAAATCTGTCAGTGAAAAAATTTTGAAAATCGGTTTACATGTCCCAAAGTTGTGATCAGAAGTTAAGTGTATTGTTTTTTTGACTCACAGTGTACATACACACACAAACACACACACACACACAAGCATTTGCTTTTATAGACCATTTTACCTGTCACAGAAAACACGCCATTCTACCTGTGACGTGGCTATTTTACCTGTCACAGGTAATACACACGTTTGCACCTGTGTGTCATATGTATTACACACGTGTGCACCTGTGTGTCACAGGTAATACACACGTGTGCACCTCTGTGTCGCAGTCAATACACACGTGTGCGCCTGTGTGTCACAGGCAATACACAAGTGTGCACCTGTGTGTCGCAGGCAATACACACGTGTGCACCTGTGTGTCACAGGTAATACACACGTGCACCTGTGTGTCACATGTATTACACACGTTTGCACCTGTGTGTCGCAGGCAATACGCTGGAGAGGGACATGCAGACGTTCTTGCAGGACGTCAGCAGTGAGTTCTGCGACGTGACGTTGCTACTTGACGACGTCCAGATCGCTGCTCATAAGTCGGTGCTGGCGGCCAGGTGCAGCTACTTTGAAGCGATGTTTCGGTCCTTCATGCCCGACGATGGCTGCGTCAAGGCTAGCAACTGCTTTGCTTATTATCTTGTCTGGTCGGGCTTGACATCAGCAAGGATGTTTAGTTGTCTTAAGAGGTTTCATTTGGTGAACCACCGGCCAAGCCAGGCAGACCTGGGAAGTGACAGTGAAATGGTTGTCTACGTGTGTGGCATGCGTCATGAGTGAGTATTGCTTTGTATGGATTGGAACATAGAATGCGGGAGATTGAAGGTTAAGTTTGGTTGTTGTCCATTTGTCTGTTGACCGGTATTATTATTTGGCAAAGGGGTTTGCCTCCATACAGGAAACAACTGTTTCCTGTATGGAGGCAAACCCCTTTGCCAAATAATAATACCGCATTGATTGCATTTTGAGATGGTGCACCAATGTTAGCGGCCCTGCACCCCTGTTCGATTTTGTGTACATAAACAGAGCAGGAACTGCTGAGATATTGTCGTTATTGTATTTGGCTCATTCTAGTTGTAGGGTATGTGGTCCTTAAAATTCAGGGACTTCCCTGTGACCTTACCCGTTGTACCCGCAACTTGAAACTTCGAAATTTTTACTTTTTGTTATGCGTGACCAGCATTGTCAACAGTGCGGTTGTTGATGACGCCAAGTATTGAGTTATTTATTTATTTATTTGCTTGGTCATAGTAGCAGACATGAATGATGCAGGTTAGCCTGCATGTTTGCCGGACTTTGGTGGCATTGTATTATACTATACTTAAACTGCATGATAACTAGCATAATTGGATATGCATAAATGTTATACAAAAGTAAACCAATTATTTCTTCCAAATGCAGCTGTTTCTGCCAGCCTTCTCAGGGGTTGGAGTTGTCTTGAGTACAGTCTTCTTACTGCTGCTGTTGTCAGCTTATTTATCGTATCTGTCAATGCTTTGAGCCTTTTTGTCGCGCCACCATATTTGGTAAACCTCTGTCACCCTGTGTCAGCCGTGGACTCAAGACACTTCAAAGTCTATCCCCTGGGCTGTTCGCTGTGCACCAGAAAGGTACTATGTACTTACCCAAATTTTCGGCAACATCTGATGTCTGATATTGCATATTAAAACCAATAGTCCACTGCAGTACTGGTGCGGCCTAATGAATGATATATTGAAGAAAAGCAGACTGAATTGGAAACTGAAAGTAAGTAACATGGCAGATAACGCTGGCATCACTCAGTTGCAAGCACGTGACACTAGGTATCAATGGATGTAGGAACTGAACAGCTTGTGTGTCAGTAAATAAGTAAACAGTTGTGTCACCGTCGAGTATGCTGGTGGTAAACGCTTTCTTCGAGCCTATATCACAGTGTGTATCCAGATACACTGCAACCCGTCTAGTTATTATTATTATTATTTCTGTGATTGATAGATATCAATTGGTGAAATGGTACCATCTCGGCAAGCGTTTGACAGCCTCTTGCGTTACATCTACTATGGTGAAGTTACAATGCCTCCCGAGGACTCTCTTTATCTTTTCTCAGCTCCCTATTTTTATGGCTTCAGCAACAACAGATTGCAGGTGAGTGCAGGATATTTTGTTGCTGCTGTTTATAATTTGTTATTCAACAGCGAACGTAGGACACCCACCATTTACAAAAAGTAAACATAAGGTAGCGTTAAGTGTTATTGTGCCTTTGTTAGAGTTTGTACTGTCTGAGTGTGTTACTCAGTGTCCTGTTTGGTTATGTTGCTATCACTGTTACTGGAAGTCGTTGTGTCGGTCCCTATTAGACGTGTGAGTCATTGATGCATGGTGGCTCAGCAGTAGGGTGTTGGACTTGTGACTGACAGGTCGCGGTTCAATTCCTGGCCGGTCCGCTTTCACGTAACATAGGTCATCTTAGCCTTGCATTCCTGCAGGGTCGCTAAATCGATTACCTGCTTCGGCTGGGGGTAAAGGCGGGATTCTGACCTCTGTCGGATGGCAGGTAACACTGTGTGATCCCATAAAAAACCCATGTGGCATGTGAGTTTCTCATAGCGGTGTGGCAGAGTTGTCTGCGAACTGCTTTACACTTACTTTTCTTTTTACTTTGATGACGTCAAGAAGGACACACATTTGGCTCAGTTTCTATTTAACTGACTTATTTTCTGATGTGACTTGAGGCTGGGCTTGTTTATCCAAAGAGAACCGTGATGCGGGTTTTTTACTTGCCAGATGTACTTCCTGTTGCCCAACACAACAGTACAGGCAGTCTTCCACTCTGTTGTGTTGGCTTGGTTTATGTATGACTTTCCCATGTTGTGGGGCTTTGCTGGAGCTCAGGAATGTAAAAAAAATATTTTTACATTGCAGCATTCAGTCCAGTTTCTGTTCAACAGATACACACAACTTCCTCCACCTTTCACCTTTTGCCTGCAGGCTGATCAAAACCTATTCAGCAAGGTCCTATGTAACTCAGATTGTTTGTTGCTCCGCCCACTCCCGCGAGTCTCTACCTTCTCACTCAGTTGTTTCCTTAGACCACACACATACAACAGAGTACTGCCTGATGGTTTGTCACATTTAGTGGACTGCAGTTTTATTATACGCATGTTGTTTTATCACTCGTATTGACATAGGCTTGCAGTTTTACAATTTTACTCATAACTGAGTCTGTATGCGTGTCCATGTGCTATTTCACCATGTTGTAGGTGCATTCCGTTAGTTGTGAAATAAACGATACGTTATGTTATGTTATGTTATGTTATGTTATGTTATGTTAACAAACATTGTCAGAGCAGCGAAGGAAACATGAAGCACTGATTGCAATCAACAACTGACCTTGTAGTTCCATCAGTTGACTCATGAGGCCACGGACGCCAGTGTCCAGCACCACTACCGGACGTCAGGAAAGACCCCCAGTCAAAGTAACTCAAACTTTGCAGAAAAGTCGATCGTGCTTACTTTGCACGATGTCATGAGGCATCATGTCAGCTTCTTTGTTTGTTTGTCTTCATGTGTGCATGAGGTGTAATTTTGTGCTGGATGCAGGCTTACTGCAAGCATAACTTGGAGATGAATGTCTCGCCACAGAATGTCATTCAGGTCAGGTTCACTGTCAACGCTTGCTAGTTGCTACTGCAGTGATACATAGGGTGAAGTGACGATGTCATCTGTGGTCACGATACAATCTCCGTGTGTGGGGCATGATGTCATACTGTGCAAAGTTAACTGGTGAAGATTTGTCACTTTATTTAAACGAAACTTAATCATTAGGTTTAAGAAAAGCTTAGTGCTAGCACCACAAAGCGATATCAAACTGACACGACCTCAAGTGTTTGCGTATTCTTGCCCCACATCATGGCTGCCAGAACAGCTGACATCGATGGGAATGAAGACATTATGTCACTGTCACTTTATGTGTCAAATAATACGACCTTGTCAGACTCTCCATCGAGAGATGGCCATCCATGAGATCATTTGTTATTGTGAGGAAGGGACTGCCACCCCACCGTGTGTGTACACTACTGTACCAAATGTAATTAATAGTGTATCAGTCATCATATTTCTTTATACTGGTCCTTGTTGCCAATATTTGTATGCTCACTAAAGAATTTTTTGAATTACTTCAAGTTAAGCTGGTACAGGTTTCGCACGTTTACAGGGAACCTTTGGGGTATTCAAAGCCATTCAGTGATTGCAGGAGATTCACTGTTATACAAGTTTATATAATATTAGTCAGTTGGGCATCATACAAAATGTTATAAAATATATTGGAGAATTAACAAGTAATGTGTAAAGTGTTTATGTTAAACTGTTTATATAATATTGCCTGTTTTTTCTGTAATATTGGTGAAACTGACATGAAATTGAAATTAATCTGTCTAGAACTGAATAACTGAAACAGTCGTTTTTAGGTTAACTGTTCTGAGTCGGCCTAATAAAGTGGGTCTCAAATGTCCATCTGTCCGTCTGTATGTTCGTATGTACGTCCGTCTGTCCGCAAAAAGTATCTTCGATTTCAGTTAAATTTGCCACATATGTAGAGGTTGATGAGTGATGCACGATGGTATGCAGTATGACCCAATCCAAGGTCAAGGTCACTAGCCCTTGCAAGTTGGAAATCCTTCCATTTTCAACAGCTATCTCCTCTGCCTTTTACAATGGGAGCTGGCAACTGACCACTGATTCTTAAACTAGGGCACAATATCTAAATTTGATCAGGCTGAATTTTTGATATTTTGTCCTAGTTTTTGTGTCACGTGCTGGATTTCTTAATATTTGTCTGAGTTTTTGTGTCACGTGACTTTGAACTTGGCAGTTGTGAAGAGATGACCGTCAGTCCCATACGGGGCTAATTTTTCTTAGGTAAAATATCACTGACTTGCAGACTATGGATTTAGAAGAAAAATGTATAAATTGGTTTATTTTTTTACACCGTTAACATATTTTCAGAAAAATAAAACTGTATGGTAGGTGGGTAAAAGCACTGTTTAGATT
>Ga0209363_1000120_pt1:12500-26918 | contig 26918 bp, 22 predicted proteins | sample WorMetexBAHAMAS3_FD_187385 | JGI IMG/M metagenome (GOLD analysis project Ga0209363, IMG submission 187385) | Marine gutless worms symbiont microbial communities from Max Planck institute for Marine Microbiology, Germany - Inanidrilus exumae... | ecosystem: Host-associated > Annelida... | reverse complement strand
GGTGGGTATCCCCCAATAAAGTTCAGGCCCGGCATTTGACCGGGCCTGTCTTTGGTTCGGGCCGTCAAGCGGCGACGGCCTCGCCGTTCTCCGGCTCGGTTTCATCTTCCGCCTTTGCCACGGCAAAGCGCATGGCGTCGGGCAACCAGTCTTGGCCTTTCAATTCATGTTCGGGCGCATCGTCACCCACGTCCCTGCACGTCTCGAAGTGCTTCACCAGCGCGGACACAAGCTGTTTCTTGGAATAGTCCGCGAGCCTGCCCATACGCTTGGCAGCACCACTCTCCTTGGCGATATCCTCCAACTGGTCTTTACGGCGACGGGAAAGGAACGCCTCGTCGGGTCGCCAGTGCTCGCGCATGTCCACCTCAAGGTCGGCGGCGATGCGGTTGAACAGGCTGCCGGCGGCATCCACCTCCTCCATGCAACCCTGCCCGAAGGTCAGCACCGTCAGCAATGAGTGCAACTGGTCGAGCTCCGCGTCGGTCAGTTCCCTGACCGCCTCGTAAAGCGTCACGGCATCCTTGCTTGTACGGGAGAGCCGCTCCCATGCGCCACGGAAATAGCTGCCGTAAAACCCCGCCTCCGCACCGTCGAGATTGAGGCAGGCGTTGAACGTCTCGGCCTCTTCCTCGATGGCGGTAAAGCTGGTGGGTTGGTCGGAAACTTCGGCAAAGAAAGCCAGCGCTGGGTGGGCATCCAGCTTGACGCGCCCCGCCCCGTCATGGGCGTTCATCATCTGGATAACGGCCACTTCCTTGGCCTTGCGGGGATTGGCGAGCAGGGCTTCCTGCACCGCCAGCGTCTTGTGCGCGGCCATGTAGCGCATAAGCGGCTTGCCGTATTCGGGTTTCGGCTTGGGCGCTACGGGGCTTTCCCCCGTTTCCTCGGCCACCGGCCTTTTCACGTCATGGCGGACAAGGTTCTCGCGGATTTCCACGCGCGCCGTCGGCGCGAAATGGATGACCACACCGCCCTCCTCGTCATCCTCAGCCTCTCGGTACTGCCACCATGAAACATGATAGTCGGTGAGGACTTCCACGGCCTTGCCTTCGGCCTGATAGCTTGCGGCCAATTCCTCCACCGCTTCTCCCTGCAAACGGAAGAACTGCTCCGCGTCGTCGAAATAGGTGGTGTCCTCGTCGGCGAACAGGTCGGTGGTATAGGTGCCGTCATATCGGGCGCGGTCGAACATGGCGATGGACAGGCTCGGCTTCTCGCCCGTGAGCATGCGGCGCACCGCCTCCCCGTCATAGAAATATCCCTGCTCCATCCGTTCCATGATGGCTTGCTGCTGGGCATGGGTGCCAAGGGTCAGCGCCTCGGCCACACTCAGGGGCAATGCCCCGTTCCGCACCGCCTCCTTGGCTTCGTCACAAATAGACGCAATGGCCAGTCGGCGCTTGACGGTGGTCGGGGTCAGTCCCGCCTTGGCCGCGATGTCGGCGATGTCCGCGCCCTTGGTCATAAGGGCGGCGAAGGCTTCCGCCTCGTCCATGGGGTTCAGTTGCTCCCGCTGCACGTTTTCCACGGTGGCGATGCGCAAGCCCTCGTCCTTGGAAAGCCCTTTGCGGATTTCCACGGGGATGGGGAAGCCAGCTTCAATCTTGCCTCGTTCGACCAGAAGGCTGAGCGCGCGAAAACGACGTTCGCCCGAGACGATGTCATAGGACTTTCCGCCCCGCCTCGGGCGCACGACGAGGTTCTGCAAGAGCCCGTCGGCGGCGATGGATGCGGCCAGCCCTTCAAGAGCGGTTTCGTCGATGGACTTGCGCGGGTTGGCCTTGGACAGGTTCAACTGGTCAAGGGTTACGGTTTCGATGGTCATGGTTTCGGTTCCTTTCGTTAATTCGTGATTTCGTTAATTCGTAACTGGCGGTCAGGCGTTGATACGCCCAAGGGCGCGGGCTTCGTCGGCGTAGGCCGACAGGCGCTTGGTGGCCTTGAAATGAATGTCCCGCTCGATGCCCAGCGCCCCGCCCATCAGCTTGACGCCTTCAAGCTCGGACAGCCGAACGCTCCCCAACTCGGGACAGCCGAACCCCAAATCGCAGAGCCCGAAAGCGATGTCGGGGTCTTCTGGGTCGAGCTCGGTCAACAGCCACGTCGCCACACCGCACGGATTGAACAGCTTCACCACGGGCTTGAAGTCGTGGGTTTCTCCATTCTGGTTGTCGGGGTCGGCCAGCCGCTCGGCGTTGGCCTTGCCGTTGGCGAGCAACTTGGCCCGCAGTTCTTCGGTCAGGAGGTTCATGCCGCACCCTCCAGGTTCTCGGCGTCGATGACGCCTTGCCGCGCGGCGATGCCGACAATCACATGGTCTATGTGAAGGTCTTGGCCTGTTGTGGTGCGCCCCCACCATTTGCCGTAGGCGTTGCGCAGAACAGGCTCACCGGCATGATGCAGCTTGTCGGCCAGCCAGTCGGACACCAGCCACCATTCAAAGATTTCCTGTTGCTCTTCAAAGTCCCGCGCGGCCTCTCGCGCTTCTTCCTCGGTCTCGTGGAAAGACTGGATGAATTCTCCGTCTTCCAGTTGGTAGACCGTGTTGCCGTCGTCGTCCAAAGACTCGGCAACGATGACGTGCTCGGGCAGGACAAAGAGATTGGCCACGTCGTACCAATGAAACGGCAAACCGCTCCCGCCTGCGTGGGCTAAAAGCTCAGTCACCAGCGTCGATTGACAGGCCAGCACCTCGGACTTCAGAAAATCGGCGACGGCCTTCAATCCCTCGGCACTTACCGCTCCCCTTTTCTCGTAGAATCTCGGTTTCATTCGTTTGTTCCTCTGTTGGTTAAATCCCGCAGGGAACACCTCCCCGCGCATTACCCTTCGAGGGACTGGGGGCGCGGGGGCACAGCACGAGCAGTGGCCCCCGCACCTTCACGAACGAGGGTTCGTCAAGCCGAAGGGGGGACCTCCCGGCCTGCACAAACAGCGTGCGGAAGGCAGGGGGATCGGCTTGACGGTTCCGAAGGACGTGAACTACCGAGAACTGAAAGGGTATGCGCCGGGGGTGAGATCAGTGGCGCACGGAAAAGCCGGCCGAAGGCCGACCGAATCAAAACACTCAGGGGGCGTTGCGGGGTCTCCCCGCTGGAAGGGGAAGCGGAAAACCGGCGCGAGACGGGTTGCAGCGAGGGGAAGGCCTTCCCCACAACCAAATAGAACAAAACAAGAACTTATGATAACATGAAATCGGGCTTCAAAACCCACCACGAAAGGCCTTTCCAAGGCCGGATGACGACATCATGTCCAGGGCCACCTACCCCCGGCCTAAAAGTGTCGTGCCTCCACCGTGGTGAGGTTTTGAACGTCCGGCTATCGTTAAGGAAAGGGTACATGGGTTGGATTTGAGGGAAAAGGCTGCACGACACAACATCGACAAAACCGTGGGACGGAACATACGAAGGTTCCGGATCGCAAGGGGGATGTCTCAACGGAGACTCGCCGACGAACTCGGCGTCACATTCCAGCAAATCCAGAAATACGAAAACGGCGCCAACCGGGTCAGCGCAAGTAGCCTCTATGCCCTCGGGATGACATTCGGTCTGCCCATCGGGATATTTTTCAGCGGTCTGCACCGGCCCGACGCCGATTACACCGTGGAATGCTTTTCGTCGGAAACCGTGGAAATCGCGCTGAAGATCGAAGCCCTCGGCAGACGACTCGATGTGCCGGCGCTATGGATTTGCGATCAGGTCGAAGAATTAGCGAATTCGTTAATGCGTTAATTCCGGGACGGAGCATTCCTGCTCGCGATCAAGAAAGAGCAGACCCTAAGGAAACTTCACTCCCTTAGCTTTGAGTATCGTATCCAGCCGGGTTGCGACAATGGCATGGTGATCTTTATGAAACTCAATAAAGACGCCGGCCAGTAAAGGAGCGGGATTCACGCATCCAGCCATGACATTCGGGTCAGCAAGGTTTCCTAAATTGATCACCGCCCCGCCGCTCATGCCGCTCAAGTTGACGGAAGAAACTTTACGCCCGGAGGTGTCCTGAGAGTATTTCGCGTTCTGTGAAATTATGATGTGATCCGCACCTGATACGCCGAGCTTCTGAGCAAGCTTGGCATCTTCTTTAACGATACCAGTATGGTTGAACAGTTTGGCTGGAACCAACTTGCGTTGGTTATCCACTTTTTTGTTTTTTGAGTTGGGATAGCCGATGGACGTGTAGGTGCGCCCAGGCTGTCCACCAGCACTCCGGTCGATTTGGTTTTCGGGAATGAATTTTATGCTGCTCAGGGCGGAAACATCGCGATCCGGCAACCGACCTATTGCAAAGTCAAAATGGTCCGAATTCCGGTCACCGTCGGGCTTCAACGTAGCATAGAAATCCATTGAGAGCTGGCGCAACTCGTCGGCGCCAACGTAAAGAGTGCTCACTTCGTTCCAATCGATAACGTGGGCCGCAGTTAGCAGATACGGAGCTCCCTGCAGGGTGAATGCGATGCATGATCCGATATGTTCGGGAGTCCCACGCGACGTACTTCCGTAAATTGGCCGGACGCTATTTCGAAAAACAGCAACAGCGTTGTCCGCCAACTCGCAAATGCGTTCTCGGCTAATGTCCTTTATCGGCTTGAATTCCGCCATCTAAGCCCTCGAAATTTGGCTGTTGGACAAACACCCAAAGCGGCAGCTTGGCGCTTTGAATATCTATTGAGAGAATGGGAGCAAGCCAATCCGGCCGATGCGGTGCTCGAACCTGGACAACCTCACGGTTCTCGACGGTTGCTTCCGCGTAGTGTCTGGAAAACATGCGACTCAAAGAACCGATCATATCGAAACCATCTTCCGAATGCTGTTGCGGCTCCCATCGAAACTGAATCGCCTTCAAAATTCTTCCTTCAACCTCGGCTTCTGGGCCGGTCTCTTCCCATTCGCCGTGCTGCATAAATATCCAAACGATTTCCCTTTCCACCGGATCGACAATTTCCTCTTCTCCGCAATATATCTCGACACCGCCAATCGTAATCTGTACGGAGCCATCCTCAGCGATGGCGCTTGTCTTCTCAGGGTCTGGAATGAACCGAAGCAGCAACGGAGACTTCGTGCCAATAGACCTGTCGCCGATAGCCGCCATTTCGTTGGATTTCATTGCCTGAAACATATCGAGAATTAGATCACCATTCTCATCCAGGAGCCTCTCTGGAGAAACCAAAGTCCAGAGCCCCCACCGGGCCCAGAAAACGGCTAGTTTCAGTTGTGCACCTGTTGCTGCGGAATAGGCTTCTAATTTTCGACGGTAGTCCAAATTCATCAACCGGCGCCGCTGTTCTCCCGGATTTTCTTCGTAAACATTCTTTACTTCTATCAACCACTGCTCGCCGCTGTTCAGAACTACCCTAAAATCAGGCACCGCAAAGCCTTCGTCAGGAAAGACAAATCCGGTGTCTTCCCTCTTTATCAGGGTGAAATCTCCAAGGCTTACCGCAAGCGCCTCAAACATCGCCTCCGTCCGCTGTCCATACAGCAATGTCGGGTCTGCCAACGCCCGTTCAACTTCAACACTCGCATGTTTGACGAAAGCCGAGACGGTATCGGGCTCGCGCAAGGACAGTTTGTGCGCCAAACCAAATTTGGCGAATTGATCAAGAATGTCGAAGGGCTTCGGATTATTCATTCCAGCCGTTCACGCCCCCTTCGGCTTCCTGAACACCAGCATCTTGAACGCGGTCGCCTTCCGGCCGCCTAGGCCGAGGCAGCCGACCGGTTCGCTGGTCTGGAATTCGTCGATACCGACATATTCCCAGCCGTCGGCGGCCTCGCGATTGATGATGTTCTGGAACTCGGTGACCGCTTGCTCGCGGTCCGCCGGCTTTTGCACCGCGATGACCGTCGGTCCATTGACGCAGCGGTATTCGTAGATCCTGCTCTCTCCCATGTATCACTCCTCGAATAGGTATTGCATCTAGGGGTAGTCCTCCCCACCATTTGGATACCGGCAGCGCCGCAGACGGTCAACGATAAGGCGAAGCGCGTGCCAAAAAGGGTATTTCTCGAGTGCCAGAATGGCGTAATTCGAGCAACTGGGCTCGAATCGACAGCGATCCCGCACGAATTGCGGAGCGATGGACTGATAGAAACGGACCAGTGTTATGAAAAATCGTGCGACCATGAAACCAATTTACAGGGACACACCTCCTTGGCGAATAACGAAATGGAGAAATAGCGAATTCCTGCACGCCGAATCTCTTGAACTCGGCGACAAACGCGTCGCTACCCCTAATCGCGGGCACGCAGCTCGATGATCGCGGTAATCATGAAACCGGCTTCGGCGGGATAATCGGCGTCCAGCCGCTCTTTCGCATCGGTCATGGAATCCGCACAGATTTCTACATAGCGGTGGTTGGCCCAGGCGTCGTCATAGCCGGTGGTGTTCTCGTCTCCCGCATCGAGCGACTCGCGGACGCGCTGGTTGATGATGCGCGCTTCAAACCGGCGACTCCCGTAGCTCCGGTTGGCGGTGTTGTCCTGTCCCATGGTCGGAAACTCCATATTGATCTTCTTGAGGCCTTATGGCGACCGGCTCCACAAAGGAACTGACAGGGAAACAGAGGCGGCCGTCAGGCCGCCTCCGAGTGACGTTGCAACTCCGCAAGGAAGTCCGTCGCCTGCGCGGCCTTGGACGCGGCTGCGAAGATGGCGCGATTGTCCGCCTTCAGGACCTTCAGCCAATGCTCGATGTAGGCCGCATGGTCGGGACGAGGCTCGGCGGCAATCCCGAGGTCGGCGCAGAGGAACGCAGCACCTAGCTCGGCCACGAGTTCCTCGACGGCATAGGCGTCGTCGCCGAAGCGCTTGCCGAATTCCCGGTCGCAACGCTTCTTGATGCCGGTCCAGTGGACCAGTTCGTGAAGCAACGTGCCGTAGTAGCTTTCGGTCGCCGAACTGGTTTCGGAGCCGAGGAAACGGTCCTTGTCGGGCATCTGGATGGTATCCGTGCCGTGGTTGTAGTAGGCTCGTGCCCCGCCGTGACGGACAACGGCCTGCGTGGTGGCGACGAAGGCGTCGGCCTCGGCCACAGTCTGAACCGGGTTTTTCGGTTCGGGAATGTCCACGTCGTAGCCGTCCACCTGGTCGGCGTTGAAGACGCTGGACGCCCGCGCCACGCGACGGGTCTCAAAGCTCGTCTCACCCGGCTGGGCGTCGGGGTCTTCCACCTCGAACGCCTTGTAGAAGACGACGGTGCCGGCCTTCTCGCCCTTGCGGACTTGGGCTCCGGCCTTCTGCCATTGGCGATAGGTTCCCCAGGTGCCGGAGCAGTAACCGCGGACCTGACCGGCGGCCCACAGGACGACGATGTTGATGCCGCGATAGGCGTTGCCGGTGTCGATATTGACGGGACGGTTCAGCCCCTCGCCCATACGGTGCCAGGGCATCTGCCATTCACCCGCACCGGTCTCGATGGCCTCGACGATCTGGTCGGTGACGGTCTGATAGACGTCCTTGCGGTTGGTGTTGCGTTTGCGGTTCATAATTTTCCTCCTTGGTCTTTTCGAGACCGCGACCGTCGCGGCCTTTCGACGGCTGAGGAAAAGGCGGCGCTCAGGCGCCTGACGGAACCCGCAGAACCCCGTTCAAGGGCCGAAACGAAGAGGAGGACGGGAAGGAAAAGCGTTTCTTGTTCCGCGAGGAGCGATAGCGGGGAAGAAACTTTTGACGCCCCGTTGAAGGCAGGGGTAGCGCCGCCATACCAGCCGCCCCAAGAGAAAGGCCCGCCGGACGCGCAAGGCTCAGAGGGACAAGGAGGAGTGATCCGATAACAAGCGCCAACCGAAGGGATGCATTCCCCTAGACCACCTCAAATCGTTGAGAATCTTTCCAGAATCCGGCATTAAGGAAGGATGGCGACAACAGGATACGAGGTCGGGCGTGCTGGGCAGGGTTTTCGGAAAATCGAAGAAAAAGCGTGAAGCGGAGGTAAGGCAACAAGCGAAAGCGGAAGCCTTCTACAACGCGTTGCCGCCGGCCAAACAGGAACTCTACGCCCTGCTCATGGAAGCCAGGCCGTATACCGAGTTCGGCTACAACAACGCCTGGAAGGCTCTGACGGAAAGCAATGATGCAGCGCTCAAGACGGCCCTGCTCAAGGATATTATCCCGAACGTGCCGCCCGACCTTCAGGCGCGCCTCAACGGTCTAGGAAAACGGAGTACATGGGCGACCTTGCGCCATATCGTCGAGGCCGGCCTTTCCCCGAAGGAGCACTTCAATGACGCCATGACCGTCGGACATTTCATCCACGAGGGTAAGAGCTTCGATCTCCTGTTTTCCGGGGAAGGCCATTTGCTGAGCGTCGCCCCGACGGGCGCGGGCAAGGGACAAGGCCATATCATCCCGGCGCTCCTGGAATACAGAGGCCCCGTGGTCGTGCTTGATCCCAAGGGCGAGAACTACAGGGAAACGGCCTGGTATCGGCGATGGAGCGGTGAGGTCTTCAAATGGGCGCCCTACGACGAAGAAGACACGGATTGCTTCAACCCGCTCGACTTCGTGGAAAGCTACGGCGACGCCCAACTCATCGCCGATCTGGTCGTCGGCGACAGCTTCCAGAAAGACCCCTTCTGGGTGGATTCCGCCAAGGAGCTCATCGTCGGACTGATCCTCTATCTCAAGGTCAGCTTCCCGCCCGAGAAGCAGAACTTGCGACAGATATGCCGCCTGCTCGCCCAATCCCGCGACGAGTTCGAGGAGATGCTCGACGCGCTGCGGGAAACGAACAAGGACAGCATGGTTGAACTGGCGAACGTCCTCGAAAACGTTCCGGAAAAGACCCTTGGTAATATCTACACGCAGCTTCGAAGCCATACCCAGCACTGGAGGGATGAGAGAATCGCGGTAGCGACTTCCTCGACCAGTCCCGGCATGCAGCCGTCGGAAATTCTTGCCCGGCAGCATTTGGGAGACGTTTGGATTAACACCGGCAACGGGAACAGCAGTGGGCCGAACCTGGAATCCTATACCGATAAGGACGGCAGGCACGTAAAGGCCTACTCTCGCGGCCACGGCGACAGCGTGTTCCTGATTGTCCCACCGGAAAGGATGGCGAGCAACGCCAGCATCTTCCGCGTGGTCATCGGCGTCTTTATCAATGAAATGACCAAGGCCATGGCGCGTCTGGATCGTGAATGGGAAAACGGCCGCGACCGCGAAGCTCTGGCCAAGGATCGTTGGACACCGACCCTGTTCCTGCTCGATGAACTCCCACAACTGGGCTATATGAGCGTCATCGAGAGCGCGATCGCCATCGCCCGGTCGAGCCGTATTCGATTGTGGCTGTTCGTCCAGGACCTGGCCCAATTGACACGGGCTTATCCGAAGGCCGACTCCTTGCTCGCGAACGCGCGCATGAAGTTTTTCTTCAAGCCCAACGACCTGAAAACGGCGCAGCACCTCTCGGACTACCTGGGCGAAGTGACCGACCTTTTCGGTCAGCGCACGCCGCTAGCAACGCCACAGGAATTGATGGGACCGGACTTCAAGGACGAGCAAATCATCCTTGCGAGCGGCGTGCCTGCCATTCGTTCCAGACTACGCCTCAAATACCAAGACCCCGTGATGCTGGAGATCGAAGATTTGCATCGGGACTTTTGGGAAGGCCAGCCGGACAGAAAGGACGTTCAGGGACGGGTGCCGACGGCAAAGGAAGACCTCCTAGGCTCAGCCATTGTTCCGCCTTCTTCTGATTTGCGGGATAATGAAGTATCGAAGAGAGCGCCTGAGGGCGAATCTGAGCTCGTTTCCAACCCGTCGGGCACACCACAGCCACCTTCCTTCGAAGAATGAACTGAGAGGCCGCTGGCGCGGTTTCAGTAGCACATGTCCCACAGGTTCCCGGTTGAATGAAATCAACGGTCCGGATCAAGGTCGTGCTCGACCTCCAGGTGCCGAGTGACATCCATGCTTTCGTGAAGGATGCGGACTACCGTTATCTTATCCCCTCCGACGCGATAGAAAATATGATGATGCCCGACGCGCGCACTCCTGTAGCCTTCCGCCACTTCGTCGCGGGCAACGCCGATCCCCGGATTTTCGGCGAGCGCGCACATTTTGTCGTTCAAGGCTGAAAGATATTTAACGGATTGAGGCCTTCCCCAGGTGCGGCGGGTATAGAGACCGATGCCCTTAAGATCGCGGCGGGCAGCAGGTCGGATCAGATATGGTCTTGAACGCTTCACCCATTCGCATCCCGTTCGGCTTCTCGGTCGAGCTCTTCCATGAACGTTGAAAAATCAAACGGCTCGGCGGGACCGCTAGCCTCCCCCTCCGCCAAGGCGCCTCGAAGCCGGTCAAGCTTCAGGTGATAGACTTGGTCTTGCTCGGCCATCAGGCGCAGAGCTTCGCGCACCACTTCGCTGGCATTGTTGTAGAGGCCGGATTCCACCTTGTGCCGGACCAGTTCTTCGAGTTTTGGCGTTAATGAGACATGCATGGCGACTTCCTTCCTTTGACATTATTGTGGGAGCTTATACAAAGATTGTCAAAGTTTGTATGAGGATATTTTCCTTGGAATGAAGCTTCGAAGAGAGCGCCTGAGGGCGAATCTGAGCCCGTTTCCAACCCGTCGGGCACACCACAGCCACCGTCCTTCGAAAAACGAACTGAGAGGCCGCTGGCGCGGTTTCAGGCGACCTTCAATCGCCGACCAACCCACGGACACCTTCATAGCCCATTGCCCATGGCTCCAACCACACACGGCATCCGGTAACACTCCGCAGCCAAAAAGACCGCCCCCAAAAGGGGACGGTCCATTCGCTCAAGGGGTTTTGGTCCTCATCACGCGATCCAGGGTTCCCCGGCAATCCCCCTGCAAGAGGGGCGGATCGACGATAACGATCTTGTCCGGTTTTCCGACCGGCGCCGTTTTGAGAAGAGGATGATCGTGGCCAGTAAGCCGAGCCCCGGCCTCGACGGCCTCATTGTCCGCCTTGCGTTTGGCGATGAGCTCGTCACTCGGGAACGGGAACGGTTCTCCAAGCCGAACGGTTTCAACGAAATAACGTTGGACCGGAAATTTAATGCGCAGCCAAAGGCCGCGCAGGAAGTAGAAAAACGTCATGGCTGCATCTCTCTCCTGGACGGAGAGCCCCTGATTCGGAGTTTCGGGAAATGCAGGCCGAAACGGTTTCCGTCGGCATCGAGGTCGATGGGACGGTTGAAAATGGAAGGAAGGTGTTTCGGTCTACACCGGCTTATGCAGACCGACTGAAGAAGTTGCCTGACAGGAGGTGGCCGGAATGACCTCCGCCCTCGATTGAGGGGATGACGACGAACTTGATTTTCAATCTATCAAGTTCGGACGTTATCCACAGGCGGACGGGTTTTAAGTGTTTTAAAGAATAAGGTTTTAATAGTTTTAGGCGTTTTCAATCGCCGGAAACCCAGGCCATCCGCCGTGATCCGTAAAGTACGGTGTCCGCTAGTTACACCTTTTTATCCGCGAGTTACACCGAAGCCGTCCGCGAGTTACACCTTTTCGTCCGCGAGTTACACCTAATCCACAGGCCCGATAGTGAGCGAACCTGATCTGTCCGCAACGGTGTAAGTTGCGGACACGAAGACCCGAGGATGGCCACCTAACGGAGGCTATTTGATCTGAGAGTTTGTCGAACGTGAGCGCATCCGCAAAACGGGACCGTCTTTGCCACGTTCCTCGGAGAGGTGGTAGTCGGGGAGATCGTTCGCGGCAATGATTTCCCGGAGGTCGAAGGCGAACTTCCGAAACGCTCGTGTCGAACCGCTTCGTCTATGAACCGTGTCGAACATGTAACGGGCCTCGCCTGTACCGGCGGCCTTTCGCGCCATACGGTAGACGAAACGAGCAAGGCCCTTTCTGATCAGGAAATAGTCCGGGCTGACTGTGAGGATGTCCGGGTTCTTATGGTTGACGATGCCTTCGTAAATCCAGTCGGGTACAGTGATTTCCACAGTGCCCACCTTGCCCGTGTCCGTTCTACTGATCACCCGATATCCGTCGATCAAGCCGAAGCCGTCGGACTCCCGGAGCTTTGCATTCCGGTCCGTGACGGTGATTTTGACGCGCGTTGTATTGAGACGGTCGAGAGCTTTTTCGAGAGCCTTATATTGCATGCCGCCCTTGCTGGTTCGGCGGAATTTGAAAATTTCCGCGCTGTGTGGCCGAAACGTGCGTGAGGGTTGGGGCGCTTTCCCCGCACGATAACGCTTCACCATTTCCGCCAGGTGGGAAATCGCCATAAGAATGATGTCGTAGTCTTCGATGGTCGCCATGCCGTAGGCGCCGCTGGATATTTCCACGGATGCCCCCGGTAGGTCATGGCGGATGATTTCGGCCTTGCGAGATTGGCTGCGAGACAGCCGAAACACAGCAATGTCCATGAGGCCGATACCATCCTTTACCGGGATGTCATGGAGAGCCGGGACAAAGAAGTCAGGCTGGTTGTCATTGGCAGGGGCCGACCGCAGAGATGGAGATTCGACGGAAGGCTCTTTCGGGATGGTTTCGCTCAGGCGTCCAAGCGCCTGTTTAAGCGATTTCGATGTAACCTCCGATAACGCGTTCAACCATCCATGCCTCCATTTGATTTTTCTTTGCCGGTCATGAGTCTACCACAACCGAAATTCATCTTCGGAAAAATTCCGTCATTTCAGATATCCGGTTCCAGGTCATCGGCACGATCGCGTTCCCGGCGATGAAGTCGGTCGAGACGACGGCGCTCGTTTTCGGCCCACTTTTCCCTGTCTGGTTCGTGGGCGACCTCCTTTGACCAGTGCGTCTCACGCCATAGAGGTCCGCGTCGAAGAACCTGCTGGGCCGCGAGAGACTCACGAAGTGCGCGGTGACGGACTTCGGCACGCACCAATCGCCGTCGCACCGTTTCAAGGGTTCTCTCCCGCTGCCCGCTGTCAGGGATCCTGTAGCCTGAACTACGGTTCTCTTTCTCGGGAATATCGAACTCCGGGTCGGTAAGTTCGGCGACACGGTATCGATAGCGCGCGATCCCTTTCTCCAGCCTCTCGGCGCGTCGCGCCATCCGGTCAAGCTGTTCCCGCTCGCCAACGGGCATATCGGGCGGGTACCGGGCATCCTTGATCCGCTCCTCGACAAAAACCCGATAGGCGCGATGAAGCTCCTTCAAGTCGGCCAAGTCGTCGTCCGTCAGTTCGATGGCTTCCGGCAGACGTGTATGTGCTCCGATGATGGTCGCCGTCAGTTCACTGCGGCGCAGGCGATAACCTGCAAGACGGCGCTCCAGAACCTCCAGGTTCTGCGGGCGCTTGCCATCGGCGCTGACGGGAGCGTCCTTCAAGAGCTCATACCGGTCTTGATAGCGAACGGCCGCCCGGTCGAGACGCGCGCGCCGCCGTCGCGCATTGTCGAGGGCAACACCTGTACCCACGAGTTCGGGAACGCTCAGGGATGGCCGGTTGGTTTCGGTTGTCTGCTCGACAGGTTCGCGCCTTGGCTCATCCCGTTGCGGCGCTTTCAGCTCAAAGAGACGTTCCAGCAACTCGACGCGCCGAAGACCGATGTTGCGCAATCGGTTCTTCAACTGGCCGATCTGCCGGCCCGCGCGGTCAACCGATTGGGAGAATGTTTGCGCCCGGCGCAAGGATCGGAGCCATTCCGCACGCGCAGCGCCCAGGCTCGAAAGCGCCTCGTGCGCCGCCAGGCGGTCGGCGTCATCGCGACCAAACCGATTTCTCCCCCGGAGGCTCAAGCTCGCCCCACCTTTCCCGCCCTTGATCTCGGCCTGAACCTGTCCGGGCACATCGGCTTCGCTCGGCGCCTCTAGCGCCAAATTCGCAAGACGCCATTCCCGGCGTTCCCAAGCCTTCAAGGCGCGGTACGGATCGCGAAAGGCGATCTGCGCGGCGGTAATGAATTGCTCCCGGCTGACCTCGGCGGAGATGACCGCGCCGGCAACGACGTTGTCGTAGCGCTCGCGCACGACGGAGAGCGTTTCGATACGCCGCTCCGTTCGCAAAACGGCGGCGTCCAGTCGCCGTAGACGGCGCTCTATCTTGTCTGCATCAGACACAGGGCATTATCCAAATCCTCATGTGCGAAAGCCGACGCCACGCGCTCGATCTCACGGGCGGCAATACCCATGCGGGCGGCTTCCTCGCGCCAACCGAAAACCGCCTGGGCAACCTCGCCGACGATGCGTTCTGCATCAGTTGGTTTCAGGCCGTAGTATTCCGCCGTTTCCATGGCGAGGTCGATAGACGCCGTGGGGTCGTCCAGATCGATCGACGTGGAAAGAACGCGCGGACGGATGTCCACGGGTACGGGGTTGATGTCGTAGGCCGGCGACAAGCGCCATCCCTCATGGCTGCCGTAGAGGAAGCCGTGGTTCCGCAAGTGATCGTCCGTATTGGAAACGAGGACGCTGAACACGATGCGGCGCCAGAGTTGGATCAGGTC
>Ga0209363_1000120_pt1:0-5000 | contig 26918 bp, 22 predicted proteins | sample WorMetexBAHAMAS3_FD_187385 | JGI IMG/M metagenome (GOLD analysis project Ga0209363, IMG submission 187385) | Marine gutless worms symbiont microbial communities from Max Planck institute for Marine Microbiology, Germany - Inanidrilus exumae... | ecosystem: Host-associated > Annelida >... | reverse complement strand
ACTCTCATCGGCCGCTACGGAGGCGGACTGTCCACGGTCCGCCCGGACGACCTGCTGGCCCACACCTATCGGGCCTTGATGGAGCGCACCGGCGTCGACCCGGCGCTCGTCGACGAGGCCTACGCCGGCTGCGGCAACCAGGCCGGCGAAGACAACCGCGACGTGGCCCGCATGGCGACGCTGTTGGCCGGGTTTCCGCCTGAAGTCCCCGGCGTCACCGTCAATCGGAACTGCGCCTCTGCGTTGTCGGCGGTCAACGAGGCCGCCCACATGATCATCGCAGGCGAGGCCGAGGTGTGCATCGGCAGCGGCGTTGAGACCATGAGCCGTGCCCCATGGGCGATGCCGAAGCCGGAGAAGGTGCCGGTTCACGGTCACCCGAAGATCTTCGACACCACCGTCGGCTGGCGGTTCGAGAACCCTCGCATGGACGCCCTCTATCCCATCGTCAGCCTGGGCGAGACGGCCGAGAACATCGCCGACGACATGCAGATCACGCGGGAGGACCAGGACGCCTTCGCCCTCGAAAGCCATCGGCGTGCGGTAGCGGCCATCAACGATGGACGATTCGCCGACGAGATCGCGCCGGTGTCGGTGCCCCGACGGCGGGGCGAAACGGCGCTGGTGGAGACCGACGAGCACCCCCGTGCCCGCCGCACCAACGGCACGCTGGAACTGGCGGTTTCGGCGGACGACCTGGCTGCCCTCAAACCCGTATTCCGCAAGGGCGGCACCGTCACCGCCGGCAACTCCAGCGGCATCAACGACGGCGCCGCGGCATTGCTGCTGATGAGCCGCGAACGGGCAGACGCCCTCGGCCTCAAGCCGTTGGCGCGCTGGGTCGGTTCGGCGTCAGCCGGTGTCGACCCCGGGGTGATGGGCTACGGACCGGTCCCGGCGACGCAGAAGCTGCTGCGGCGGTTGGGCATGGGCATCGGCGACGTGGGCCTTACCGAACTGAACGAAGCCTTCGCCGCCCAGGCTCTGGGCTGCATCCGCCGCTTGGGTCTCGATCCGACGCGGACCAACGTCAACGGCGGGGCCATCGCCCTGGGCCACCCCACGGGATGCTCGGGCGCGCGGATCCTGGTGACCCTGCTGCACGAGATGAAGCGGCGGGCGGCTGCCGAAGCGGCGCCCTATTATGGGCTCGCCACCCTGTGCGTGGGCGTCGGCATGGGGGTCTCGACCCTCATCGAATACATCGGCGAATAGCTTCATCCCAGAACGAAACGAAACGGCGAGGCGGACCCATGGAACGACCCCTGGACGGCATTCGGGTTATCGGCATGGAGCAGTACATGGCAGCGCCGTACTGCACCATGCTCCTGGGCGACCAGGGTGCCGAGGTGATCAAGATCGAGCGCACCGGCCGCGGTGATGCTCGACGGTCCATCCCGCCGTTCGTGGAACGCGGCGGTGTACGCAAAGCCGGCGGGTTCATGTCCTACAACCGCAACAAGAAGAGCGTCGCGGTGGACCTGAGCCACCCCAAGGGACAGGAAATCTATCGCGCCCTGGCGGCCACCGCCGACGTGGTGGCGGAGAACTCCCGGCCGGGGGCCATGGACAAGCTGGGACTCGGCTGGCCGCAGCTCCGCGATGTCAATCCGCGCCTCGTCTACGCCGCCATCTCCGGCTTCGGCCGCATGCCCGGCCGCGAGGGGCCCTACGGCCGGCGACCGGCCTTCGACATCGTCGCCGAGGCGATGAGCGGAATCATGAACGCCGTGGGCTTTGCCGACAAGCCGCCCTCGTGGACCATCTATGGCATGGCGGACATCTATTCCGGCATGGTCACCGCCTGGGGGATCATGCTCGCCCTGTTCGTGCGCGAGCGGACCGGTCGTGGCCAGCTCGTGGACTCGGCCCTGTTCGACAACATGCTTGCCCTCAACGAACGGATGGTGACCCTGTACTCGGTGGCCGGCCAGCCCACCAACCGGGGGGAGCTTCGGGTGATGTACCCGCGCGGAGCGTTCCTCTGCAGCGACGGCTACGTGGCACTCAACGCACCGGACGATACCACGTGGAAACGGCTGTGCGCGGCCATGGGACGCGAGGACCTGGTGGACGACGAACGCTCCCGCGACGGTCCGTCACGGGCCGCCAACGCGGCGTTCCTCGACCCCATCATCGAAGGCTGGCTGGGCGGCCTGACCCGCACGGAGGCAACCGACCGCCTCAACGCCGCCGGCGTGCCCACGGGACCGGTCTATACCGCCGAGGACGTGTTCGCCGACCCGCAGGTGGCGGCGCGCGGCATGCTGATGCCGGTGACCGACCCGCAACTGGGTGCCCACCGGTTCGCGCGGACGGTGCCACTGATGTCGGAGGCGCCGGACCTGCCGGCGGAGCCGGCACCCGACCTGGGCCAGCACACGGAAGCCGTTTTGCATGACCTACTGGGCTATGACGGCGCGGCCATTCGCGCGCTGGCGGAGGAAAAGGTCATCCAACTGGCCAAGTGACCGTTGACCGGATGACCTCCCCGCGGGCCGTCAACCGGAACCGGCGATGGTCGGCTGACAATACTGGTTTCGCGCCTTCAGCTTGCGGCACAAGGTCGCAGCAGCCTGCTTGTTGGCCAGCGGCCCGGCCTTCAGGCGGAAGTAGATTCCCTTGCCCTTCCCCAGGTCGACCCTGGCAATCTGCGGCTCCAGGCCGCCAAGCAGTTGACCGTGAGACTTGCGGAGACGCTCCCAGCCGCTCTGTGCCATGCGCTGCGACCGATAGGACGCCAGATGAATGGCGGGCATCGGACCGCCGGCGGAACCACCGGACGCCGCCACCGCCTTGGCTTTCAACGGTGTCGGCGCCGCCGCGGCCGCAGGACCGGCGGGCGCCGGCCGACCTCGCAGCGCCGTATCGATGGCCGTGCGCTCGCGGGCCTGCTCGTCGGAGCTGATCAGTGCCTCGTCCTTCAGGTGTTCGAGCCGGCGCACCGCGTCGGCGGCTTCCATGACGCCGTCCGGGGGCGGCGGCGGATTGGCGACGACGGCTGGCGACGCCGGCATCAGCGCATCGAGGATCATCGCCCGCTCCGCGGAGTGCTGCCCCACCGACAACGCACGCATCTCCAGGGCCCGACCGATGGCCCGAAGCCGGCCGGTAATCTGCTGGGTCGAGGGCACCGGCCGATCGAGTCCTGCTGCCGGCGGCGGCGCCGTCAGCGGCAACAGAGCCCCGACATTGGCGGCGCGGCGGCTGGCGTATTCGTCCTCGGCAATCAGGTGCTGATCCCGAAGGGCCCTGAGCGTCTTGAATCGCGAAACGATGGCGGAGTCGGCATTGTTCAGACCGACTGCCGGCGTGTCCCCGGCCGTCCCGGCGGGAGCCATCCTGGAAGACGTTGCCGGCGGCGGCGGACGGAACTGCGCCGCATGGATCCGCGCCACGGCGTCGGCCAACTGCACCGAGGACGGCGCGGCCGCTTGGCCTTCGGCGTTCCTTTGGCCCGCTGGCCCGTTACGCTGCATTCCGGAAACCGTCTCGCCGGTCTCCAACAGCGCCAGGTTGACGCTGGCGATTTCGCTGATCGGGCGGGTGGCGATGGAGTTCCAGATCACGAACTGCTCGGCACGGTCGGGTCGCAGGGCCAGCACGGCTTCATACATCTCCCGCGCCTTGGTGTCCTGTCCGGTGTTCTGGTACAGGATTCCCGATCCGATGAGGGCATGAAGGTCCTGGGGATTGGTCTTCAACGCCTTCTGAAAATGGCCTTCGGCGGTGACGTAATTGCCCTTCGCCAATTCGGCGAGACCGAGTTCCGCCTCGTTGCTGTCCTTCAACGGACTGTTCGACCAGAACGACGCGTCGAGGACCTCGCTCTGAAAGGTCGAACACGCACCGAGGCCCACTGCGACGGCGACCGCCGCGGCGACACGCCCGAAGTTCGCTAACCGTTTCACCACCTTGATGTCCCTGCCGTGACCCCACATGTGGCCGCGTATCTGTCAACCGCGCAGTCTATCGATACACGTGCAATGGCTAACACCGCATTAACCTTGTTCATCATGGGCTGTCGGGCAGGGTCTTGGCCATGTAGACGACGTCGTCCATGGGGTTGTCGTAGTAGGAGGGTACGGCGACAAAGCCGAGGGAACGGTAAAGGGCCAGCGCCTCGGTCAGCCGCTCGAGCGAGTCCAGCACCATGCGGCGGTAGCCGATGGTGTTCGCGGCATCGATGATCGCCACCGCCAGCCGCCGGCCGAGGCCCGTGCCACGCCAAGGTGGGCGCACAAATAGCCGTTTCATCTCGCAGGTTTCGTCGTCCAACGGCCAAAGACCGACGCCGCCGGCTACGGTGCCGGTTTCATCCCGCGCCAACAGCAGGCGTCCGGCGGGCGGCGCGTAGCGGCCGGGAAGCCCGGCCAGTTCCTGTTCGAACCCCTGAAAGCACAGGTCGACACCCAACCACTGCTGATAGTCGCGGAACAGGGCCCGCACATGCTCCATGTCCGCCGGCCCGTCGGCGATGATGATCTTCGGCGTCCTCGAGCTCACAGACGGCGTGTTCACAAGTGAATCGTTCCTTCCATGAACAGTACGGCGTGGCCGGCCAACCCGACCCGGTTGCCGTGAAGCGTGCACCACAGGGTCCCGCCGCGTGCCGAGATCTGGCGCGCCAGCAGCTCCGTCTTGCCCAGCCGCTCGGCCCAGTACGGCACCAGCGTGCAGTGGGCGGAACCGGTTACGGGATCCTCCGGGATCCCCATGCGCGGCGCAAAGACGCGGGAGACGAAGTCGCAGTCGTCGCCGGGAGCGGAGGCGATCACGCCCATGGCCTCGAGGGCGGCGACCCGCGGCATGTCGGGGCGCAAGCCCCGCACCGTCGCCGCATCGTCGAACACCACCAATGCGTCCCGTGCAACTAGAGCGGGTTCAAGGAACACGGAATCGGTGGGAAGGGGATTCCCAAAGGGCGTGACACATGATTCTGTATCCCGAGGCGGTTTGGGAGGCAGATATGGCACGTGCGTATGGTTTGGACCTTCGAC
>Ga0209363_1000119_pt1 | contig 27226 bp, 15 predicted proteins | sample WorMetexBAHAMAS3_FD_187385 | JGI IMG/M metagenome (GOLD analysis project Ga0209363, IMG submission 187385) | Marine gutless worms symbiont microbial communities from Max Planck institute for Marine Microbiology, Germany - Inanidrilus exumae... | ecosystem: Host-associated > Annelida > Digestive... | reverse complement strand
AGTAGGGTGCACCAACGTCTCAGACAACAGACAGACAACAGACAGACGGACGGCCGATAGCATATAGCGAACGTAACGTAGTACGTTCGCTAATAATAGAACGCGTTGTTAAATCTCGCCTTATTGATCACCTCACTTCCAGCAAACTACTTAATCCTCACCAGTCTGCCTACGGTAAACATCATTCCACTGAAACTGTCTTGCTGTACATTCACGACCATCTCATCAATGCAATAGGACCACAAAACGTACCATGCCTTTGTCTTCTTGATGTCTCTGCTGCCTTTGACACAATCGACCACAAGATCTTAATCACTCGCCTCTCATCTTGGTTTGGTATTCATGGCTCTGTTAATTTATCAGCTGGCTCAAGTCTTACTTTGGTTGGTTGCGACGTAGCACAGTGGTTAAAACGTTGGTCTTTGACCGGCGAACTTTCCTGTCCTACGCTCGACCTGCAGCTGACGGGTGACCACTTATCTGGGTAAGCTGTCCGCTATAGATCAGCCAACTCAGCCTTTCATCCTTCCGAGGTCGATAAATTGAGTAGTAAGCTACAGCAGATGTGTGCCGCCTCGTCCGGGTGGTGCCATCTGGTGAATGCTTACGGAGTAAAGTCAGGATGGTCGTGTGGGTGCATGGCGGGTAAAGACTGTGTGATCCCGTTAACACGTACGTGCCATTCTGTAGCGCTTCGTAACTGTTTAGGCCGTAAGAACGCGCTATAAGTACCTCATACTTTACTTAATTACTACCTTTGTCTTACTTACTTATCATATCGCCCCTTTCGTGTTAAATGTGATAACAACCTCTCTTCCTTTCATACTTCCTCTTTGTGGTGTTCCCCATAGCTCTGTTCTCGGCTCTTCGTCATGTACTGTACACTACCGCTCTCAGCACTCTCATCTCTTCCCTTTCCCTCGACCACCACCTTTACGCTGATGATACTCAGCTCTTCTTCTGTTTCCACCCACTCAACTTTGACTCAAGCATTTCTCAAATTATATTTTACCGTTCTAAACATATCGTTGTCGGGTATCTATCACTGTAAAGTTGGCTAAATATAAAATACGGCTTTGCTCCAAGTGGTCTATACAGGTGGGTTGGGTCGAAATCGGAGACTTGCGAAGTTGCGACCAATATTTCGTTATATCTCAGAAATAGTGCAAGATGGGGACATAGTTATCGTGTAGGCTAACAGGAACTCACATGCGCGCTATGGAATGGTGCCATTTCCAGTGACCTTGAGTGACACTACCGACTCTGAACTACCCCAAACCACCAATTTTCCATTTCCATATTTTGAATCGTCTTTCATATCCTCATAAAACGTGGAGATAGAGACTTCAAATTTGGTAGGTAGGTTAATCGTAGCAAGTCATAGCTCACAGATGACAAATCAACCCTGAATGGGGCGTGGTCAAGGTTACATGGCCTACTCAATTGAAATTTTTGGGGCTCCAATCATATCTGAAACTGGAGCCATCAAATTTGACGTACAATTGAAATTGAAAGTGTTAGCCTTGGGATGACCAATTACCCCCTAATGGGCGTTATCAGTGTCACGTGACACATTTAAAAAATCTTCGGTGCGAATGATACATTTGGTATGGGTGAATCTCGGCATTTCAAATTTGATTTGGCGTATGGATAATGGATTGACACTGACGAGTACTAGTGCATGCATGATTGACTATTGCTGTGTATCATGTGCCCACGGTCCTATGACCTCTTTATATCTGGGAGAGAACTAGTATCTCGGAAATGGTACAAGGTAGAGACAGTTGCAATGGAAGATTAATAGAAAATACTACGTGTCCTATCGAATGGCATCAATTCTAATGACCTTGAGTGACTCTGAACTGAAGATCATTTTAATGTTTGTAATCTTTCTAACTACCATAACGCGAAAATGTAGTATGGATGATCGACGATACAATTATTCACCTACTGCAATTCTTTTCAAATGTGCAGCAGTTGACAAGACTTCAACTGACAATACTATAGTGCGTCACGTGGTCCCGCTACGATAGATGAGCAGCCTGAGCTTCGTGTTAAACGTAATGCGACACTGTCCAAATATTATCCAATTAAATATAGGTCCCATTTCACCAACTACAGCAACCACTTACGCACACTTATTACTTTATGACCCTCTTGTAATTGACATATTAATATAATTTCACATGTCGTATTCTGCCTGAAAGCGGTCTAAGGAATGAGAAGTCACAGTCACTGGAGTAGTTAAATTACTGTTTGTAGTTGTACTTCCTGCAGTTTGGCTGTCAGCTTAATCAGCTACCTACAGTATGTTAGTCTTAACGCCAGAGCTTCAATTCATCCCATGAATAACAGGAAGCAAGTTAAAATTTGCAGTTTCTTATTATCACCAAAAAATACTGGAAGTGAAGTAATAAGGCAAAAATATAACTAGATGGCTGTATTGTGCAATGCCACAATACAGTATTCAGCTTGAAGCGGTCAGCTATCTGTGCACAAACTGTCTACTTCCTACATTCGACGATGCCTAGTGTCATGTGCCTGCGACTGAGTGATGTCAGCGTTATCTGCCATGTTAACTATTTTCGGTTTCCAATTCAGGTCTGCTTTTCTTCCATGTCGGTCAGCCAGGCCACACAGCAGCGTACTTGGTTTACCCAATATCGTATATAGGACGTTGCCGAAAATTTGGGGTGGTTTCTTGCTTGTAAGTAAATCCAATATTCGGCTGAAGCCTAGCTTCGAGCTGAATAAATATAACCTTGATGGAACACTCATTCACAGCTATTCACATATAAGATATAAAAGACAAGCTGACTCTGTTGTGAACAAAGTAATTCAATGTTTTAGAAACAGTTGTAGTTGTTGCAGCACTTCAGAATCTACTGTCCGCATTAGCGAGTTAAACGCAGCGTCGCCAAGCCGCATCTGTAGTTGATTTATCTGTGATAATACAAAACTATCGAGAGCAACAACGTGGACAGGATCTCGAACGGACACCTGCAATACAGAACAGCGGAAGCAATACATACCACACACAATACATTATTACACACGACTCCATGATAGTAGTAATAGTAGTGGTAGCAGTAATAGCAGCTTTATTAAAATACTAGTAGCTGAAGTAACTAAATGAATGCCATAGGTTAGATAAAAAGTGAATATAGTAGATACATTCAGATGCAAATAAAATGACCAAATATACAATAGCTAAACATAAAATAAGAACACACAGAATAAAACTAACGGCTGTATTGTGTTGAATGAAAACAATACAGTATACGCCCGAAGTGGTCCGCTGTATTTAATAGGTCTCGAGACCTCTGTAACAAGGTGCATTTAAACTACGTTACATGTATAATGTATATAATTTACACTAGAATTGTATAGGACAGTGCTGGCTAGCCTAGTATAGGAAATATTGTTAGCGGCCCTATAGGCCTAGGCTGGCATCGTATGGCCTATAGCCTTACTTATTTATCGCCAGAGAGAGTGACGGTTAACAGTGGAGTTTGAACGCTGAAAAAGTGGAGTTAGCAAAATTAAAGCGTTAACGTTGAGAGAGAGAGAGAATTGAAAGTCATCTGAGACTTTGTGAAACTTTGGACACTTCTATATTGAAGTTATCTTCGGCCTACAGTGGCGAAGATAGTGAAGTTTGCTGCAGAGGACTCGTAGAACGGTGCCAGCACTTGTATTATTGTGTAGATTGTTTTCTCTTTTACATTATCCAATTTGTGTTCATTTATTAAACTGTCATTTCTACATTTCCTCATTATTTAATTCAACTACAAGGCAATCAACCATAGCTACGGAACTAGTTTTCGTAGACTAAAAAGGTCAATGGTTGCAACCTCAAGGCAAGCGGTATCTCAATTGCTTCAAAATTTTCTGCAGGGGTGTTCACAGTAGGCGGCATCTGCCTACGTAGTACTGTGATGTAGTCTAATAATAATAACTGTAGCATATCTAGGGTGTTAGACTGGTTTCCATGCTTGTATCGTCGTACGGAACAAGGCAGTCGTAAACAGCAGACTTCGATTCGCCTGCGGTATGAAATGGCATGCTTTACTATATGCTTCCTTAACGTAAGTCCAGTTAATGCTAAATTAACTTTGCCTTCTTACGTCCATCATCATATATTTCTTTCTTCGACGGCGCACACCTTTGCCATAGTAACACCAACAACAAAGTTTATTTCCGTATTATTCTACCCATAAATCGTCCACCCGCAGAGTAGAGTAAATGCAATATAGACTGAAATTAGCTATGTTTCCATTATTTTATTCATGCTTATTTTAAATTTATTTAAATATGCTTATTTTAAATTCTTTATAATAAATAAAAAATTGAGACTAAAAATGTAGTGCCCGATGTGGGAATCAAACCGAGACCGTCGCATTATCTAATCCAACGTACTGTACTGTTCAGCTAATATGGCAACCAATACTGTACGTAAAGCTATAACAATTTATTACAGATAAAAGTGGAACAAAATTTCAGTCAACAGCTGTGCCAACGAAAATGTTTTATTATTTCAGTTTTGTTTCAGCATCCGCACATCCAAAACGAGCTGTTTTACTTACTGCATTGGATGAGGCATAGTGTCACGTGATTCAATAGTCAATGGTGACTGGCTGCATGCAAGTGACTGATGTCACCGTTACAATGCGATAATACGCAGTTACGCAACTTGCGAGAAATGTTTGGGTGGGCTGCTTGTACAGAGTGCAGCCCTGGGGGAAGAGTTTGAGTTGATTCTGACAGTAGAAATGGAAATTAGACATCCCGTAGCAGGATCATTTAGTAGTACAGTTGTAAATTTTTCGGCATCTGTTATCATTGCAGAGTTATAACGGCCTGAAGTCACAAGACCTGGAAATTTTGAGCAATTTTTGCCTTTTTTGGAAAAATGACCCTTATTGGTAAAATTTTCAAAATTCTGTTCTGAAAGTTTACATGGCGACAACAATTGACGTTGTTGTGTTCAAATGTCGTAAAATTTGTCTGATGGGAACTTGGCGAAATCATGCGTTACTTATCACAAAAAATGTCGGCTCGGCTACCTCTCAAACTGTTGCTACTGTGCGGATCGCGCCCAAAATCTGCTAGGGCCAACCCCCAACACTTGGCTCACACGATTCCAGGGCGAATAATAAATAATCACAAGTATAGTATAATCAGAATGCTTAAGAACTATCTTGGTGCCAAAACAGTAACAACCACTAAACATTTGCTAACATCAATTGAAAACTCAAAATCCAGCATCAGCGGACAAAAAGCAATAACAAGTCCAACTAGAAAACATAGGCAGTCGTATCGACATGCAGACCCACGCCGGCAGCAGCACATGGCTGTAGCAGCATGCATCACTAGCAACCGTGTGACCGTAACGGTTTTCAGAACCGTGTGACCTTGACCTTTGACCGCTGGGTCAATGCATGCCCAGCGACTAATATAGAGTATATGTGTACGACGTTTGGTGTTGATAGCTCAAGCCGTTTTCCTTTTACAGCGTGAACAAACAGACAGATGAGACTGAACGCCCTACCCACGCCAGCGGCTATACAGCCGGCGTGGGCAACGACAAAGTTCTCAGGCCAAGTGACTGACTGACGTGACAAAATTTGATGCAGCAAGTGCAAAAAAGCTAACACAGATAAACATAATTACTGGAGACTATATCGTGACATACCTGAAATCGGCGTCTGTCGTGTTCTGTTTCCAACTCCTCAGCACTTGGCTCACTGCCAGTGATGACTAGTCCGCTGCAGCAACATATCGGCTTCACATGCAACAAGATAACTTGATCACTCATTTACAGTTTGTATCAATGCAACAGCGACAAAGACATGTGGCCCAATGGCCAATGCGTTAAGTGCCCTCAATAGGCGTCGTCTATTGAATATTTGTCTCAGGGTTCAAAACATACCATAACCCAAGTGTGAAACCACTACATCATGGGACTTACTCAATGGATGTGCGGAAATCTCACAGGTTACTGTGGTCATGACTCACTTCAACATGCCACACTACACGGGCCTGACATAACGCTTACAACTATAACTACAACTCACAGCTACAACCCCTCTTGTTGATTAGCCCACATGGCATCGCGATGCCGAAGGGCTTATATTTCACCTATGTGGTTTTTCCTTCTTCTTTCTTTTTTTCGACACCTAGTCTCTGAGGTCACTGAACGGATGTCAACCAAACTTGGACAAATATTCACTTATGACTGCTATTTGAAAAATTTGGTCCGAACTCTCCGGGCATTTACCCCCCACGGGCTGGGGGGTTAAAACCACTTTTCTTGGGACCGAATTCGAACTCTGACCGAACATATCTCTGCAACAGAACATGATATCAATAATCGGTAAAATAACTTTCTACAGGGACTGCCCTACATGCCCCCAAATTTGGTAATCTTTGGTCCACAAATGGCTAAGAACAGTTGGCAAGTTTTTGCCCACCCCCTAAATTTACGCATTTGGAGACACTGCCCAGCCTTACTGCACTGATGTTATATAACAGACAGCGTGCAAACTTTGGCACATGTTATGTAGTGGCACGAGCTTACAGTCTAGAACAACAGAATGCCAGGGCGGGCTCACACTGGGCTTTGCGATGCATCCAGTTGATTGATTGATCGACTAAGGTTTTATGTCCCACCTGACACAAAATAGGTCATTTTGGAGACGTTCTTCCCAGCCAATCTCTTGGCTTAGTACTGAAAAACTAAGTCAAACACAACAAAAGCAAACATGCATCCATAACAAAATAAACTACAACATAAATTTAACAATAACAAAAAACTAAAGCCAGGTTTGGTTGCCTCCTTAAACTATGGCCTGGAAATGAAACCGGTCTATTCTGGAAGGAGTAGATAGGTTGGGAAGTAAATGAGTAAGAAGTGAATAAGTAATGAAGAAAGTATAAGGAAGGAAGGAAGTAAGGTAGCAAGTAAACAAACAAGCAATTTATATAGTGCCAATATCAACAAATAAATCAGGGTGCATTACCACCCCGGAGGGCCTTAAGGCCACCCCCTCTCTTAAAACAGCATCAGCAACAGTACTCATCCACAGCATGTATTCATACTCGATCTGCAAGCTGGAATCTGAATCTGAGCGGCAGACGTCATGAAGAGTTTCAACGCATGCACAGATGATGCCAGCAAACCGATCCAGCACACACCTGCCAAATGTAAATTATACAGGTTGGTTGGTAACGGTGCTTTCAACACAATTTAGGTCATATCGCGCCATTAAAATAGAACTATATTACAAATATTAAAATTTAATAAGTTATGATTTTTGGGGTAAGATAACTGAAAAAAATAAAATATAATAATAAAAGTAGATTTAGATTAAATGAGCAAATTGAAATTAGGTAAATTATTTACCTGCAAAAGTATGATTTGTGTAACATTACTTTAAAAAAATTACAATTTATCATATAAGTTTTTTAAACAAAACACAGCATATTTTGACTAGGTGTATGACTAAAGATGTCAATATACAGCATCATCCAGAAAACATTCTAACATTGACGTATTAATGCTGCCAATTAACAGAAGAAGACAGCCAGTGCAGACATTTTCTTTTCAATCATGGTGCACCTTTACATCTGTAGTAACTACAGCTATACAAACTAATTTCACAATTATAACTTAAATACAACCTTGAAAATCCTACATAATAAAAGATTATTTCCAAAGACACTGTTTATGAAACATGTACAACTTCTGCAAACACAGCTTTTGAGTGTGGCAGTTTGGCACAGCGGTAACAGCATTGAGCATATCAGTGAAGTGACTCTATGCCGAGACTGGTTAGTATTGGGATGGGCGACCATCTTCGGGTGGGCATACTAATGATACTACCTCAGTATGTAACCAGCCACACCAGCCAAATCAGCCTCCTATCCTCAGCGGGAATGCAAATAAGTACCGGCCAAAGTGCAGTAATGTTCTATGGCTGGGGAGTAAAGGTAGGTATGGCTCTTTCCATTCGTGGATAAACGTGTGGGTGGCAGGTAAAACTATGTGATCCCTCGTTAACACGTGCCATACTTGAGCATTTTACAGATAAGTAGTGCATGATTAAGCATTATACAAATCTATGGATTACTTTACTTTAAATACTACAGTGCATCAATACACAATGAAACCTTGGGCTTATAGACAAAGTTAAGCTACATATGTGTTTTATCAGATCGTCAAATCAAAAATCACAATTTCACTGCTGAACTGGACATCTGTATAACACTAAGCATCAAAATCATGATACACACGGGATATTTGACGTAAGCACTGATGCAAGAGCTAACGCCGATAGCTTCTTGCCGACAGCATGAACCACGTTGTCCAGAGCATCTAGCCAACGATCGAACACTGTTAGCATCAACTCCGGGCTCTATGTAACATTTCACATCAGGCAAACATCACAAAACATATTCCACATCTCAGCAAACTGCTTTATCGGGCATCTCAAAAGAACACAAACTGATGATAGATAGCACTGAAGTACCATCTCCATTTTGTTGATCCGAGGCCGGACCTAAGGTATGACAGGTGGAGGGTTCCACATTTGTAGAAGGGGGGTCTGGGTGACCTCCCAGTGGAGATACAGGGGGCAACGCCGTTGGGGGTGCAGCGTGTCGAAACCCCCGCCGAAAACGAATTTTAGCAATTTTAATATCAAATTTTGGGCTCTCCACACATTTAATTTGTTAAAACCACAGGAATGATACCATCAAGAAAACACTGAGATTTTTAACTTAATTAAAAAAACATCACTTTGAAAGTAACTCTAGTATAGTAATAACACAGGTCATCCTTTCTCTCTGAAAGGCAGTGCTAGCTAAAACAAAGCACACTATGTGATGATTCCAGAGAGGTCACGTGACAATGCCAGACTGCTAAAAATATACGCGCGTCCCCGGTGACGCTGCGGGTAGTTTTCGTAGCAGGCGAGATAGGTGGTTACCCAGCGCTGTTGCTTGGTGAACCCGACAGGAGCATGAATTTTGGAATGAGTGGACACGCATGTTCAAAAAACATGAATCAGAGGTACATGCTTGTGCCGGGGGTGGGGGTTCCGGGCACCCAGGAACCCCCCTCTAGGTCCAGCCCTGTCACTTCAAAATTGACTGAGTTAAGGTTTTATGTTCTACCACACACAGCAGGTCATTTCAGAGACGTTCTTCCAGGCTACTCTTGGCTTAGTACTGAAAAAGTCAATCTAACACAACAAAAGCAATTATACTACAATACAAAATGAACACAAAAACTAAAGCAAGGTTTGGTGGCCTCTTACAATCTCTGGAATGAGCCTGGTCTTAAGGAAGTAAATAAGTAAGGAAGAAAGTAAGTAAGTAAGCACGTTATGTAAGCAAGCAAACGATTTATATAGCACTGGAATCAACAAATGAATCAGGGTGCATTAGAGCCCCAGAGCCCAAACATGGTGCCGTTTTCAAAAGCACATTATGCCACACATTAACAATACATGGCAAACTGTAACACAAACACACAAACACGCACACACACTATATTAATAGCCATTCACAGGTGAATACACGTTAACACTTTTTAATTGGTTGTGTTTTATTTTTCTTCTCCATTTGTTCTAGATATAAAGCTGCACTACGGTTAGATCAAACTGCAAAGTAAAACAGAGAAATAAAACATGAGAACAGTTTTAAGATGGTCAACTAATGATCCACTGTAGCATGCAGAGGATTAATACATGACATTAACTGAGAGACTACATGCAGTTTGCAGTTACATCAGAGTCCGCTGAGCAAAGAATATCTAATACCGTGCAGCCATATTGCAGTGCCATCTGGTCGATGATTGACGAGAAAAACAACGGAGTGTTAAAAATGAGTCTTGACAGCAAGACAATATAGGCAGCTGTTAACATCGGCGTACTCTACACAAACATGACAGAATTCACACATCAGAAACATACAAAAATACTTTATTATGTGGCTAACAACCATAATACACATATGAAATGTAACACAATTAATAAAAACGTTGCAACTGAGAGCAGTGGCACCTTTTTCATCAACAGTAGCCAAAGGCTTGTTTTTGCAGCATATTAATCGGTCACTGAATGCATCATTGTTAATTTACACTATGATCCAGTCGACCGTGTATGAACTACTCATTATATAGGTGTGCATATGATGTGCACAATTATGATGCACAACAGCACAGAGCTGGTCAAATAATCTCCCGTCTTACCCTCGAGACAATCACCATAGCTCAGATGTTGTCTGTTGGAGGGGAGGGGTAGCCACTGTATCAGCAACATGTCTACAAGTAGGTTTACTGCATGTTGATCTTAAACCAAACGTCAACAGAATGAGGGTATACAGCCGTGTTTCGATACTATGACCAAAACCAATATGGATTTACTGAAAGTGGGACGCATGCATGGGAGATTGCTAGTGCTGACGTCGCTCTTCCTGGATGACACCGGCATGTACATTCTGTATAAGTTCACAGGCAGCCATGGTGAAAAATTTTTCACTGGTAAAAAATAAACCCAATTTCATGCTCCAATAAGTTGTACAGTAGCAACACAAAGACTTATTGCTGAAAATGACTTTTTTGGTTGTCTCAAGGTAAAATAACTCATTCTGCTTGTGAGTGGCAGGTGTGATCCTTGTCAACATGTGCCGTGCCTCAGCATCTTAGAAATAAGTATCACCAATAAAGCAAAAGCATTATACAAATCTACATCTTTACTTTCTCCTGGCATCAAATACTGTCTGGATTTTATACGCCACAATTATGCGTCTGTTTGGGAAACAATGTATTACCAACTTGTGATTACAAAACTGACCACAACACACAGATAGGCTGTAGAAACTTATCTTGAATCGTGAAATAATGGTGATGGCCTAGCAGCAAGTTGCGACTTTAGCAAAATATTCCAACATACTGCATCTCTTTATCGGCAGTTAAATATATTTTAATGGGTGGAGTGAGCTTGGGGAATACTGAGTCAGAATTCACACTGAGGATGCAACATATCATTTGCAAAGCATTCATATCCATACTCAATGGATTCAATAAATGCTGACTAGAAAATGAACTTGACCTTTGACCTCCAGAATCTAATCAGAGCATCAGCAGAGGCTAGTGAATATCCCGTCATTTTCATCCTGAGTTTCATCAACATTGTTCAAGCTGTTCACGACATATCTGACGAAATGAATGAACAAATGGAGGGAAGAACGGGACAGCCTAAAACATAATGCTTACGCCGACACTGCTAAGTGGCAAATGCATTAAAATTAGTTATTAAAGATGAGCACTCATATACAAACCACTTGTTCAATGAAAGATTTGAGAATATTTGCAAACACAGGCCTAAACAGCTGTGAGCCTTCATCCGGACAAACTTTCAGTAACGTTTCCACCAACTAGCACAAAGCACATACTTGCAGAAATTTACAAGACAACATACATCAACTGTAATAAAACAATAAATGGAAATACGCACATGCACACATGCAGTTTTTGTTTAACAGATGTCCTTTTCTTCTTTTTTTGTTTAATTGGCGTCCTTTTTCACAGCTGCTCAATGCCACACCAGGTCCCCCAAAAGATTAAGTTGCAGTTTTACATGGCAGATAGCACAGAAGGGAACAAGAAGCACTACAACTCTACAACCTCCACCACCTCTACCATCTTTAATACCTTCACTTTAACAGTCGGTTTTCCAGATCAACCTGGGGCCCGATTTACCGAAAATCTTCGGAAAAATCCTACGTTTAGCTTACGTTTTTCCTAAGTTTATCTTAAGTTTATCCTAAGTTATAAAGTTAAGATTTTCATAGATTTTTTACATGTAATTTACTAAAGCAATCTGAATACTTACTAAGTTCGTCCTATATATATGCAGACAATTCTGTGAAGAAATGTTAAGTTATTTCTGAGTAATTGCATTTTTCTTATTAAGTTGATCTTCAGTTTTGTGTAATTTCATCCTACGTTTTTCTTAAGATTTTCCTAAGTCACATTTAATCCTAAGTTTTTCCTAAGTTTGTCCTAAATTGTTTTGAAAATTGGGTCCCTGGCTTATATGGTTCCCCTTGATCTGCTCCTCCATTTTGGAAGAGAACTTGGTGATAAAGTGGCTAGGGTTCTTTACAGGCCTGATGTCTCATCTAACCACCAGTGTCAAAGCACTGAAGGATACACAAAGCACTAACTCCAACCAGTGTCATGACCTCATCCGCCACCGTCAAGCATGGAAAAAGCACACTAATGCAAAATGCAAAGTCGCCCAATTCACAGTTTACTGTCAATGACACATCAACAGTAACAACAAAGCATACATGCATCCATAACAAAATATATTACAACATCAAATGAACCCCCAAAAAAACTAAAGCCAGGTTTGATCACCTCCTATGACCTCTGGCCTGGAAACGGAGAGGGCCTATTCTGGTTTCGGTGCTTCATAAATTTGCCACTTACTTACTACTTACTTACTTAGACACTTACCCACTTACTTACAGCCCCGGGACCCACAAGGGGCAGAAAGAACGAGGCAGGAACTGGTTAGGGTTTGTGCTTTGGTACTGTTGGTTGAATGATGAGAATGGCATCAGGCGTGTAAAAAACGTGTGCCACTTTTCTGTCTTCCACTTTACTTAAGGCATCTTTGCTCAACCAGGTCATGCATGTCCAGCTTGTAGTTCATGCCATAGTAGGTGCTGCACCAAATGCCGCGGATCTTATGGAGACAAGAAAATGGAAAAACAGAGACGTATAAGTAATTAGACCACAATGCAGACCCGCAGACAGCTCCCTTAATGTAAACAGCTGACTTATTCACATTCTGTTTTATATGTCTGCAGTAGACGATAACTACAGAACAATACAATCACAATTATGACAATGACAACACAACACACTAAGGAATTAACCATCTCAGTGTGTACTATAACAACTGGCAAATTACTGTGACGATGACAAGAAACATATCATTAAGCAGAACATCACTCAGATGATAACTTCAAATGCCTGCAATGTCTCGTCATACGGGCATACCACCTTGGTATGTAACCAGCCAATCATGCCAACTCAGCCTACTACCCTCAATTGGACAGGAAATGAGTATCAAAGTGGAATGATGCTCTGCGGCTGGGGATTTAAAGCAGGATGGCTCATTCCATTCGTGGATAAATGTGGCTGGCAGGTAAAGTAAAGTAAAGTATACGTCGATTTGTATAGCACATCGTCGTAACTACCTCTAATGCACTCAGACATGGATCACACAGTTTTACGTGCAAATTACACCATGCCTGCCTTTACTCCCCAGCGGCACAGCATCACCGCCCTTTGGCTGGTACTCATTTTACCATCCCACGAAGGGCAGAAGGCTGAGTCGACCTGGATGGCTGGTTACATACCAAAATAAAGTGCCGCCTCCGGGAGTCGAACCCAGACACGGTCACCCATCCCAGTACTAACCGGGCTCAACGTAGAGTAACTTCGTTGATACGATCAACGATGTTACCGCTACGCCAAACCACCAGGTAAAACTGTGTGATCCCTCATTAACATGTGTCATACCTGAGCGCTTTAGAGGTGAGTTAGCACTCATTATAAAGTGCTACTCATTATACAGCGCTATACAAATGTCCTGTTTACTGTACTTTACTTCATCTGAGTGCTGATGTGACCAATGTAGCAAGAAACGAGTGAGTGAATAACAAGGTAAAAACACGCTACAAACCCGACAGATTAGTTCTGCACCCTCGTCCTTGACATCTGACAGAATGCTCGTCACTGATGACAGCAAACTGTCACCATATTTCTACAACACAAATACAAACAAAGGAACAGCCTTAAGGTGGCACAATGGGTAGAGCATTGGACTTGTGATCAACAGGTTGTGGGTTCAAATCCTACTCAGGGCAAAAGCTGAGTAACAACCTTGGGCAAGTTGTTCACACCTATGTGCCTCTAACACCAAGCAGTATAACTACGTACCAGCCAAGGGGCAGTGATGCTGTGCGGCTGGGAAGGTAACCGCAGGCCTGGCAGAAAGTAATGGCAGCCAACTGCCGGGTGGATTACCTGCAGGCTCACTGCCTGTATACCGGGATCAGCTCCAGGCCCAACGCTCGGTAACGAGTACGGAAAGCATTCACCTTTTAACTTTGTATTTATATGAATCTACTACTGGGGAAAGTTTTCATGTCACAGTGTGCCAGAATAGAGCCACCGCTGTACAGCAGTGCTTCATTATACCAGTCAATTGCATTTGTATAAAACATGTAATGAATAGCAGTCTGTTAGTCTATCAGTCTGTTAACCACCACCAACACTGCTTTATTAGACCCACTGCACCCACCATACATCATTTACACAGCTTGACAGTGAATTAATAGAAAATCACTAGCAGTTGGTTAGTTAGAGCTTAATAGCATTTTCAACATAATTTAGGTTATATCATGTCTTTAAGGTTATAATTTATCATGTAATGTATATTTCTTGCAAGATGAGTCATGAGTTCATCAGTGTTACTGAAACAATAGCATTCGTGTCACATAAGTGCATGTTTGACTGACCAGTTAGTTAGTTGGAGTTTAACGTACCCTTTCAGCACAAATATGGCTATATGAGAGACAAGTATGACTGACTAGTTTAGCAGAGTTTTCAAGACATATTAGATCATATCACACATTTAAGAATTATAATTAAACTCTGATACTTTTGACATCCAATATACCTGCACAAATTCATGCGAGTCCAGCAGTATGTATGCCTCAGTGATCTTTAAACAAGTCCTCAGCGTTTCTGATCCTAATTCTACAGCATCAGATTATCAGATCAGCAAGCTACAGATGACAGTTCACATAAGCATTCCACAGTGTCACTCACTAAGTGATAGCACATCACCGCTCAGATGGACACACCATGTGATTTCGTACATGGATGTGCCATGCTGATGTTAGTCATCATTACTCCAATCCCGGCAGGAGAAGTATTGTAATTAGCGTGTCTGTGTGTCTGTCTGCTGACCTTGAAAACCACACATCAAAACTTCACAAATATTTTCTGTTATCTATGGCCACAGCTCACTCCTCCTCCTCTGATGACAACGTAATATGTTACATGCTTTTTACACACTTTTGTGGATGATGTCACGTTTTCGCATAGTGGTGCATATAGTGGCTCAGTGGCAGTGGTCGACAAATAGTGACCCGTCACCCCCTGTCTGAGCAATATTGACTCACCCGCAGATGGCTGCAAACTATTATAACTATCATATTATAGGTCTTATAAGTTATCATGTAATGTACATTTCTTGCAAGGTGAGTCATAAGTTCATCGGTGTTAGTGAAACAATAGCATTCATGTCATGTAGGTATGTGTTTGACTGACTAGTTAGTTGGAGTTTAACGACCCCTTCAGCACAAATATGGCTATATGAGAGACAAGTTTGACTGACTGAGTTTAACAGCGTTTTCAAGACATATTAGATCATATCACACATTTAAGAATTATAATCAATCATACAAATCGATACTTTTGACATCAAATATAGCTGCAGAAATTCACCCAAATCAAAGTGAGAAATTACTGAAAACGTAATTTTAAAGTATATGGCATATTATGTTTGGCAGTCTGATACTCACTAATAATAAACAGCATTATAACAATAATAATACACAAATTTCTATACCGCCATAAGGTCATAACTTCTGAGGTGGTGGTGATAGCATGACAACAGAGAAGGTTTGTTACAGACACACGCATGCTGTGAACAGATGTAGGTTAAATAGTCACTGTTTCTAGTAGGTTCACATCAAGAATTGTTAATTCAATTAGCTGTTGCAGAGGACAGAAGCCGAGTGCACCAACCAAACACAGCCGGCATGTTGGAGTAGAGATCAAGCAGCGCAGGAGTGATGGTGGGTGAACACTGCAGAGTGGCAAGCCACAAATCAAGACCATCCTCACACAGATAGACGTGTGCTGTTTGATGCATGTCGGTGCTGTAATGGATGACTGGCAGAATCAAGTCATACATGTCAACACAGGAACTACCAACACTCTGAAACACGCCAATACCTACATATCTAGTAGGTCTCAGAATTATGCCAACTTTATAAACAGTGAGAATAAACTACACTGCTATAAAAGACTGCCTGTTGGCACTCAGCAGACGAAAACTGGGCAAAATGAAACGACTATATTACAATGTCCTTAAAAAACTCCCAGACAATTTTTCCGGCTATGTTGTCAAAACTAAGCATTCAATAACAATATGCAGCAACAAATTAAACGAATACAATAACACAATTTCAGCCAGTAAATAGCAAATGACAAACGGATGATACGGGAAATACACAGAACTAGTCACATATACTTCATGATGACAGTGACAAATTATGTATGTGGCCTACTGTTAAAAGTGACAGTGTGGTATGAATACCCAGTTAACAGTAATGAGATAGAAACCACATTTGTTTTGTAATATCAACTAAAATAACTAAATTGCAAACATATGTCGTGATGCCATATGACAAAGGTAAATAAATTAGTAAAGGTCAAATAAATTTGCCATTTTAGTATGTAATCCATCCGCCAAGGACAACCCAGCTTCCTATGTTCGGCATGCAGTGAAATGAGTACTGGCCAATATGCAGTGACGCTATGTAGTTGGATCGTGGATTAAGTGTGTGAAATTGTGCACTCCCTCGTCAACACATGCCAAACCAGAGTGTCTTCGAGATGAGTATCATATATAAAGTATTAAAAAATCCTAATGCCATCGTCACACACTTTACATTTAATCCACTGCTGACATTCCGTCGTGGTCTGGCATCAATGATCCTTCTCTTGGGAGTCACTCTGTGAATGAAAAAGGGCCTAGTAGTTGACGTCATGAAGGGCGTTCTGCAACAGTTGTCACTCACGGCATCCACAAACTCAGATTCACGTGGAAAATGTGTGCGTATGTTGCCAATCTGTTGTGAAATCTGTGCAAGTAATACTGCACATATTACACTGCAGTGCTATCACGGCATCAAACTGAGTCTATGTCAATTTTTGGTGACAACTCTGCATCTTGTAAAAAAATTGAAATACGAAACATCTTTAAAAGTGCTGCAAACATATTCCAATGTTGACACACGTTAGGTTGTGCACAGATGCACTGTAGGCCTAACAAAAAAGTCGGTCAGCTAAAACTAAATAATGTATATTGTTAAACAGATGTACAGTCAATAAGTCAACAGCTGCTAGACATGCGTGATGTTACTTTGACCAATCCAGTTCACCATATTTTAGCCAGTGACATAACAACAGCATGCAGCCGACCTGAACAACAGTGGTGAGAGTAGAGATGATTGCACAGGACAACATTCCATGTTCAGTTGCTGAGGCCCACAGCGACGGCAGGTAACGGACAAGACATGAAAGGTGTGGCTGGATGTCAGCTTGCATTCGTTCAATTATCAGTGACATCACATGTAACACGGTCATCTACACGCCATCACAAACAATGCACACTGCAATGTATTAACTTGAACACCCATGTGCATGCACACACACAGACCATTGTGATGGCCGCTATCTATCCAGGTGAACCCACGTGGCTTAGCCAGAACACACACACAGCATTTTAATGGCCCCTATCTATCCACGTGAACGTGGGTTAGCCAGATGTACACAATCATGGTGCTTCAGGAGACTTAAGCCCCCTGACTAACACACATCGTAATGGCCCGTATCTACCCTTGGGTTTCTTCATCCGTTCGTTCTGAAAGACAAGAAGCTCAGCTATTGCAGAGGGACCGCGCAAAGTGGTATGTCAGTTGAAATTTTGTCAACTGCTGCACAGCTGTACAAAAAATCACATATGTAAAGGCTTGCAGTAAGTGAATGACCTTGAAGGTCACTCAAGGTCAACGGAATTGCCGTAATTTGATAGGCTATATAGCACTTCCTATTAGTGGTATGTAGTAACAAGGACTCCCATCTTGCACCATTTCTGATGCTACGTTTAGCCACTTTGATAAAAACTCCGGCTTGTGACAGAGCGATGTACACAGGGCCTGGAAATGGAAAAGACTTACAACCTGGGGGCCACATGGGGCGAATAACAACAGGTCACACAACATTCTTGAACAGAGACACAATGGTGTGAAACAGTAATCACATCGAACGCTGCCACATGTACAGCTCAGATGTGACACATGATGCAGTGGTGTGCTTACTTTGGTATCACACTGTGAGACATCTTGTAACAGTCGAAACAGAAGACTGAAACTTGCTTCTAGATACTACACAAACAATCGCATATCATCACAACTACCTCCAAAATGTACAGCACTCGACTTGTAATACCATTGTCTGCCGACAAAAGATTTGAAAAAAAAAACTGACTAATTTCAACTAACGAAAATTACAATTCAAATCAACATGAACTAGGAGATAGAGAGGTTATATATCCCTGACGCCTGAAAGAAATTCCTGCTTCTGTATTGTATTAAAATTTACAGATCAGACTGACATAAAGTTATTAACTTAATAACATAATCACACATTTATATGTGTATGAAGTTATGTTACACTATTACGTGATCAAACTGTAACAAGACACGAAAAATGTTTTGGCAAAATTGGTCTGCCATGTGAAGGCTGCATCCTGCTCTTTGATAATGTCAGTAATCAAATTTTTGTGTAACTGCTGTTCTTTAGTTCGTACAATGACTCTTGTTGTATAATATCTTAACCGTGTCGGTCTGACTTTGGAATGATTCTCTTAAGTAAAACCCAAGCAAAGCATCTGAGGACCTCCCGCCCACGGTACTAGACCTGTCCCTTCCACCCCTGATCCCTGATGTGACGATGGGAGAAAAACTCAAATTAGAGAGTGATGAAGTGCCAATTGTGGCAGGATCAACCCCAAACATCTAATCAACTGTTCCTTTACCAAGATGAACTCCCTCCCAAAATGCCATGAAACCCATCCACAACTTCTAAGAAAGACAGAGAACAAAACTAGAAAGATGTTCAGTAGAGCGCATACCTCCCTGGCCGACCTTGACCTTCCAAAATTTAATCACCTCGTTCCCTGTGGCCACCACACCACACACACCTATCAAACCCTCTATTCTCACTGGGCTGGCACATTGGACCAAAAGGGCCAGCGCTTGCGTCCAGAGTACGCGACAACACAAATGGTAAATGAATAACCTTAAGGGCAATGGCACAGATCAAATATAATGTGAGATGACATAAAACAGGTCTCTCACAAACAGCCTTAAAACCAAACAACCCAACCAGAATTAATAAAATATAAAATTCTAACACATCACAGCTAAACCCAAAAAGAAAACAAACAGGAAAACGGATAAGGTGTATTCAACAGGTCTTCACAGCATGTATGGCCATTGAACTGGGAATGTAAAAAATAAGTATTAATGTTGAATAAATGTGTGCTCCCTGCAATAAGCTATAATGTTTCAGTCTTGTCACATAACATCACGCAAGCAATATAACAAGTCAAAGGCAACAAACTAACCGGAACAAACTGCTGTACGTTGAACTCAAAATCATCTGCTAGTATTCTGATTAAGAAAAATGTAAAAAGCAATGATTTATAAGTACACTGCACATTAATACGGAGCTTTAAATACACACACGTGCACCCTAAGCAAACTACTTCTATGAATTTCACCAAGTGTTTGACATAAGCAAAGGATATCCAACTTGAGTGTCTGAGCCGCCTCAAGCCGTACAACAGTATCTTCAGTTGGCTGCAGCAACACAATAATGCATTCATATATAGCTGGCCTCAGATTAGGCGACACTTTGACACTGATCCAACAGCCAACCAACCACGCCACCCGTCGACGAATTATCCGGTAACTGTCAACAACATACAGCTCGAAATCAGTGTGCAGTATCAATCTGCAGCAAATACAGTACAATAAACCACAAAACCCAGTAACGTGAACATGCAGGCTGGCAGGTCATTAAGTAATCTGAACACATTTCAGATTTTACAGCCAAGTTAGCATGCCAGGATGTAAGTTCCAAACAGGACCAGAACGTGTAAGACAGGCAGCAATTAGACACCAAGATTCAATTACTACAGCATCTCAGCCACTGACCACAGCAAGTTTGTGTGTGAGAGACACTCACTTTGAGTGTGAGACATTTAAGTCTCCCATGAGATTCATCGTAAACCAGTTGTCAAAGTCGACAAAATCATACAAGTCGTATGACGCAAGTCCAACGGCACAGTAAACTGCAATGACACACAGACAGACATCAATCATGAGTCATCAGGCAGTGTAAATATGAGAAAACACTTCAATTTCATTACATACCTGTCTGCAAACGACACAGCTCACTTCAGTAAGCAACAAGATGAACATACCCGCATCCTTGTGCAACACTGCCGACAGACTGCCAACGTCAACGTTGTGTGCGTTCTCTCGAACTATCTCCATTATCACTTGTGGGAAAACCGAACGGAATTCTTTCACAAGAGTTGTAAAGAGATGCTCCTGACATGGCTACAACATTCAGAGAAACACACATTTTGTTATAGCAAACATAGCAGGCATCAACTCCAAAACACTAAGAGGAATATGATATCCTAGTGCAACATCAGTATTATTCAGTGAATAACTTAACGAAGTTATGTACTTATTAGGTTGCCCGTGAGAGGCGTAGTGAAGTATTGTTGCCAATGAAAGAAATATATATTGATGCATTGACATAGAAAAGCGAAGTTAATTTAGCATTAATGAGACTTAGTTTTAAGGAAGTATATACAGTTAACGATGCAGTTGCACACCTCGGGCAAAGTCTGAGATCTACAACTCCCTTGTTAATGTTGTACTAACTAAACTTTTACTCGTTTAAATGCAGAAAACAAAATACCATTATCAGCTTATTATAATCAACTCTTAACACTGAGTTGCACAGACAAGTTATCACTTCAAATCCTGTTGCAAAATGCACCATTGTAGGTAAAACATACATAAGGCTGCTGGCAATAGAAACATCTGCTGCTAAAAATAAAATGGCAAGTTCTGTAGGGGAGAAGGCCATGCTGCCAACAGAACACAAATTAAGCTATTTACTTCCTTAACAAGGCCGACTGAACATTAATTACACCAAACACTGTACTTTGTTTTTACATTATTTAAAACTTTCATCATCCAAAAACAAGTAACACAGCAATTCTGCAACTCTAGGAACTGGAAGCAGACAGACAATGCAAACAGACTCACCCGCAAACTGAACTTGCACGAATCTCCACTCTCATCAGACACTGCAACATCACAATGCAAAAATACATCTAGTGTGTACAGTAAACACTGGTCAGAGGTACAGGCTTCCCATGCTCATTACCAAGCATTGGGCCCACAGCTGATCCCGGTGTACAGACAGTCAGCCCGCAGATGACTATAAGTCATCCACCTGGTGGTAGGCTACCATTACTTTCCGCCAGCCCGCAGTTACCTTCCAAGTCACAAAGCATCACAGCCCATTGGCTGGTACCAAGTTATACTGCTTGGTGACAGAGGCACATAGGTGTGAACAACTTGCTCAAGGTTGTTACGCAGCTTTTGCCCCGAGTAGAATTTGAACCCGCGACCTGTTGATTGCAAGTTCATCGCTCTACCCATTGCCAACAATGGTAGCAACATCAATAACATGTGATACATAATGCATACACATCCAGTATACATACGAAGACATTACTACAAACATTCAACTCACTGAAATTTTCAGGATCCGTCATCCAACATTTGAGCTCATCCTCACGCAGTGGAAAGTAGTTGAGCACCAGCTGCCGGCACAGCTCCGTCAGTACTTGAGTTGTGAAAAACTCTGAAAAAATCTGATGAGCTGACAACGTAACCTCACTCTTTGTCTCTGTACACAAGCCGCAGACACACTAATACCAAGTGATGAGCAAATCAACTCAGTCATTGCCAAAGGACAAACAAAAACCACATGATCTGCTAAGGCCATCACTAAGAATGGTAGGGTTTCACACTTCAATGGACAGAAAATTAGGAAAAAAATTGATGACAACATATAACTATCATTCTATCAACATATCATTGATCTGGGCATGGTAAAAAATTAACTGATCTGACCTTGAAGAGTTTCAGAAGCATATGCTTCACATCTCAAGATAGAACGCATGTAATATATTTATAATTTATACAACTATAAATCAGTACAAGTAAAATATTTATATGGCTTATAAAAAATTAAACTGAAACAGTTTTTCAGAAACTGGTTAATTGCGGACATTACTTGAACACAGTGATCAGAAGTGATAACAAATATTTTCATCGCATTAAAATATGTAACCACAATTTCTGTATGCATTAACGTCACTAACTATACAGCATTAACACCAACACAATCAGAATTAATGATAACAAATAGCTATCACTCTATCAACATATCACTGATCTGGGCATAATCAAAAGTTGACTGATCCGACCTTCAAGAGTTTTAGCAGGAGTATATGCTTCACATCTCAAGATGGAACGCATCAGATTCAACATGTTGACAGTGAACTGTTCAAATACTAAACCTTGTAAACCACAATTTAAAACACAATAGTTAATATGGTGTATAATACGTAATATTACAAAAAACTCATACACAAACAAATATACAGGGTGGATCAAAAAACTGCACTGTTTTAATACACCATACTGATGTAATAGGTCCAGATAAAATGAAGCAGTTTTCACATTATACTTCGAAAATTCGTAAGACCAGATGCAGTGTTATGCATTTACTGAATGTTCTCGTAAATTAGCTCATCGTGATTATACCCGAACAATGTCATTTCTGATGGTTCAGCTGGTCTTATTTATCACTCTTAACACATACATAAACAAAGTACAAAATACATACTCATCATTATCACATGGTCAGCAGGCACTGTTGTGTCAGTCCGGAAGGACTTCAATGGACAGTGTATCTCCACAGATATGTGGGTGAAAGATTCTGATCCAGCTGCTTGCTTTTTGGGTGACCTGGAGGACGTTTCAAAGTGCGATCGAGAAGCCATCCAACAGAGTTGTCGATATGATGCAAAAGGGCTTGAAGAGCAAAGTGTCTTTCTTGAGCATGGTTATATGACCAAAGAGACTGTTGCAGCTTCTGACGATTATGAACGAACATGGTGGTAGCTCAGTTATCTCAATCTTACTGATACAGTCATGCCACCTTATCCCAAGAATATGCCTCTGGCACTTCATGCGGATGGACTACAGGCCCTGGTGTTGGCGGCAAGTACAGCCCACGTCTAGGTCATAACTTCAGAGGCGATGGGGTCACGCAGCATGTTAATAAGCAAAGGAAAGAGAAAAAGCCTGGGAAAAGAAGAATGTCTTTAGCCTAGACTTAAAAACTGTGATAGAGTCGCTACTGAGAACTGTTTTTGGTAGCGAGTTCCAGACAGCCAAAGCTGGGCACTGGACAGCGCGCTTTGCAAATGTCGTCGTCATGGACGATTGACACTGTCGTGGTGCCCGATCGCAGGATATGGCCGTGTTGTCCATCCTGGATAAGGCGACGAAGCTACGCCAGCGTGGACATATTGCAGGCATTGAACTTTAGCAGAGCCACTTTGTAGTTGATCCTCTGCTGGTTGAATGTGACAGAAAGAACATAAGCAAAGATTCTGCTATGGACTGAGAAATGTGTAATGGGCCTGTAACTGATGCAGTCTCACTCAGGGCCTTTAAGGTGACATACCTTATAAGGTAACAATGATATCATGTCTCCATTCTGCTGGAAGGTGACCAAACCTCCATACTCGAAAAAAGATTGAATGGAGGACACAAGCGACTGGCGTGATTCCACACTTCAGTAAGTCCAGGCTGATCTTGTGTGAGCTAGGAGACTGTCCAGTGTCCACTCTTTAAGTTCTGTATGGCAAAAGTAACCTCCGCCAATAACGACTTGTCCACCGAGTTGAGCTCATCAGTGGAGGTAGATTCTGCTTCATAATCAAGTGTAGAGGATGGACTGCCCGACTGCAGATACATGATTATGATACACAAAAATTAACATATTAAAATAAAAGTTTAAATAAAACAACCTAAGAGCTACCAGCAATAAAACTTCCAGCAAACTAATAACAGCACAGTGTAGTCTGGAGAAATTTATTATATATCACTGTAAAAACAACAGAACAACAAACGAATCAGTGAAAGGCGATGAAAAGAGCCGCTTCTTACCCGCTCCATGAGAAGTGAAGTTAAAAAGTACAATGACTTCAAGAGACGGTCGTATGAATGGCACAAAGTGTTCGGCATGATACTCAACAACATCGAGCAGCTGAAGTGACACACTCATCTAATTACTACCTAATAGCATAAGGTGACCATCCATCCCGGATTTTCCGGGACAGTCCCAAAAAAATCAGTTCTCCCGGGACAACCATTTGTCCCGTTTTTGGCTTGGTATCCTGGATTTGTTCCAATTAGCACATCTCCGCAGCCGTATGCTTATGCATCGGTGGCCAAAAATTAGCTAAGATTTTATCTGCATATACAAAAAATCGCTGGCGACCGGGGCTCTGTTCCGGATCCCACTGGGAGAGCTCATGACACCCCCATACTCCCAAGTCGGACCCCACCTGTGGCGCTCACACCCTATGATTCGCACTTCGGCACTCATCCCAGATTGCGGTGCCCAAATTATGGTCACCTTATAACAGCAATATGTAGCTAGTATGTGCTACATAAACTTCACATGAATAAGAAATATCCACAACATTCATAGGCCATGAGCAAAGACAACAAAAATATGAGAAGGCAAAAATATTAACCTAGTTATAAACCATACTTTGCACTATAATTCATATGTACATGTTAAGCGCAGTGTTGAAGAAACTGTGAAGTGTTAATTTGTCCTGAAACAATGCAGAGGCACAGAATAAAGAAAGGAGAAAAGGAAGCAACCTGTTAATCTCACCTGTACGATGGTAATAAAAATGTACGTTTTCCTAGAATACAGAGGACAGACAAAAATAAAAGGCATCGTAATGTATGTAAGAAAAAATAATAATTTGATTTCATGCATATGCTGCTAAAAATGTTTACAAGAGATGTTGTGCTATGAAGAAGTTAGTATAAAGCAAGCAAATCCTGTGTGGCAGATACAGTGGACACAGCTACAGATGAAGATCAATTGGACACCGGTAATAGGGCATTTGCTAGATAATATAAACAAGTTTTGTTACTCAGGCGCTATGTTGGATGCAGACAGAGGATGCCACATGGATGGCAGTAACAGCAAGGATCAAAAGGACAATAGAAAATGCTCCGTGAGTATTTGCCTTCATCAAACAGGAACTACAATGAGCACGATTAGATGGATACGCGGCGTGCAATGACAGAAAGATAAAAAATGTTGAGCTAAAATTGTTAGTACTGGAACCAATCAGGTTGGTACAAAGGGCAGACTGAGACACTCCGAACACATGTAACATAAAGACGACAATGACTGGAGCAGACACAATGTACAATGGTGGAGCTGAAGGAATCAGACAGAAGGGAAACCTCTAACAGCATCCCTCGGTAAGACGCTGTTACAGAATATAAGAATTAAACTGTCAGGACAGGATGAACATGGCACATGGAAAGAAGGAAAATCAACTAAGCAGCTGTATCTTCATCTAAAACATGGCTGCTCAGTTAAACCCGTGTGGGTGTATGTGAAACTAGTGCAGCATAACCATGTACATACAATATGTAATATTTTATAAAAATTAAAATGCAAACTAAAACTAACTATTTTAGACAGCAGTTCAATCGTGTCTGTTCGGCGAGACAGTAAGTGCTGATTGACTGCGCTCATCACTGGCTCTACAGACAAAATAGCGTGTACCACGTTGGTTTTATGCAGCTGCCAGCAACAATGCATCACAGCATCATACTACAATCAGAGGCACCACAGCTTCATCAACATCCAACCTTTTGATCCAGATGCACAAAAAAATGAACACAAACAAAGTTACTTGGAGTTTAACGTCCCTTTTCAGCACAAATATGGCTATATCAGAGAAAAAAGGTCAAAGGTGGACAGCTATCCCTACCCAGTGACGGAAGGCCAGCGATATATTAACCTCAACCCTGGCCGCCTTTTCTTCAGCAGCCACCCAAAAAGGGAAAGGGATCAAGAGGCTCATTTAAATCTTTATGCTAGCGCCTACAACAGGGGAGACAACTATCACGCCACAAGACAAAACTAAATTAAATACTACAAAAAGAAATTTACGGTTGACAGGTGTCCGCCCGGCCAGTTGTTTTGACCAAGTGTCCAGTCAAAAATTTTGGTCTAAAGCGGACAATAGAATTCTGTTTTTTTGCTGAGTTCGGCTAGCAACGTCATTTAATGCCAGATTAAGGACGACCAATGGCATTTAATGCATGTGGTATCGGCAATATATCGCAATATTGAATACATGCGGTATATCGCCCATTCGTCTCATCACTACCGGCCACCCATGAGTGACAGATGACATAATCTAATGTCACATTGTTTATGTCATTCGTTCGTTCAATATTTATGTGTTTACAGTTTTACATGCATTTAGCATAGCATATACTAGCGACTTACCCGGCCGAAGGCCGGACGGGAAGTCAGACCACAGGCCCACACCCCACACCCCACGGCACCTCTGTTCGACCCTCGGCACAAGCGCCACAGGCCAGCGCGCATGGCCAGTGCCGCCAGTGCGATGGCCCCGTGCCGTTTCTCAAACACAGACACGGCAACTTTGTATATATAGATGGCTGTAGCACTGCTCAACTCAAGTGTGGACTGTGTTGTAATTGTCCTGTACAACAAAGCAGCTATAGTGGGACAACAGTCAGCCACACTGATACTTAACTCCAGACCCGAATTTCTTAGGACTTTCTACAACATGGGGCTTCAAATTGGAAATCAGTCAAGAATGTCCGTTTTTTCATTGCGTTGACCTGGTAACCCAAATCCTTAACTAAAAAATGCATATAAAAATGCATATAACACAAAATCAACAAAATAAACAAGCAAAAAGAAACAAGCCAGGTTTAGTCACTTCCTACGACATCCGGCCTGAAAATGGAGTGGGACTATTCTGGTAAAATGGGAAGGTATGGAAGAGCAAGAAAATAGATGAAGCGAGTAAGAAAGAGG
>Ga0209363_1000115_pt1 | contig 27926 bp, 19 predicted proteins | sample WorMetexBAHAMAS3_FD_187385 | JGI IMG/M metagenome (GOLD analysis project Ga0209363, IMG submission 187385) | Marine gutless worms symbiont microbial communities from Max Planck institute for Marine Microbiology, Germany - Inanidrilus exumae... | ecosystem: Host-associated > Annelida > Digestive... | reverse complement strand
GGGTTAGAATGTAATGCGGCCTTTTGGCCACTTATCCTGCACGGATTTCGACCTTTTTTAAACAAACGAGAATCGGTGTGCCAGTGGTAACAGGTGTGCAAAATTTTCCAATTTCTGCGCAGGGAGTTTTGCAGGCCCCAAAACGCAATTTTTGGGGTTTTGGGGTGGGATGCTTGTGGGATGTGCGTACAGCTAAAACGCCACAGATTTGGCGATGGGAATCATTTCAGGAGCTAATGAACATCCAAAGCATGTTCCTGTTGCACGTGACTGACGTGAGTTTTGATAGGGGACGTATGGTTTCGGAGCTTTGAGCCCAGAAAACAGCGGAATTTTTACTATCACATAGAACGACGATGACAAGACTTAAATTCAATCGCTAGAGAGCAGCAGCCACAGCACACATACTGCGCATGCAGGGACTCACGGCTTTAAGCGACAACTATTGTTTAAATGTTTTAGCAGTGTTTTCAATAAAGAAACAAAAGATACTACAAGACAGAACAAAATGTTATGCACAATTAACACCAAATTTTGCACGCGCTTTTCGAGCCTGTATTGCAGTGAGTCCCCAGATCCACTGCAAGCCGTCTAGTTACAGATGCACTCACTCATTCACACACAAACACATACCGTTTCAACGGTCATTTTCCAAGCAAACCTGGGCTAGTCAGGTGACCCTTGATCTTCTAACTCCACTTAATTTAAAACCGTGCGTCATCGGACTGCCTCCACGGACTTTTGCCGCACCGTTTTTTCTAAGCTACTCGGTTTTTGATATTTATTTTTTTCATTATTTTTCGTTTCTGGGCCGTGCGCTAGATTAAGCTGGCCATCTCGTCTGCTTTTGAGCGCACGTAAATCTACTGTATCGTATCGTATCGTATCGTATATCGTATCTCAAGACGTACTTTTCACATCCTTTTAGCTGTTAACACCATCCCATGCCTACGTCGAACGTCTCCTCTGTCTAAATATTTCTCCCGTCTCTGTTGTTATTAAACGTTTGATCCAGTTAGTGCATATTCTGCGTTTCACGTTTTCAAACTATCTGTAGTCCACCTGACTGACTGCTTCCAGTCCTGGCTATTCTCTGATATCTGTTATATCCTTTCTTTCAATTTAAAACTATGTCACGTTCATCATGCTGACCTCAGTTTTGTCTAACTTCACCTCATGCCAAACGTCTTCAATGAAATTCCAACATGGTCAGCCTTAATGGCGGCATTATATATAAGCATAGTTGCTCTACACCTGTTATGTTTTTTTCTTGACATTGCTTTATAGTAATTATTATTGTGTGGTTGTTTACCATTATTATACGGTGAATAGATTTTCAGTACAAATGGGTAACCTTACCAGGAGAATTTGCCATTTTAGGCATTTTATGCCAAAAATGTTGTCATCTGAGTAACTATAACTATGTAAGATGAACTGTAATAACAGTAGTAGGCCTACGCCGTATAAACATCACTGAGTGGGTTTCTGTATAACAGGAGATACAGGAAATACAGGTGCATCTGGCCAGCAAGGAGCAACTGGAGTGCCTGGAGCGAGTGGCTTGCCTGGATCTACTGGTGCTACTGGAGAAACTGGACGTCCTGGGTATACAGGCAGTTCTGGAGCGATGGGACCCATTGGTGCTACAGGTCTGGCTGGTAGTACAGGGACCACAGGAGTGCAGGGTTTCACGGGTTCTGCTGGTCCACCGGGCGCAACTGGTCTCGCGGGTGATGCTGGAAACACGGGTCCAACTGGATTTACAGGACCAGCAGGAGAGACAGGTGCTAGTGGAGTAGATGGATCAACAGGTGCAACTGGAGCCGCCGGTGCTACAGGTAATAACACCAACAATGAGCATGTGTCATCTGTCTGTGTCACTGAGAATTTTGCATCGATTTTGGCCGATTCGTCCGATTTTGGGCTTTGGGGGAGCTTCTGGGGGAGCAAAGTTCTCCAAAATGTGAGATTCCCTGTCACCAACCTTAGTACCAACAGACCGATAGTGCAGCGGCCGGAGATCGAACTCGCAACCATTGAGTCGCAAGTCCGACGTCCTAACCACTAGACTACCGAGCCAGCACTTTTCCTTCAGTGATTTGACACTGTTGGTTGGCTGTCAGAAGGGTCATCCGGCCCGTAAATCTGTCCAATTATCCCCAAAGATTTGCTTTTGGGGTGCTGGCTCCAGCCTGGAGTAACTCCAGAAAAGCAGGCGCCCGTTAAACGAAAATGGAGTACGTACGTTTGTATGTATTTACAAGTTTAAGAGTGTTGTCACGTGCAGGTGTTGTTGGTCTGATGGGCAGCAGTGGACCTGCTGGACCTGAAGGTGATATAGGCGCAACGGGTTTACCAGGTGCACAAGGTGACCTGGGAAACACAGGGGCAACTGGACAGCCGGGAGCAAGTGGTTCTGCTGGCTCAACTGGTACAACAGGAAACACGGGAGACACTGGACCGCGCGGACCTACAGGTATAAACTGTTAAGTTTTTAACACGCCATCATCATAATCATGTTTATTTGTTCTAACACGGGACAATAAAATACAGTGATATAAAACAGCGGAACAGTAACACCAGCCTACAGTACTTATGGTAGACCTATTAAGTTCAAAAAACTATTCAAACTCAGCAAATACAAAAATAAATAAATAAAATATATAAAACAACTAAATGATGTAATTGGGAACGAACAATGTCAGTCGTCACTGCGGATATGAAATATGAAAATGCGCAAAAACCTATCCAATATGCAACACGTTAAATGTAGCAATGGAACTAAAGTTAGTATCAGAACTAAAATTAGTATTGTGAGGCAATTTACTCCATATATTTACAACACGCTCACAAAAGAAGGACGCACGGGTACTCGTACTGTTTTTAAATAGTTTATGTGGATGACTGCAAGTATATGAGTCAAAACTGTGCACAAAGAAGTCGCAAGTCCAAAGTATATCTTGTGAGTTTCGTTGTGAACTAACGTGTGCTTAGTTTGTATTTATCTGAAGTTATGTAACAGCGGCGGCACGGCGTAGTGGTAACGGAGTTGGTCGTATCAACGAAGTTACTCTACGTCGAGCCCGGTTAGTACTGGGATGGGTGACGTGTCTGGGTTCGACTCCCGGAGGCGGCACTTTATGTAACCAGCCACCCAAGGCCAACTCAGCCTTTCATCCTTTGGGGGTCGATAAAATGAGTAGCGAGCAACTTTATGGGATGTTTGCCGGTCGCACCATCTGGTGAATGCTCACGAAGTTAAGCCGGTGTGGTTGATTCAATCGCTGTGCGCCGTGTGTGGCAGCAATTTAGCCGGCTTAACCCTTCTTTATATAGTGCTGCCCTGCGTGGTGGCTGTTGTTCCCCGCCCTGCGTGGCTGATGTTGTACTGTGTTGATTGCACGGTTTGACGTCAGTCCTAATAAACGAAGATTATTATTATTATTACAGCCGCGTGACAGATGAGTGTGACTGTTAGCCGGGTTGCAGCGGTTAAGATGCAATGTGTGTTGATTGCTCAACAGGTGACACTGGAATGAAAGGTGCTGACGGTGCGACAGGTGGCACAGGTGCGGCTGGGTGGACAGGTACTACCGGTGTGCGAGGTAGGACTGGCGCTCTAGGTGCTACAGGTGTTCCGGGAGACACTGGCACCACCGGCTACACAGGCGTGATGGGCAGAACGGGTGTGCCAGGTAGTGCAGGTGCGTCTGGCAGCTCGGGTGGTACCGGAGCCACTGGTGCCTCAGGACCACCTGGCGACACAGGGCCGGTGGGCGTACCTGGAGCAACGGGCATGACCGGTGAGACCGGGCAGCGTGGGGAGCCGGGAATGCCTGGATCAACAGGAGGTACTGGCGAGGCAGGTAGCACAGGTGCACAAGGTAGTACAGGAGACACTGGCCCGGCTGGCGCGATAGGAATCACAGGTGCTTCGGGTTTTACAGGTGTTTCAGGTCCTCGTGGCGACCCAGGTTTTACTGGCACCAGCGGACCACCTGGCAGTAGTGGAGCAACCGGATCCACGGGTGCGTCCGGTCGGCGTGGCGTAGACGGCGCTGATGGAGATCCTGGTGTTATCGGTGCTACCGGAAGTCCAGGGGCTGATGGAGACACTGGTGAAACAGGACTTACTGGGCCGATAGGTGCAACGGGTAGCGCTGGACCTCCAGGTGACACTGGATTCACTGGAGTTCCTGGTTCTTCTGGTTCTTCGGGACAGCCTGGTCCTACAGGTGCCAGTGGACCGGATGGCTCACCAGGTGCAACCGGTTCACCTGGAGCTACAGGTGGTACCGGACCGGCTGGATTTACTGGTGATACAGGATCATTTGGAACTCGTGGACTGACTGGAGCCACCGGATTTACAGGTTTGTTGTCATAGGTGCTTTTCATTGCCCATGAGCGGTCTTTTTTATAGCATCGTGCATGTAACAAGAGTGAAATTTGTCACAGTATGGACTTTTCAGATGCTTAAATATAAATGCTAAAAGGGTTAAGAAAAGAAGAAATGCAGAATGTTGAACAATGAGCAGTTATCATTTTCAGATTTCTTTTGGTGATATGTTTGTTACTCGGCTCTGTCCCCTGCCTCCAATAGACAGCATCTGAGCTATGATGATTGTCTGGATGTTAGGAGGGAAATAATTAAAACTATTCTTTGATGTATTGTGTACGACAGTTGTGCACAATGATTCACACACACACACACATGTGAGCAGTTAACGTTACATGTTGGTTTAGGTTTAGATTTCTGTGTTTTTTTGTTTAGCATTTTATCTGTTTTTTATGTTAGCTTAGATCATATTATAATATAAAAGAGATAGGCTCATTTACCATTGTATTCATGGGTTTCGAGCCTGCTATTGAATTTAAATAAATAAATTTTATTCCTGTGTTGCTTCCTTTTGTTGTGTCGGGTTTAGTTTCTGCAGTAACAAGCCGAGACATTGGCTGAGAAGAACGTTTCTGAAACGATTTTTTTATGTGTCGAGTGGAATGTAAATTGTTAACTCAGTCAATCAATCAGTGCTTGACTCTGTTATAAAGTGTGATATCAATACGTAATGTATATATAAAACCAGAAAGCACTCGGCAGAGTGCATACCTCTGCCATGTCACAGAGAATTTGCACGGGAGCAGCTACTTCAGCATAAATTTTCCTTTACTGTGCTGAATTGTAAGCTGTTTTCCTAACTAACTTCACTTTCACATTTCAATTAGTCAGATACGGGTAACTAGACTATATCTGTACTATGATAAAATATTCAGAGTATGTGGCCGATCACTTCCTTTTTCTGTGGTCTGTGAAAACACACCGATAACGTTTTTAGTTGCCCTGCTAACAAACTGACAGACAGACCAACAAACAGTGGTAAACAGTAGCCGTGCCGGAAGTGGCAGAGGTAAATACTAATCGGTAAATGTGTTGTTGAATCGCAGGAGTAACAGGGCCACCTGGTGGTGATGGACAGCCAGGTAACACTGGTGGCACAGGACTGACTGGACCTACTGGCCTTGCTGGTGACACTGGTGATACGGGACCCATTGGTGATCCAGGACCAGAAGGATTCACCGGTGCTACTGGAAGCCCAGGATCCACTGGAGCTAGCGGCTTGACAGGAGCCAGCGGTCCAATCGGACCTGCTGGTGCTACTGGTGTTACGGGTGCGTCTGGTCCAGCGGGGCTACCTGGGCCGACAGGAATGACTGGGCCAGCGGGTGATACTGGTGGCACGGGATTCACTGGAGCACGAGGGACGCCAGGTAATGCAGGATCAACAGGTGATACAGGATCATCAGGCGAGACAGGTGTACAGGGAGCAACTGGAGAAACTGGTGGTTCAGGACCAGAGGGAGGGCGTGGCCCAACAGGTGACCCCGGCTTCACTGGACTAACTGGTATTGGGGGCTTTACTGGAGTAACAGGCCCTGTTGGTGATACTGGTCCAGCTGGTGATCCAGGATCGCCTGGTGGTACCGGATCCGCCGGATTCACTGGAGGGACAGGTCAGCAGGGTGCAACAGGTACTCCAGGAGATGTTGGTGATACTGGACCTTCTGGTGCCACTGGTGGCGCTGGGGTTTCGGGACACACTGGTGCACCTGGAGCTACCGGACCTCCAGGATTCACAGGATTCACGGGTCCTATTGGAACAACTGGCGCATCTGGAGCTTCTGGTACACCTGGTGAAAGAGGAGACACAGGAGAACCTGGAAACACTGGAGCTGTTGGTTGGTTTTATTATCCGAACAGTTTTACATTTATTGGCACTAACGCTTTTGATTGTCGTCAATCAAAACATTCCGTTCTTATGCATTTTTACAACGTCTTTTATTCAGTAACTTTTGCCATTATCCCTGTGAAAAAATAATAAGACATGCAAAATGATTTTAGTTACCAGACGTACAGATGCTCAGTTTAAATAGTAAACAACGTTGTAGTATGCACCATGTTATTAGCCTACTTTTGTGTGCTTTTGTGATATTATTGTTATTACTTCTGAAGATACGACCTTACAGCAAGATAGAAATCTGTATGTGCATTATTAGGCCGCATCGCCAGCACACAGTGCACAGATGTGACATGTTGCTACAGATGTTTCATGTAGCATGGTCAGTGTGTCTGTGTCTGTCTGTCTGTCTCTACACAGGGGAGCTGTGCAAAAACGGCTAAACTGACCGAGATGCTACATGGGCCCAAGGAATGTTCCTGTCCAGCGCACGTGGCGGACAATTGCATTCGACGCCGCGACGGGTGATAAGACGTGATGCGGCCTTTTGCCAAATGACTTTGAACACTCGTTATTGGTTGTCATTATTATTAAATACGTTACAACATGTCCCAAGATTGGGATGAAAACAATTTGGTAACAGTGTAGAAAATATCTGTACCGTAGTCGTTATGTAGAGTGTATGTGGATTAAGTAACTGCTTTGTGGTTGCTTGCAGGAGCTACAGGGCCTGTTGGTGTGATGGGCCTTGCTGGAGCCACGGGACTGGTAGGGCCTGCCGGCTTCCCCGGAAACACTGGTTCCATTGGTGATACTGGGTCTTCTGGCTTCACTGGATCTCCAGGATCAGTGGGTTTCACTGGAGTTTCAGGGCTTCCAGGAGGTACTGGATTCACTGGTCCGACGGGGCAGCCGGGTGATACTGGAGCCAGTGGTGGGCCTGGTGCCACTGGGGCAACTGGTGTTATGGGATCGTCGGGAGCTACCGGCCCATCTGGAACAGATGGAGAAACTGGAGTGACTGGAGACACCGGGCCTATGGGAGCACGTGGTGCGACAGGTTACACTGGAGCTGCAGGTGACGATGGAGGCGTTGGAGATACAGGGGCATCTGGCGCGACAGGGCCATCTGGTGACATTGGAGAAACTGGTTCCACAGGTGTACGTGGACATACTGGACCAACCGGCCCTTCCGGATCAAATGGAGAACCTGGCTTTACTGGACTGACTGGGGAAATGGGGAACACTGGTGACAGTGGCAACACTGGAGCAAGTGGTGCAACGGGTGCAACTGGTCCCCTTGGAACGGGTGGAGTAGCAGGCCCAGAAGGACCTCCAGGATTTACTGGAGCTTTTGGTGCAATTGGAGAAACAGGAGCAACTGGAGACGCTGGTCCTGATGGTACAAGAGGCGACACTGGAGCGACAGGTAGCAGAGGCAGTGAGGGAAGTGTTGGCATACCTGGTGCAACTGGGTTCACTGGAGCAACTGGATCTATTGGTGCCTCAGGTGGTACTGGAGCCACCGGATCTACAGGCCCAGCTGGTAACACGGGCTCATTTGGAGGTACTGGAAGCACTGGTGAAACAGGTTTCACTGGCTTGCCAGGTCCCGCTGGAGGGCCTGGTGCTACTGGTCAGACTGGCATGACAGGATTGCCTGGTGTTACTGGTCCAGCTGGCTTACCAGGAGCTGATGGCAGCATTGGATTTACTGGAGCGACTGGTAACACGGGGTTTCCTGGCTTTACTGGAGAGACGGGACCTGCTGGGCAAACTGGTCCATCTGGGACGCAAGGTATTATTGGTGTGTCTGGAAATACAGGAGTTATTGGACCAACGGGGTTCACTGGTCTACCCGGGTTTACTGGTTCTCAGGGTAACACTGGTGAAACAGGGCTTCCAGGAGCAACTGGAGCCATTGGGGAATCAGGAGCAACCGGAAGTGTTGGCAACACTGGTGCATCTGGAGCAACTGGTGCCACAGGGTCTTCAGGAGCAGCTGGTGCCACTGGTAGCAGTGGTGATCCAGGTGTGAGCGGAGACACTGGTGCTACAGGTTTTACCGGCTCAATGGGAAATAGTGGCCCCGAGGGACCAACTGGATTTACTGGTTCTGTTGGTTTGACAGGCTTCACGGGCCCTCCAGGAGCCACCGGAGCCACTGGAATGACTGGGGCATCAGGCATGCCAGGTGCAGATGGAGCTACCGGAGTTACAGGTGGTACGGGTGCAAGAGGAGCCACTGGTGTAAGGGGGCCGCTAGGGAACACTGGTGCAAGTGGTGCTACCGGACAGACGGGTTTCACTGGTGGGTCTGGACAGCCTGGACCTCTGGGATTCACTGGTGCTCCGGGGCTTATTGGAGCACGAGGCTTCACAGGTGTAACAGGACATACAGGTGAAACAGGTGACACTGGCTTGCAGGGACAGACAGGAGGACCAGGTGCGACTGGGTCGCCAGGTACGTCCGGACGCCCTGGCGACACTGGTTCCACTGGTAATACAGGTGTTTCTGGAGCTACTGGGTTACCGGGAAGCGCAGGAAATGCAGGACTCCCAGGAAATACAGGTGCATCAGGATTTGCTGGAGAAATGGGAGCAAGTGGTGGACCGGGTTTACCAGGAAGTCCAGGTAACACTGGGTCCAGTGGATCGATTGGTGCAAGCGGTGCTACGGGTGCTACTGGGCATACTGGTGAATCAGGTGTTCCTGGAGTTCCTGGCAGCCCAGGTACCACCGGAAGTACAGGTGCTTCAGGACCAGGTGGGCCTGTTGGTGCTACTGGTGTCGTAGGGCAGCAAGGTAGCACTGGTGCTACTGGATCTGCTGGAGCTACTGGTAGACGAGGTGATACCGGCTACATTGGACCACAGGGCTTCACAGGTAGTGTGCATTTTTATGCTGTACATGACATTACGGCCTCTTTTCATAGTATTGTGCCGTGCATCATCTCATTATGAAGTTAAGTTGACACATATGTAATAATAATATACAGGGTGGCCCCCAAAATGGCACAGTTTTTTGTATATGCCTTAACGTTACCAAATATTAACCGATTTTCAAAATTATTTAACTTTCAGAATCAGGAGAAAATTTGTAATAATACTATCACTAAAGATCCCGCCACACCTCAATTGTGTTGCTACACTACCTTGTAAAATGTCAAGTGTCGTAAAGGCAACAATAGAAAACAAGCCCACTTCTGTAACAACACATTTTAAGAGTGCGTCGTCCAGCAACAAGGCGGACACATTGAACATTTGATGTAAAAATTGTAGGATGTGACAGTTACTTTGGACAATAACTGAGACGATCAACACGTTGTTTCCTGTTGTTAATTTATTAAAATGTGTTGTTACAGAAGTGGTCATTTTCTATTGTTGCTTTTAAGACATTTGACATTTCACAAGGTAGTGTAGCAACGGAATTGAGGTGCAGTGGGATCTTTATTGCAAATTTTCTCCTGATTCTGACAGTGAAATAATTGCTGTAGCTAGTACTGAGGATGCATGTTTGCCTTTGTTTTGTTTGTTTTTGTTTTTCAGTACTAAGCCAAGAGATAGGCTGGGAAGAACGTCTCCAAAATGACCTATTTTGTGTCGGGTGGGACATAAAACCTTTACTCGATCAATCAATCAGTATTCAATATAGACTGAAACTAGAAATATTGGCAGTCGTATCGACATGCAGACCCACGCCGGCAACAGCCGCAGATAGTACAGCACAGGGTTATGGAATACCAGCCACCATCACCAGCAACCGTGCGCCGTAATGGTTTTCGTAACCGTGTGACCTTGACCTTTGACCTTTTGACCTCTCGGTCAATGTTTGCCGAGCGAATGCTATAGAATGTACGTGTACCAAGTTTGGTGTTGATAGCTCGAGCCGTTTTCATGTTAGAGCGCGGACAAACAGACACACAGACTAGACGCGACTGAACGCCCTATCCACGCCAATTGTATCGCTGACATCGAGAGCTGGTGCCGCTATCGTGACCAGCTAGTAATCTGCAGGGTGGGCGAAAAACAGGACTGTTTTTTAGATTTGATAACTTAAATATTCTTTGCCTAGTTTGCATAAATCTTCACTATACCTGAAATTTATAGCTGTATTCCACAACAATGCATGGATTTTATCCAATCTTTCACTCAAACACACATTGAAGGTATCAGAAATGACCATTAACACACGCACAGTTAGTCCAGACTACATTCAATATGGTCAACCATCACCTTGATTACTATCATCGGTCTTTTTGGCAGCTGACTGATGCCAACAACATAGAATCTGGTATTGTGAAATTGGACTATGGATGGCCACAAGGTTCTTCACTTGGGCCGCTGAAGTGGATAATTTACGCTGCCGAGCTACAGGAGATCGTCACTCAACACTGCGTCTCCTTCCGTGGATTTGCAGACAACTCACAACTGAGTAAAAGCATGGTCGTCTGTGATATTCAGGCCAGTAAGCGTGCAATGACCAACTGTATCGCTGACATCGAGAGCTGGTGCCGCTATCGTGGACTGCAGCTAAACACAGACAAGTCCGAAGTGCTGTGGCCTGGCACCAGACAACAGATAGCCAAGCTTGGTCAAGCAGACAAGGAGCTGGTGCTTCAGAGTGGCGCACTATCGGCAACTGTGAGCGCGCGGAACCTCGGCGTGTACGTAGACGAACAGCTGACGTTCGACTTGCACGCTCGAGCTTGCTCTCGAGCGTGCTTCTACCATCTTCGTCGCATCCGACAAGTCCGGCGCTTTGTCGACGAGCCGGCATTGAGACAACTAATCCAGGCATTTGTGACGTCACGTCTGGATTACTGTAACTCGCTGTTTGCTGACTGCAGTGACGCTGTCCGCCATCGCCAGCGACTGCAACGCATCAAGAACAGTGCGGCGCGTGTCATTCACTCACAGCCAGTGTTCACACGAGCCACACCGCTGCTTCAGAATCTACAGTGGCTGCCAATTACAGAAACGTGTCACGTACAAGTTGTGTGTGTTGATGTTTGTCATTGTCCGTGGCTCTGCACCTTTATACTTAACAGACTTGTGTAACTTGTGTAACATTTGTAGCGATGACCGCTTACGCTCCGCATCGCGTAGCCACTTTGCTCAGCTCAGGACTAACACAAAACTTGCAAACAAAGCTTTCTTTTTGTGTGTGCTACCATTTGTGGTGAATAAAGATGAATATAAAGCATTTTCTGTAGCAGGCCCTTTAGCTTGGAACTCACTCCCTTCACGTATTATGTCCATTGACTCCAAACGTAGTTTCTGTATACAACATTAAAACCTATCTGTTTTCAATATAGTATACTGCTCTCACCTCTCTGGTTACTGTTTTTACATACTGATTGATTGTTGCTATGTTTGTGTCATTTCTGTATTTAATTTTTTTAGGTCGACTCTTCCACAGAGTCGACCTAATAAAGCCGGTCTCAAATGTCCGTCCGTGAATCCGTCCGTCGGTACGTACGTTCGTCCGTCCACAAAAAGTTTTCTTAGATATCAGTGAAATTTGGCGTGTAGGTAGAGGTCGATGAGTGATGCACGATGGTATGCAGTATGACCCTATCCAAGGTCAAGGTCAAGGTCACGAGCCCTTCAAAGTTGGAAATCCGGCCATTTTCAAAAGCTATCTCCGCCATCTACAAAGGGAGCTTGTATAACTGACCACGGATCGTTAAACTAGGGCACAATATCTAAATTTGATCGGGCTGAATTTTTGATATTTGTCCTAGTTTTGGTGTCACGTGATTTTGAACTTGGACTTGGCACAAACGTCAGTTGCGAAGAGTCGACCGTCAGTCCCGTACGGGGCTAATTTATTTATTTCGTATTTACTATTTTAGCTTAGGTTATGAGGCGCCACTAAGCACTGGCGTAGTGGCGCCATAGAAAGTCTACATGTTCTGATTATGATTATGGTTCAATGAGTCCTGGCATAGCTGAGTGCAACAATCGATTAGCTGCGTTGTAGCTGATCAATGTCTGAAATTTTGTGATGATACACCATCTGTTACAGTGCCCGCACACCGAATAATCCACAGGATTTAGGCCAAGACTATTTGTAGGCCAGTTTTTTGGGGTTCACAGAACTGATAAATAGGTCTTGTGGTGGTTGGGCGTGGGCGATATCGTAATAATTTAAATGGGCCTCCCATATCCTTTCCCATTTTGGGTCGTCGCTGAACAAAACGACAACCGAGGTCGGGAGGCCATCCTTAACTTGGCAGAACTAAATCTCCACTCAAGACCTTGTTCCCAATATAGTTTATTTTTATGCTAAAATGGGACGTTAATCTCCCAACCAACCAACCAACCAACCAAGCAAGTGTCATAAATAAAACAACTTGAATAAGAAGTTTATTAATGCAATTATTGTCACCATGCCGTCAACCAAGAAGCTTGCATGAGAAAAGCGAAAGGTATTCTGCGGTTGGTATACTTTGATAAACAAAGTATTTGCTTCAGTTGAGTGTTGCTGTTGTGTTGTTCTTATTTCATAGGTGCCTCAGGTCCAACTGGTCCTGATGGTGATACTGGTGGTACTGGAGCAACTGGTAACAACGGTCGTACAGGTGCAACCGGGTTTACAGGTCAGACTGGCCCACCTGGAGCGACTGGAGCAAGTGGAACTAGCGGTCCTGTAGGGGCTACAGGTGATACAGGTAACACTGGGCCGCCAGGGGACATCGGCTTAACTGGCGACACCGGAACGTCAGGGGCACCAGGACCGCCTGGATCAACTGGACCTGTCGGAGTGGTTGGTGCTACCGGGGCGAAGGGTGCAACAGGTCCTGCTGGTAACACTGGACCTGCAGGTGCGCCTGGAAGAACTGGGTCTACAGGATTTACAGGCTCATCTGGAGCAACTGGGTATACTGGAGAAACTGGTTTTTCAGGTCCCAGAGGAATAGACGGCCTACCGGGTGATACAGGTTTTAGTGGTCCACAAGGTACAGCAGGAACTGATGGTGGTACAGGGCCCCCTGGGACTCTAGGTGCTACTGGAGCGACTGGTGCATCGGGTGAAGATGGAATGCGTGGGTTCAGAGGACCTACTGGTCAGACAGGTCCTATTGGCATAACTGGCAGCACAGGAGCAACTGGTCCTGCAGGTTCACCTGGAGATCCGGGGACATCTGGAAACACTGGTCCTCCGGGAAGTATTGGAGATGCAGGCAATACAGGTGCAAGCGGAACTTTTGGTGCACGCGGTGCAACTGGACTACCTGGTAGACCAGGCATCACAGGTACTACAGGCTTCACCGGAGTCCCAGGTGCGACTGGCGAAACTGGTCCTCCCGGACCTGCTGGGGCTACTGGCTCGAGTGGATTTCCCGGTACAGATGGTACTGCTGGAGTTCCAGGTGTAGAAGGGCTTATTGGAGCTACAGGTAGTACTGGGCCAGCAGGAGCCACTGGTACATCTGGATCTCCAGGCTCATCAGGTACGACTGGAGCGACTGGATTCACTGGAGCGTCTGGTCGACGTGGTCTCACAGGTGCCACTGGTTCCACTGGCCAAGCTGGTGCAACCGGTGAGACTGGCATAATGGGATTCACTGGACCGAGAGGCAATCCAGGTGGACCAGGAGCTACAGGAGCTATAGGAGCTACAGGTGACCTTGGATTTACAGGATCGCCTGGAGAGCCCGGTAGCATAGGGGACACTGGAGTGCAAGGCATTACTGGAGGTACAGGAGCACCTGGGCCGGAAGGTCAACGAGGCTTTACTGGATCACCAGGTTATTGACTGTTTTTAACAACTTTTTGTAGCTGAGTTAGCATATGCATTGCATTGGTGTAGCTACAAAGGTTAACAAGAATGATGAACCCACCCTCCCTACTTCAAGAGACCGCATGACCCAAGCCACACCAAGAAAAATGGCCAACTGAACAACACTCAACTGACCAAAAATGCGTGAGTGGTAAAAGACTGCTGTAACGTTATATACCGGTATGCCATCCAAACGTTTTGGACATTTATTCTGAAAGTTTTCACTGCAGCAGTGGATTTATGCACGTGCATCATATGGCCGAGTGAAACCTGCAAACCTATCATGCTAGGCCAGTGGGGCGCTTTGGCAGCGTATCATGGGCCTTGACGTCACTGGTAAGTGGTAAACCAGGACGCCACTGAGCGTCGTTATGGCACTGCTGTACTGTAGTTCTTGGCACATTGCCAGTTGTCCGCCCTAAGCCACGCCCCTGGCCAAACACCGCAACGATCGGATTGTCATAGGCATAGTATTTAAACTTTATGTTGGTTACTAAGAATACTTCTACCTGCTGACAGTTCAACAGTTGCTTATTGCTGGTAAAACTATATATGCCATTGCCAGTCATTCATCAGCTGGCTTTTGAAATGCAGTCTGGTTGTTAGCGTGATTGATTTGAAGGTTAGAATGCAGTACAGTCACCTTTGTGTCTCAGTGAAGTTATCCGTATTTACTCGTATAGTACACATATGATCATTCATATTTTCTGACTTAACATGATATTGTGCCATATTTAATGCACCACTGTTCTTTTACTAACAGAATTCGACATTTGCAGAAAGATACTGGCTACAAGCAGCAGTTGCATATGAATGTAGTCAGCTTAGAAAAAAATAGATTAATACAAGAATGTGCAGTTACTTGTATCTAAAGTTTGTCTGATAAATGTTCTGTCACTGACTCGCATAATGAAGTTTTAGACAACATTATTGCTGTTTTAACAGCACGTGTACCAGCAAAATTTATGTAACTGACTAATGTTACAATACATTTATCCATTTCGTGCTTTCACTGAGTGGCAATGAGGTATCTGGCCCGTACGTACTCTACTCCAGTAATTCCAGGTGTTTTCCTTTGAAAAACCTGGTTGAACCTGGAGAAAAGTACGTCGTTTGAAGAAATAAGATGCAGTCCAAGACAGCAGACTTAGCCCCATTGCCGATACCTCGCAAACTTGAAATAACAACATTGTCTGGCGTCTGACTAGTGCCGCCACCTGGCGAACTGGACGAAACATGTGCATCATCATTGATTCATGCCCATTCGCTCCGTTATGTGAAAACGTTATGTCATCCACAAAACCGGAAATACATAAAGTATTGCATGACCGTCAGAAGAGAACTGAGCCACGGCCACGGGTAACATGTACTGAAAATTTGGTGAAATATGGTCGTGTGTTTTTTGAGATATGCGAGTGGACAAACAGAGACAGACAGACAGAAATACAGACACGCTGATTGCAATACTTTGACCCCTACCAGAGCAGAGTAAAAATGAATGCAGTAGTAGTATGTAACTAGTTAATATTGTGTAGATACCATATACTAAAAGTAACTGACTGGAGTGATTGATGCAGTAGTAGTATGTAACTAGTTAATATTGTGTAGATACCATATACTAAAAGTAACTGACTGGAGTGATTGATGTGTTCAGGAACCATTGGAAGTTCCGGTGTTACAGGTGCTACTGGTCCATCAGGATCACGAGGGACGGCAGGACCAACAGGACCTCCTGGTCCATCTGGTTCAGATGGTGCTACTGGCAGTACAGGTCCAAGTGGGCCTGATGGAGTCATCGGTTTACCTGGAACTGGCGGTCCCACTGGGGCGACGGGATTCACTGGAGAAAGTGGTGCTGCAGGACCTACGGGACCTCCTGGCGTTGTTGGAGTAGCTGGAGCAACTGGCGCTATTGGTTATACAGGTTTGGCCATTGAACTGTCCCTTATGATATTCAGGCATTCTCGCTGTACCTCATATTTTTGTTAGTATTGAAGTAGAGTCTGAGGATTTGGAAAAATAAGTAACTGGGTAGTAATGATGCTGATAGTTTGGCAAGTTGGCAGCTGAGTTTAAACATAGCTTAAACAGTAGTAGTAGTATGTTCATTTACGACAAGCTCAGCTACCGCAGAGGGACAACGCAACGCGTTATGTTAGCAAATTTGTGCTATGTTTCACAAGGTATGGGAGATAGCATGGTTTCAAACAGCAAAAGTGACCTTAGTCATTCATGGACGTTGTCAATGGTGCCATTCGATAGGTCACATACGATTTCCCATTAGTTCCATTGCAACTGTCTGTCTTGCACCGTTATCATTGGGCCCAAATATTTAACATTTCCCAACATTTAAGAGGTCACATGACCCTGAACACATCCATTTTGGGGGTAATTTGTCGTGCATGCAGTAGTACTCCTCTCTGTCAATCAGCACACGAAATTTGAAGTGTCTAGCTTCACCAATTTCAGAGAACTTGTCACGTACCCTGACCACGCCCATTAGGGGGTAGTCTGCCATCGCAAGGCTAGCATTTGATAATATTCCTGTATACAAAATTCGGCGAGCCATGCTACTACTACTTACTTCAGCCATTCCGGAGATATGATTCCGAGTGTCAAAATTGAAAATAGATCATGTGACCTTGATCACACCCCTTTCACGGGTAGTTTGCTATCCATATGATAACATATGATATAGTATACCTGTGCATAAAATTTTACGACTCTGGCTTTAGCCGTTCCAGAAATATTATTGGGCCCAAAAAGTTAAAACGAATGACCCTGACCACGCCCCTTTTAAGGTAATTTGTCATCCATTTGTTGGAACTTAACATAACCTGTCTGTGTTAACAATTTGACGACTGTAACTTCGGCCGTAGAGATATGGTTGGTGCCCACCAAAATTGAAATGGTTCACGTGACCTGACCACTCCCCTTTCAGGGGTGGTTTATCATCCACGGGCTAGCACTTGCTACAGTCAACCTATCTACTAAATTTAAGTCACTAACTCCACCCACTATGAAGACATGAAATGCGATACAAAATATCGAAAATGGGATGGTTTGGGGTAGTTAGGGGTCATTCGAAGTCGATAGAAACAGCACCATTTGGTGTAGTGCACACGAGTTCCTATTAGCGTTCCATAGTGACTATGCCTCTGTCTTACACCGTTTCTGAAATATAGCCAGATATTTGTCGAAAATTGCTGATTTGAACCTACCCCATCTCTATTTGGCGCCCGCGTTGGGGGTGACCCAGTTGCAATTTCATCGACATCTTTGGCATCAGAAAACTAGATTCCTTTGGCTATCCTAGAGCGTTATTTACATGGTCCTATATTTAGACGTTTTTGTAGAACTCGGACTTGTGACAGACAGACAGACAGACAGACACACGATTACAGCATATACTGTGCTAGCATGACGTGGCACGACAAAAAAAATCGCAGTTTGCCACAAATGGTGGAATGAACAGACAACATATCTAAAACAACACCAAAAGTCCCACTTAAAGTCAACAGGTTTTTCCGAATTAGAAGCGTGAAGTATATAAAATTTTCTTGCCAGGTTCACTTCAACACATGCTGTTGCTGAAGACGGTGATTTAGTTGAGAGAAGAGCAAGATACTGTTACAATGTATGTGTGACGTGATGCAGCGGCAGTTGCATGAAAGGTTGAATAACAAAAAGGTTGAATAAAAAGGAAAATTGTCTAAAAGTCAGTAAAGATAACCGTGCAATTTAGACAGAAAGTGGTAACACCAGTAATACATGACCAGTTGTTGGAGGTTGGAGGGGCAGGTCTGGTACTGTGGGCGGGAGGTCCCCTGGAAGCTTCGTTTGTTTTTTGAATAAGAGAAGCATTCCAAAGCCAGACCGGCACAGAAACGATAGCATACAACGAGAGTCATTAGGCACTGATAGTTGCAGGAACTGATGAACAGCAGTTATACAAGATATCATATTGAACTGATAAATAGGTCTTGTGGTGGTTGGTTAGTTTTCAGCCTGTTGTAGGCGCTAGCGTAATAACTTAAATGAGCCTCCAGTATCCTTCCCCACTTTGGGTCGTCGCTGAACAAAAACGCAACGAGGTCGGGCGGTTACTGTATCGTTGGCCGTCCTTAACCTGGCAGAAATAACTCTACCCAGGTCCTTGGCCCTGACGTGAATCTCTCAAACATCCAACCAACCCAACCCAACCGGTTGCTGTCCGCGTTTGTTGAACAGTGAATAAGCAAAACAAGAATAATAGTGTGGTCAGAGTGACTCCAGTAGATTTGACGACAGAAATAATCTCAGTCTCAACCTCTTACCAAGACATGTCTTAAGTCTATATGTAGTTTTATTAAGATATCCATAACTACCATTAACCAGTGTGTTTGTATTTATTTTGAGCAGAACACGTGCTTCTTCAAATCCTACCCCCTCCCCCCGTATTTTCACTTCTTCCTCACGGACTGCCTTCCCGGACTTTTGCCTGGACCGTTTCTTCTGAGCTACTCGGTTTTTGTTTTTAATTTTCCTTATTTTTCCGTTTCTGTGCCGTACGCTAGACTTAAGCTGGCCATATTGTCAGCTTTTAAGTGCACGTAAATATATTGTATCGTATTGTATTCACAGTTCCGGGAAGAACTTGTCAGGCATTATGTAGTCTTATGAGCATAACTAATCACAGTGCAAAATTTGCACCCATTGACCCATCATATATTTCTGTAACCCGAAAATATGCAGTTTACAAATCAGTAGAAGTGTGTAATTATAATATGTGGCATCTTGAGCATAAGCAGTGGAAGAACATTTTGTTGATGCAAAACGATATACCAGCAGTCTGCCGTGTCACTTGTAAGGTTGAAACCAATTTGATTGTTTATGTAGGTGCAAGTGGTCCGAGTGGAATTGGAGGTGATACAGGACCACCAGGTCCGCCTGGTGGAGTCGGTATGACTGGTGATACCGGACCTACAGGCGGTGGAGGAGTACAAGGTGCTACTGGTACAGTCGGTCCACCTGGAGTTGATGGTGATGTTGGTGTCACTGGTGAGGCAGGAAGGCCAGGTATAACGGGGGCTACAGGCGTAACAGGTGCTACGGGTGGTACAGGTAGCAGTGGCCCAGCTGGTCAGCCTGGGCCTGACGGAGGCCCTGGAGCAATTGGTAGCACTGGAGCCACTGGGCAGCAAGGTGCAACTGGATTATCGGGAGCTGCTGGCAGTATTGGCAGTGTGGGACCTTCCGGAGCAACAGGACCTGCTGGCGCTAGCGGTGCAACCGGAGTTTCAGGAACAGGTGGAAGAACAGGTGCTACTGGTTTCACGGGGGCACCTGGAGACACTGGACCGACTGGATTGTCAGGTGTGCAAGGCCTAACAGGTGGGGTAGGAGCAACTGGAGAGACTGGTAGTTCAGGTGCTACTGGTGCGTCGGGAAGTACTGGTACGCAGGGTTCAGTCGGCCTACCCGGAGGTATTGGTGAGACAGGTTTTCCAGGGCCATCCGGTCCGCCAGGAGAGACAGGAGCTACTGGACTACCAGGTGGAGTAGGACATACTGGTTCCAGTGGAGCTACAGGTCCTGCCGGCCAGCCTGGTGTAACTGGAGCCATTGGTGCAAGTGGAGCAACTGGAGCTACTGGTCGTCGTGGACTGACTGGAACAGCAGGTGATACTGGGTCCGGTGGAGGACCTGGTGTTCAGGGTCCTCCTGGTGCTACGGGTGCATCCGGCCCTTCAGGGCCACCTGGTGGACCAGGAGTTAATGGAAATACAGGAGCAACTGGCAGTACGGGCATTACTGGTGCCCCAGGTCCTTCAGGTGCTTCTGGAAGGACAGGTTCCACAGGTGCAACGGGGCCACCGGGACCACGAGGTATTGATGGTGCGAGTGGTCCACGTGGTGCTACTGGCGGCAGAGGTATAACTGGAGCCACTGGTGCTACCGGTGGCACTGGTTTCACCGGAGGTAGCGGAAATGCTGGAGCAACTGGATTTCCTGGAGGCATTGGATTCACGGGTGATATTGGCAATACTGGACCTTCTGGTTTCACTGGGCATTCTGGTGTGCCAGGTTTGAGTGGCACACCTGGTAATACTGGGGAAACTGGATCAGCGGGAGCGACTGGAGCAACCGGTAGAGATGGAAGTACTGGTGATACTGGTCGGCCTGGATTTCCTGGGTCTGCTGGAGACACCGGACCTCTGGGTCCAATTGGAGGTACTGGTCCAACTGGACGTCCGGGACCAAATGGACTTCCTGGCGCAACGGGAGCAACAGGCAAGAATATCTGATTGTTTAATGTGGCTTTACTTGTATTTGTCATTTTGTCGTCTGCTATTTATTTCACATATGCGTACGTAGTGAAATGTGAATTGAATCGAAACGCACTGAAAAATCTATTTGGATTTGTGAATGGAACTGAAGTGAAATGAAACTGGATTTCCAAGTTAGACAGGACTAGCGGCTTCAGAGGTCACGCTGAGGAAGGGAAGGAGATGGAGGTCAAGAGGAGAGTTGCGGAGGATGCAGAGATGGAACCAAGGGAAGAACAAGGGGAAAGGATGAGAGGATAGGGAGTGGAGAGCGTATGGCACGATAAAGCCCGTTTACATCGCGGAACTAAACATGTTGCTAAACTCCTTTCTTTAGTGATAAGCTTAGCTTTGAGGAGCATGCGCATTTTGTGCTGACTGTTAGTTCTCAGTGTACTGTATATACATGTTGAAACTGTTGAGAAGCCAAGGCTTACCACCCAAGTAGCTGCAGACAGTATTTACTGCCTTGGTACTATCACGCATAACATAGTCTGGGTTTACTGAGGCACTATAATATTGAAGACTTGTTAGAAAAAGCTGCTCCTAGACAGTCTCTTTAGACGTCTACAAAGGCCTGCTCAGTGCCTTTATCCTATTCTACCTAGTAACAATAAATTTAATTAGCTCCTCCTCATAAAAAAGGGCATATATTTACCCTTCCGCAAATTGCAATGTACGTTTAACTTGTATAGAAACTCTTTTGTTCCCCGTTGTCTTTTTAAGCTTGTATAATTGTCAGTGTTTTTGTTGTTTCACGTTGTGCTGTGTTTCACTTTCAACAGTTCTTGTGCACTGCTCATGTTTGATGAATAACAAAAATTTACTTACTTACTTAACCAGCCATTTCAGTTTGTGTGGCGATACATGATATGGATGGTGCTGCCAGGACCGTTCGTACGGCTAGTTCGGTTTAGTTCAGTTCAGTCCAGTGCCTGCTAATCTAATGCAACAACGAGGATTACTGGTTGCGTTTCCACGGTTGTATGCAGGGGCATCACTCCATTAGGAATCGGGAGGCGTTCACTTGAGCTAGGATTGCCAGTGACTGTTCTTCCCCCAAAATGGAACGATTTGGAATTACAAATAAATAAATGCGATATTTTAAGTGCCACCAAACTTCTTTCCTTCAAGCCAAAAATGCATAAAATCGTTGACTTCGCTCGGCACCCTGCTGAAGAACTTGAGACGCTCCCCCAAACTTCGTGGTCGGCTCATTGACCTTGCAATGCTGGATACAGGTCAACGCCATTGGTCATGTGTTACCACACTGTGCGGCAATAAGAATGTCAGTGCAGATAGCTGATGTATTTAAAACTTGATCTGTGTTAATCTGTTGGAATGTGTGTGACTGAATGGTAGGGAGTCATGGACGGACTGGTATACAAGGAGCCACTGGTGCGTCTGGCAGACCAGGACGTACCGGAGTGCATGGACCATCCGGCCCGGATGGTAGTACTGGTACAACTGGCAGCACCGGGGCCACTGGTGCGATTGGTATCACTGGAATAACTGGACTTGTTGGTCACACTGGCATTACTGGACCTACTGGCTTGCCTGGACCTCGTGGACCTTTTGGACCAAAAGGAGCAACAGGACACACTGGTGTTACAGGACCAATAGGAGTAATAGGTCCACCTGGTCTACCTGGTGATACTGGATTTATGGGATTTACAGGCAACACTGGAGTAACTGGAAATACTGGGCCACAAGGAGTACTTGGCTTATTTGGAATTCCTGGATTCAAAGGTGAACGGGGTGCCGTTGGATTTACAGGACAACAAGGAGATGTAGGTGATACAGGTCCATTTGGAGCGACTGGCTTGATGGGCGGTACTGGCAGCACTGGTTCAGTTGGATTTACAGGAGCGACTGGATTTACTGGACAACGTGGAGACACTGGGCATACAGGTGATGGTGGAGGAACTGGAGAGACTGGACCCACTGGGATGCGTGGAAGGAGTGGAGCCACCGGTCTGGCGGGTGAAATTGGCAGACCAGGAATGCAGGGCAGCACAGGTGCAACAGGACAGCGTGGACTATCGGGAGCAACTGGCGTGGCAGGAGTTCGAGGGCTTACTGGAGCACTTGGAGCAGATGGAGTGACTGGACCACGAGGACCTGCCGGAGCAACGGGAGGGCGAGGTAAAACAGGAGCGACCGGATATACAGGGCCTGTCGGACCCCGTGGCCACACCGGTGTTGCAGGCAATATTGGAGTACAAGGCAGTACTGGAGCGACCGGAGCTACAGGTTATTCTGGCCCTATAGGACCACTTGGAGACACTGGACCTCCGGCTCCTGACGTATACGGCAATACTGCTGGTATGTATTACGTACTACTAAAATAATATACACTGCAGTGAACTCCGGGATAACTGCAGGCCTACTAACGTGTCATTTTGATATAATAATGTCCTGTTTCCAATGTTGCTGTCAGACATTGGCAGAAGTAAACTCCCAGTAGTATACGAAAACATGAATAACACCTTTGTTTAAAAATTGATTCATTGTAGTTATTTTTAGTGTTTGCCTCAGTTCTTTGGTGTGACATCAGAACTGGCATCTGGTCTGTAAAAAATTCTCTCCGTCTGTGTCGAAAGCTTTCCTAGAATAACTTTGGGAAATGCTGCCTTTATGTGGTAAAGAGAAAGTAGATTAAGTCCTTCTCGAGCGACATAGGCCCATAGTTCGTTTGTTTTTAGCGAGACTCTAGCTTACGTTGTGACAGCATCACTGCAGGTTAGTAAAGCGCATCATGTGCTTGTTTAATTCCTCGCTTTTGCTGTTACTCATTGCGCTCAGGTATGGCACATGTTAACGAGGGATCACACACTTTTACCTCCCACACGGTCTTTTTCACCTCCTTCTTGTGCAGGCAGTCAGCCCGCAGTACTAACAGAACTACCCAGCTATAAATACAAACTTGATAAACAGTCCTATCTCACCAATTGTCTATTTAAGTATTCTTTCTTAATACCCCTTCTTAACTAAAATCCTTACTTTTCATAATTTCATTTCGTTATAGTTTCATTTATGTTGTAATCTAATGTTGCTTGTACGTTTGTTTTAAATAGTACTTATCAATAACCTATGATTTTTATATTTTAACTCTGCTTTCAATTATGTTTTTTTAAATTCCCATACTGCATACACTTTTGTTATGTTTCAATAAAAGTTCTTACTTACTTACGTACCCACACATACATCCACAAATCCAGTGAGCTATGCCTGCCTTTATAGGCAGTCATCTGCTGAGCATCACTGCACTGTAGCTGGTGCTTATGTCCGCTGATGGAAGAAGACTGAGTTGGCCTTGAAGGCTGGTTACAGACTGAGGTGGTTTACGCGTTCACAGACACTGGAATTACTGGAAATACTGGGCCACGAAGATTACCTTGGATTGCTGGAAACCCTGAGGTCAAAGGTGTAACTGATTCAGTGGATTTGCAGGATGGCAATGAGATAGGTGAAACATCTCGAGCCACTGGCTTCACAGGCTGTATTGTTGACACGGGTTCAGCTTCGTTTGCAGGAGCGACTGGATTTGCTGGACACGTCCCTCTGTACCCCTGTTAATACGCCCCTGGATGCCATCCACGCCACACTGGGGCGTCAAAATCCGTCTACTTTTAAATGTTGCACCCTCTGCCCTCCAGTAGACAGCATTTGAGCACTGGATGTTAAGAGGGAAAATTATCAGAACTGTTCTTTGCTGTATTGTGTACGACAATCAATTGCGCACAATGATAGGCACACACACACACACACACACGTGAACTGTGTTCTTAAATTTGCATGTTGGTTTAGATTTAGGTTTTGTTTTTTGTGTATCCTGTGTTGCTTGCTTTCGTTTTGTTGGGTTTTCTTTCTTCAGTACCAAGCCAAGACATTGGCTGGGAAGAACGTCTCCAAATTGACATGTTATGTACGTCAAATCTTATCTCAGTCTAAATGTCGGAATTTCTTTTGGGCTTTGCAAATGTACGTGATCTCTGAGCACCTTCTGATGTAGTTTGGCTGCGGCTGACTGTGTTGACAACACGTGCACTGTGTTTTGTGACAGAAATCGACAGACTGTGTAGTCCCTTGGGATGCGACGAGCGATGCGAGGTAGGCGCTGTCTATGATGCAGCCGAACGCAATCGGTCAATCGTTGAAGCCTACTGTACTTGTGCTGTCAGCTACATGAGAGTTCGTGTCCAGCCAGGCTTGAAGTGTAACAGTAAGTAATTACAATCAGCCTAATCATCGTTGGTGTGTTACAGAAATGTGTATATTATTAGGCCGCATCACATCTATTGCATAGCTGCAGAATATTACTACAGATGGCACACGTAGCATGGTCTGTGTGTCTGTCTGCGCGTATGTGTGTGTGTGTTGGACACAGGGTGAGCTGCGCAAAAATGGCTGAACCGAGGAACGTAAAAGTACAGATGCTACTGGGACCAACTGGGTTTCATCGTTTCATGCGTTACTTCACTGTTGATTATTAGTGGCAGAATAGTTGGTCTTAACCAGCTGTTCTGTTACTAATAATCTGCACTGAATGCATGAAACGATGAAATAGCACCTTCAGGTATGGGAAATTAGTTGGGAGCATTTGCGTGATGATGCTCAGATACACGGTAGCGTCATGCAGAAAGAGCGATGGATAAACCGTCTGTCGTTAACGTTAACTGACCTTGTGAATGAAGATGTTCTGCTGATAACGGAGTAGTATGTTTGGACATGGCTCGTCGTTTAGTTACGTCGCGTTTGTGTTGACAGCGTTGAATCCGTGCGACTACAACAACGGCGGCTGTGAGCAGACGTGCGTAGCCGGAACGAATGTTAACGACCACAGATGTCAGTGTGACGCCGGCTACCAGCTTGACAACAACAATCGCAGCTGCACTCCTTTGGGTCAGTAACAATCTTCGTCTGTAACCCAAGGGACATTATTTGTAAGTTTCAAAACAGAGGTTTTATGACATTATAACGGACGGAGCCTAGTAATAATACTAATAATAATCTTCGTTTATTTAATTGCAGACATAACGCACAATTATTACAGTAATAACATCCGCCACGAAGGGCGGGACACAACAAGTAAGTAAGTAAGTGAATTTATAGAGCGCGGTTATCGTCAAGAACCTCTAACGCGCTGAATGCACTAGTATCGAGCGAACAGGTGCGGAAACGTCTGAAAGAGTCAGCACTGATGGTCGGATCCCGGATGAAATCCGGGAGAGAGTTCCAGACTCTGGGGCGGAGCCGGCAACAGCTTACTGAAAAGGCCCGACGGCCGTAAGTGTTGAGCCGGTAGCGACTAGCGAGGTACTGCAAGCAGTTGACGGTTGGCGGAACGCAGGTGCAGTGTCGACACCGGCGGCCGGAACGCAGTAGTCCCCCACGGCCCTTTGCGGCCGTTCAGACACAGGTGAACTGTCACTGCCAGCTTGTAAAACACCCAGTCGGGGACGTCGAGCCAGTGGCGTTCGTCATGCAGTATCTGCATGACCCAGGCCGCGGTCAAACTTTCAAGTGCCGGTGACGACACGCGCAGCAGCGTTCAACACACGCTGTAACTTGTCCGTTACTGTCCTTGGTGCACCAGCAAGAACAACAGCCGCCAAGCAGGGCAGAACTATATACAGAAGTGTTAAGCACGGCTAAACTGCTGCCACATATGGCACACAGCGGTTGATCAACCGCACCGGCTTAACCTCGTAAACATTCACCAGATGGCGCGACCGGCACACATCCGATAAAGTAGCTCACTACTCAATTTATCGATCCCGAAAAGATGAAGAAAGGCTGAATTGGCCTAGTTGGCTGACATATAGCGGACGGCTTACCCACATAAGTGGTCACCCGTCAGCTGCAGGTCAAGCGTGGGACAGGGAAAGTTCGCCGGTCAAAGACCGGCGTTCTACCACTGTGCAACGCAACCAACCAATGTTGGGAATGTCATGGGAGAATATCAAAGAGAATTAGAATTGACTGCACATGCACTGAGCTACCGCAGGCCGCGTGACATTTAGCTCTTCCGGGCCCCTCCACACTCCACACTGACATCCCCGTCTCTGACGCCTCCGTTACTGACATCAAAAATGAAAAATACTCCCAGTGTAAACGGTACATAATATCACACTGTGAAAGTGAATTGCTTCTTTAACTACTGCTAGACACAAACGAGGTTCAAAAAATTAACGCTCAGTTGCGGATGGGCCCCCTGACCTAGCTTCCAGGACTCCAGACACTGACCCTCATGTTTCCCCTGTCGGCGTCACTGAATACGTGCATTGACTTATGCAGAAGAAATGGAAATTGAATCTGTCTCGTGAAACTATACATACAACGAAATTGAGTAAATCTGTTTCTGTTGTTTGAAAGACACTGTTTGGTGATTGCACAGCTGGCTGTGATTTGAACAACGGTGGATGTGAGCAGCGTTGCGTCCGCGGAAATCCCGACAGCTGTGCTTGTAACTCCGGATTCCGGCTGTCTCCAAACGGCCGTGACTGTATTGGTAAGCACATTATGCAGAGAAGCTGTTCTTTCATCATTAGATTAATTGCATGCATTAAGTAAGCACGCTTCCTTATAATATCGTCGACCGTTTGATGGTTTGGATGAGCTCAGCTACAGCGTGGGTTATTTCTCGACCAGTGGTCCCCTCTCTCCCCTCCAGTAGACAGCACCTGAGCTATGATGATTGTCGGGAGGTTAGGAGGGAAAATGATCAGAACTGTTGTGTACTGTATTGTGTATGATAGTTGTGCACGATGATACGCACACACGTGAACTATTAAATTTGCGTGTTGGTTTAGGTGTAGAATTCTTTTTTTGTGCCTTTGTTTAGGTTTGCCATTTATGTATTTTTGTGTTAGCTTAGATCAGTTTATTCTTGCATTGGTCACTTTCTTGTTTTGGGTTTAGTTTCTTCGGTACCAAGCCAAGAGATTGGCTGGGAAGAACGTCTCCGAAATGAGCTATTCTGTGTCGAGTAGGACGCAAAACCTTAATCAATCAATATGGACCAATGAAGAATGCATTGAGTAGGTACGGTGTTGATATTAACCGCAAATGCTGATTTCAAAGTGTGCTGCACCATGAACCAGTGATGTTCTTAGGCTGCCGTCTTATATGAATGTGTGTGTTCGTCTGAGTAAAAGTACAACAAAACTGCTGGATTTGTAGATATCGACGAGTGCGCTAATAATCCACGTATCTGTGCTAACGGAAATACGGTACTACCTTGCGTCAATACATACGGCAATTATACCTGTCTGAGGCTAACACCATCATCTGGTAAGTGTATGACGTTCCTGCGTTTTCGGCAGATGTTGTTGTTAATTAAGATTTTCTGCCACAGACTTCTGGTTCATCAACTGTCAGACCCTTTTCTGAACGTAACACCCTCATTAACCGGCAGCATTGCGCGCAGCGCAAAGTGCCGGTTATTTAATTTACTCAGAGGCCGATTTTGAGGATTTTCGCCCCGCAGGAGCGACACGTTGCACCGATGGGAGTGAAATTTGGCACCGAGGAGGGGACCAACGGTCCCCTCCTCCGTGCCAAATTTCACCCCCATCGGTGCAACGATAAGGG
>Ga0209363_1000114_pt1 | contig 28091 bp, 14 predicted proteins | sample WorMetexBAHAMAS3_FD_187385 | JGI IMG/M metagenome (GOLD analysis project Ga0209363, IMG submission 187385) | Marine gutless worms symbiont microbial communities from Max Planck institute for Marine Microbiology, Germany - Inanidrilus exumae... | ecosystem: Host-associated > Annelida > Digestive... | reverse complement strand
ATATAAGATATTAGTTGCATTTGCACAACGTTGTGTATATAATAAATCTGTTGGATTGTACACAAGGGTGTGTATATAATATTATTCTTGTTAATTACCGGCATGACGAACGAGTCTAATGCCCTCATATGGTAATACATTGACTGATGGATGAGGTGTACTGCCTAGGGTAACACGTTTGAGGTAACAGTACCTAAGAACCAGCAACGGTGACACAGAAGAAGACAGGACATTTGTATGGTGCCTATTCGTGAGAACTCACCTGTAAAGTGCTCAGCATGGCATATGCTAATGAGGGATCACACAGTTAGGTGACACCCACACGTTTATCCACGAATAGAATGAGCCATCCTGCCTTTATTCCCCAGCCACAGTGCATTAGCGCATTTTGGCTGGTACTCATTTCCCGTCCCACAGAGGGTAGGAGGCTTAGTTGGCCTGGGTGGCTGGTTACATACTGAGATGGTATGCCTGCCCAAAGATGGTCACCCATCCGAGTACCACCCAACCAATAGTGTGGCGGCCGGGGATCGAATTCATGACCATCCATTGAGTCAAGTCTGATGCCGTAATGACTAGATTACTGAGTCACCCAACTTAAGAAAGGATAGATAGGAAAGCATGTTGGCATTGACGAGTACCATACAAAATGGCCTCTGATTTGTTGCCATTAGGTGCAAAGCCATTATGCATGAACCACTCACACAAAGCTGTAATTAATTACTTTGACTACAATGAACAGACACGAAACAAAATGTTGCATTGTTGGTTCTCAAATTGGAAATGATTGAGGAACATTGCTTGGAGAAAATTGATATTGAGTGTGGTGTTATAGGCTATCTCTGTGACTGAAAATGATATGAAATTGAAATTAATCTGTTCATAACTGAATGATAACTGAAATAGTTTTTTTGAAGTAACATGTCACTGCACTACCATAAATGCTATTTCGTCAGTGATTGGGTAGTGACATCATTGGAATATCTGTTAAGACTGCTGTTCTTGGACCAAAATTTGGCATTTAAGCAGTGTATGTTTGCAGTTTGATGTGATATGTGAGTTTTACTAGCTGTTAATCCCGCACATTTCAGTACTTACAACAAAGCTATAACCTAAAAACCCATTGTACATTCACTCTTATGTAATTGATACCATAATATCTGCTATAACAGCCATTCAGTTAGCAACTGCTGCTGGTTTTCGACAGAATAATTATGAATAATATACTGTTAGTTTTCACACATAATAATCACAAACAGTTTATGTAGTTGGTTTTTAAAAGCTATTAATTAAAGGAATTGTAATACGATACGATATGGTAGATCAACGTGCACTCAACGTGCACTCAAAAGCTGACGAGATGGTCAGCTTAATCTAGTGCATAGCCAAGAAACAAAAAAATTAGGAAAAAAATTAAAGTAAAAACCGAGTAGCTCAGAAGAAACGTTTCAGGCAATAGTCCGTGGAGGCAGTCAGGGAGGAAGAAGTGAAATTACAGATGGTAGGATTTGTGAAACAGATTTTAAGCTGGGAGTGAAAGAGAGAGGGAGTTATGGATGTACAGAGTGGTGAATCAGAAAAGAAAGAAGTGACGGGTGAAGGAATAGGTGAGTCGGAAATGGAAGAGCTGGTACCAGAATGAGGTTGACGAAGAGACAAAGGGAGCTGATTTCAGAGACAAGGTGAAGCATAACGAAAGGAGCGATCAGTTATTTTTAGACAGGATGATGAAACTGGCCAAGCAAGAGTAACGATGGATGAAAAGCGAGTACTGCGAGACATTGAACGCAAATGAGGTTATGAAGGTATGATGTTGGGTAGTTGTGAGAACTTTATAGGTAAGTGAGAGGAGCTTTTATTCGATGCATTCAGAGATCCTGAGCCAGTGGAGAGAGCGGAGGATGGGAGTGATATGACAGGACTTGTGAGCTTAAACAACAGTATGAGCAAGAGAGTTCCTGGTCTGCTGGAGATGGGATAATTGAGACCTATGGAGTTTATAGTAGAGAGAATTACAGTAATCAAGTTTGGAGTGGACAATAGAGGTAGCAATGGTACAGGCAGTTGAGGAATCGAGGTAAGGCTGGATACAGCAAAGTTGGCGAATATGATAGTAACAGGCTTTGGAGAGAGATGTAATTTGGTCTGAGAAAATCTAACTATTGGCACTTAATAATCATTTGCTTGTTTTTGACTAGACACCGATGATTGGTCGATGGGCATGGAACGATTTCACCAACACATTGGAATATCTCGGGTAAGATTACGTTGGATAAAAATATTTGCTAAAAGTTGAAACTGCAAATTGTGATTGCTGATTTCATTTGTCCTAGTTTCATTAATTCTTTTTTAATGTTCATGTAAGTTTTCTATAATTTAGAGTTCGAATGGTTACAAAATATGTATTGGATGGATTCAGTAATATTATGTCACTGGTATCGGCCGATTCAATATCTGATCCAGTAGTGATGATGATCGGTGATGAGCCATTCAAATAGACCACCAAATGAGATGCCGCCACACAACGCCTATACTGGCAATTAAGGGATTGTGCTGTGGGGTTAAGCTCTCATTGATCCTTATTGTCAATCCTGCCTCTCCTACTATGACTGTGTCCAATGCACAATGCTCACACCTGACGCCAGAATTTGGATGGCTTGGCCTAGTATGGACAATGATGCTGTCATCCACAATATCTGCCAAATAGGGCTAGCATGGAGACAGCTGTTATTTTAGTGCAATTCATGCTTGCTGATGCAAGACACGTGTCAAGTTTCGGACTTTGACGCCACTGTTGGTCACTGGTGAATGGTGCAACCAGCGCATTACACTGACACACTACATTGGCAGCCAGCAAACCAGTGGATTCTTTTCAAGATTGCGCTGATGACATATGACTGTGTTCATGGTCGATATCCTGCTTAATTTAATGTGTGTGTGTGTTTTCTTCGGTACTGTCACTGTTGAGCACGTTTGTGATCAGCTGATCGTTATGATTTTGTCACACCCCATCTGCGCACTGTGCACTTTGGACAGCATAGTTTTCGAGTGGTTGTGCCGATCGTATGGAACTTGGTACCATTGACTGTCAGAAACACAAACTGTCACGAACAGTTTTAGTAGCGCATTAGCATTGTTCGTAATGGCACAAAACCAGGAGTAAAATTTGAAGTTATTTCATTGTCAAATTGGAGGATGATGTAAAAGCACAATGCAATCACTGCAGATTAAAGATTACAGGAAAATAAAGCATTGGACGCGATTTGCTGTAATTTTTGATAGGTATAGACTAGTGACAAAGTTACATCAAAAATCCAGAACCAGTCGGATAGTAGGCGCTGGTTAACCGAATCCGGTATCCGGCAAAAATCACTATGGCTTTTCGAGCATGCCTACATGTAGGAAGCACCTCTGAGAATTAAGTTTTAAGGGGTGCTATATAAATGCACTATTTGATTTAATTTAATTTTATTTCATTTTATTTAATTTATACGTTGTCATGGTGACTAGACTCAGACCAGGTCTAATGCCACTAAGTAGTGTTCTTACTGATGCCGTCGACGACTAGCAATGCACTGCCATGCAAATCGACCACCAAAGGAGACATGCTGCTGCCTCTGATTACTGTCGATCTAATGCAGATCTACAAAAACAGACCAGGGCCGATTCAGTCTACAGTGAATTGGTAATGGTTCAGTATCAGTACCAAGATTGGTTCGAACTCAAGAGTAATTGGTGTTGGCTGTTTGTAGTGGTTTATGAGTAAGATTTATGCTGTTGAGAACTGAGAGTGAACAGTGTCATTGGTAAAACCTTGGTGACTAGAATATCAAGTGTTTGGAATGAATTTCAACAAGCGTGCGCCTTTTTGATGAGTGAAGACACTTTGTTTTTTTATGAAACAATAAGATAAGAATGATTAGTTTAGATATGTGACGATTCATTGGCTAACAGCATTTCAATACAATGTAAGTAATATTGCACCTTTATTGTACAAGTGATACGGACATATGATAAATGCTAGAAATGTAAGTGTTAAACCTAGAGGCAGGCCAGAGATTATGTGGAAGGAAATAGTTGATAGAGATGTGACAAGGCTGTATTTAAACAAGGAAGATGCAGTGACTTGTAGTGACTTGGAACAGGCTAGTGGTGGTGGTGAGAGCGAGTGAATTTCCTTGATAATGGTTGAGTGATTCACCGATGTTGTCATGACATGAGGGTTAAAAATTTAGTCGGCTGTTGCATTCTGCTGTTGTGTGTTGCGTAAGATCATGCATGATGTGATCTGCTATGTTATGTGTATGTTGGCTGCTAGAATTAATCCTATCGGTGACCGTCAAGGTGCAAAGAAAAAAGACAAGTGGGAAATTAAACCGGAAACTCGGAGGTTGGGTTTTGTTACAGTTATAAACAAAGTGTAGATGGTGACAGTGAACATCGTGTTACACAGGGTTAAAGCATGTTTTCTGAAATGTCATGTTTAAAAGTGTGTGAGCTTACAATTCTTTGCTGCCCAGGTTTCTGCTTAACCATATCCTATAATGACTATTGTATCCCTGAATGTGTCTAAGAGGCATTCACACTGAATTTAAAAGGTGTTGATTAGTTAACTTCTCGTCTGCTGACGTGTTTGTTTTTGTTGGTGTTTACATCAATTACTGACGTTATGTCTATTTTTAGAACTCAGCTGCTTTTGCTGTTTTCCATCCAGTGAATTATTGCTGACTTCACTGCCACAAGCAGAAAAATTGCTGGCTAGCTGGACAGGCCTCATATTTTAATACCTGCTTTTATATGGCTATTATTTTTGGTTGCTGTATCACTTGCTTACATTTTAAGAAACTATATACGAGTAATTAATACATTTTATGACATTAACACATTCATTGCCACTTGCAGATTTTTTGCCCATTAACTGGATGACTAAATTCGGTTGTATTAAAGCCAACTGTGGTAGCAGTTTGGTTTATCCAATGGGTTGTGTTTGTGTCTGTAACATCGGTGTACTGTGTCAAGCTGTTTTTTTACAAGAATTACCACAGAGGACAGCTACACCATGCCGAGTTTGCTGGGGCTGGTACTTTATGCATTGCTGGGTGGTGAAAAGTTTGATGTTTTTGAAAAAGTTTGTCTGTCATGCTTCTGAATGATAAAGTTTGTACTAACAATTTCACCATCAAGGCATTGGAATGCAGAAACGGTTTTGGTATAGTTAGATATGGGAAGGTTTGTAGCTGTGCACTCTTGTTTAACTGTGTCTTTGTGCAGCTAGTTGGGGCCACCACAGATTGCTGGATTTGAAAATACGGCCAAATTAAGGTTTTGCCCATCAAAGGCGACACAATAAACCAATACAGATGAAATATGGCGTGTTAGCGTACACTGTGGGTTTATTGTAGTGTGCTAAGTTTGGCCATGATTGGTTAAGGGAGGAGGTAGGTATTGAGTGGATTTGTTGCTGTGTGATTTTAGTGCTGGAGCCGGTGGTGTTGGCTCCAAGATAAAGTCTCGCTGGCAGCCGATTGTGCCAACTGCTGACCATACAACTGTCACACTTGATGATGTCAAAAGTGTGTGTTATCTGGCAGTGTCTAGAAACTACAAGTCATTCTAATGTTGATTTTGGTAGCTATCGCTTACTTAAGTGCAGTTTTGTCATTCGTAATTGAGTGTATCTCAATGCCCCACGGCTGTTTGCAAGTGATAATGATGACTATATTATTGATTTGGCTGTGAAATATAATTGATTGATTAGTCGTAACTTTGTTAAAATGGTGTTGTGTCTTCTAATTTCATTGTGCACAGTTTCGTAAGTTACGAAACTGTGCACACGTAAGTGATGCATTACGGGAGTTCAACAAGTTGGACTTCTGTCTATACTTGTTGGACTTTAACTCGGAGTGGGTGGACTTGGCATTGGATTTGAACTCTGATTGGGTGGACTGACTGGACTCAGCTACATAGTTGCTGTGATAACAGTGTCATGCCATGGATTTAGACTGAAAAGTATAACTGTTTACTTTGAATTTTTTGACGGTGAGACTGTGAACTATTAACAAACCATAACGTTATGCAGTAGACATATGTAACTGAATATATACTCGTGTATCAGTTCAAGTTCATTTCGTTAGGTCGACTCTTTGATAAAGTCGACCTAATAAAGCCGGTCTCAAATGTCCGTCTGTCCATCCGTCAGTGCGTACGTGCGTATGTACGTCCGTCCGTCCATAAAAAGTTTTTTCAATTTAAATGAAATTTGGCATGTGGATAGAGGTCGATGAGTGATGCACGAAGGTATTCAGTATGACCCGATCCAAGGTCAAGGTCACGAGCCCTTCAAGGTAGGAAATCTGGCCATTTTCAAAAGCTATTCTGCGCCATTTACAGTGGGAGCTGGCAACTGACCATGGATTCTTAAACTAGGGCACATTATCTCAATTTGATACGGCTGGATTTTGGTTTTTCCTAGTTTCTGTGTCACGTGACTTTGAACTTGGCAGAAACGTCAGTTGCGAAGAGTTGATTGTCAGTTCTGTACACTCTACCCGGCTAGTTTATTAATGTCTTCATTTTGAGCACTGATTTTGAGCTCGACTTGAATTTGAAATCTGTGAATCAGAGTTGGCTTCACTCGACTGACTATATCACTAGTGATATACTGTTCTGATGGTGTTTACTGAAAGATATTACATACATATGTACACATATTTATAAAGTGCCAGAAATCGTAAAACGAATCTGAGGCACTGGCACAGATGGAAAACTCAGACTGGAATAGATGAGATTTCAGTGTTACAAAGTGAACTTATCTTTGCACACTCACGCATATTTTAGAGATGTTCACCATTTTAATAACTATTTTTCAGGCGTAGATGAGTTATCCATGTGGCTTTTACATCGAATGAATGAGTACGGTAACAGCACTGATATAATTGTTAACATTTCCACTGGCAGTTAACAATGATGATGTTGCTAGTTGTTGCTTGCTACATGATGCTGGAAGTGGAAGAAATTCCCGAGTCATTTGATATACTTCTTAAGTAAGTAAGTTCATTCTGTTGTTGATTTGTCTTGATCATTTTAGCAGTGTTGAGTGAAAAAGTGGCAAGGAGTCTGTGTCAAGTGTCAGATCATTCTTTATGTGATATGTCAGCAAGAAATGGTTTGCAAGAAATAATTGGGCATCCAAGTGTTTCCTGTGAACTTTATATTTCGGAATTTGGCCAAACTTTTGTATGTTTGACAACAACTGTCATGTGAATTGTTAGCATGTTTATATGCTGAACTGACAGTGGTTAAAAACTGACTGGTGATAGACTTAATTCTAAGTCAAATTAATTTTTATTCTTAATATAATTTATGATTCTTATTTCCTAATTTGATTTTAAAATGAAAATCAATGATTACCCACGTCGGCTGTATAGCCGCTGGCGTGGGTAAGGCGTTTAGTCTTGTCTGTCCGTCTGTTTGTTTGTCCACACTCTAAAAAGAAAACTGCTTGAGCTATGAATACCAAACTTGGTGCACATATACTCTGTAGTAGTCGTTTGGAATGCATTGACCCAGAGGTCAAAAGGTCCAAGGTCAAGGTCACATGGTTACTAAAACCGTCACGGTCGCACGGTTGCTAGTGACGCATGCTGTCTTCCGTGTGCTGCTGCTGCTGGCATGGGTCTTCATGTTGATATGACTGCCTATGTTTTCTAGTTTTACATCTAGTTTTACTTGTTGTCAATGAAACTCTTAGTTACTGTTAGCTGTCATTCAGTTGACAGCAATAATCATAGTTTTTGTCGGCATCTAGGTAGATTCCAGTGTTGTGAATGGGTAAAGAAGCAACAGTTGAGTGCTGACCCGTAATAAACTGTGGCTGGCTACAGAGACGTTTTGCTCTGCACCATTCGTGACTTGGTACAACTTACAGCATGCGGTTTATGCTGCTTTATAAAGAACATGAGCAGTGACACCTAGTGAATGATTCATGCTGCATACGGACTGTCTCTGTAAGTTAAGAGTGATGGCAAATAATGACTGCACACGTCCTCCTCGTTATAGTAAGTAATTAAGTATTGCCTTTAGCAAGCACATGCTGGCAATGGACCTTTGCTCCAAGCCTCCAGCAGAACCTTCCTGTTTTTGACTGGGGGTCTGGCTAACACAGGTTGACCTCTGTACTAGGCAGTTTTCATATCTTGGTGCAAGATGTTACCGTATGATCACCGTCTTTTTGGTACCGCTGATATAACCTGCTGGAACCTTCTGAAATGGAGTTTCTGCCTGTACAATGTAGAGATGGTGCAGAGAACTGGTGAGGAGAACTCTAGTGTCTTGTCACTAGGCCGAATGCACTTGTTGCCTTTAGAAAGCGCATTCTGGCAGTAAACCTTTGCTCCAAGCCTCCAGCCGAATCTTCCTGTTCTTGACTGGGGGTCCGGCTAACACAGGTTGACCTGTATGATGGTCACAAAACAGTTGTTGTTGTCGTTGTTACTGCAGTGCCAGTCATGGTTGGATGAATCCAAGGTGCTGGTTCATGGTGATTAGACTTACAAGCTGATTCAGAGAAATGGGTTTTTCATTGAAGCTTAATAGTTTGTGAATCAAGTGATGAATGCAGGAAGAGCGATAGTTGGCTTTCTTTCTTCTTTGCGGGGAGATGTTACCATCTGTGCTGGGGCCTCGAGTGGGCCCAATGTACAACCCCACATCCCCTAACGGGTTAGAATCGCTGAGAGGCTTTTGCAAGCTTTAAAAGAGCACGCCAATGCGCCTTGTCTAGTTCCGCATAACCGAGGTTTGTGGAGCCTAGTATATTTACGCATTTAGTGGAAAAAAGCGCTACATTCTCCTATCACGTGGAGTACTGTTTCTTCATTCTGCTGGCACAGGGAACAAACTGCGTCAGTTCGGATCTGCATAAGAGTCAGAGCGGTAGATGGCATGGAGACAGAAAAGGCCTGTGTGGTACATCATGTTAGTAGACTATGATGATGACAGGACTGATGATGATCATGACACTTTTATTGTTCTGTCATTAAACCGAAGTGATGCAAACCATTGCACCGTCGTGTACGTAGTGTTACAGTTGTGCTTGTGCACTGATATGTGGCATGTCGGTGAATGTTGTCATTAGGACAGAACAGTTCGACATGCTGCTGCTGTTCATGATCAACTATTTTCACTGGTACTTTGCCATGTGTGAGAAGGAAACCTACACAAACCCAGTTCACATGTGAGCCGACTTGTTCACTATACCACTCCTTTGTAGCATTCATTCAGTGTCGTATTGGATTCATTCAACGTGTGTCGTGTTAGTGTAATGGCGAGTGTGTTGGATTCGTGGTTGAGAGAGCTGTCGGCTGTTTGACTTACATGTATTAACCACGGGCAAGCCAAGTCATTTACTGACATGTACCTTGTTCGTTATAAGGCCATAAAAGTAGGGCAGGCATCCACATCAATGCTGACACGTCGAAATCCATCTTCTAGTTTATTTTCAGCCTACTCTGGACCCCAGCACTGAGATTTTTATATCGGTCCAATGCGCCAGCCCAGGGAGAGGAGGGGAAATTGATAGGTGTGTGCGGTGTATGTGCACGTTGTGTAGGGTGGAGGAAGGGTTAAGTAGGTGTGAGCAGCTTGTCATGTATTTCTAATTGCGCCCCCTCTAGGCGTGGCCTACTCTCTGGCTAAGTCCGGACTGGTACTTATTCATTGCCAGACCTGACCTGCACTTCTTCAGCGCTCGGCCACCTGACTGACACTTCTTCCATGCCTAGCCAGGGGACTTAGCCACATCTGTCTGCTTTGGCTTTCACGTCAGCGCGGCTGACACCTTGACGCTGCTAATAAAGGCATCAGCAACGGTCACAGTTTATAGAGGACACCGTTGAACTCTCTTACCTACCTGGGATTAACTCCCTGTTCATCATGCGCATAGGAATTATTAGAAATAATTCTTTGGTAGGCGGACGCGCTCGGGCTGAGGCGTGAACTTCGGCCACTGAGCGCGTCACGCTCTACTGCACATGGCGGCTGAGTGCGCTTACCACTCGGCCACATGGGCAGGTCTGACATGTACCTCTGTCACCAAACAATATTCACTGGTCTGATACTGTTCATTTGCTTATGTCAGTTATATCCGAGGGTGTTCACTTGTTTACATTCATTATATCAGAGGGTCATGACACAGGTTTATATCCGTTATATCAGAGGTGACAGGTGTTCACATGGTTGTTGGCAAGTACTGGCAGTCTGCTGTGAGATGTATGGCTCCTGTCCTGTGTTTATGTGGTTGTTATGGTGCCGTCAACAGAGAGCTGACATGAAGAAAGGAGACTGCCTTCCTTTAGGAGTCTTAATGTCTGGATGAATGAAAAAATTATGGGCCAGTGGAGATTTTACCCAGTTGGAGTCATTGCTTTGAGTTTGAGTTTTTTTAGTGCTTTGACACTGTTGCAAGTAAGTAGTAAGTAAATATAATGTATAAACATGCACAGTGATCAGCAGAAGCCAAATCTGAGGCTTGGTTCAGTATAAGAAACACATCTCTTATCCTCAAAGTTCCATCTTCATCCCGTACTTGTTCTGAAACAGAAGTGGAACCGCCTTACCCAATTGCCTTTAAAACGCATGCAGTCATTCCAGTGTTGAGGACAGGGCAGGGCCTGCTTTCTTTGGGAACATAGCAGCTGGTACTTTGAGGTCAGAGGTGTTTGATTACAAAATCCTATTAGTTGTTAACATGATCATGCTTTTAGCTAAGCGGTGTTAAGGATGTACATGCAATTTGCTGTGAGTAATGATGATGATGATAAACAGGGTGTTGTTTATGCTGCTGTCATCATGGCAAGTTGTCATGAGAGATCACCCAGTTCATTTGATGAATGCAGACTGAGCGTCGGGTGGCCGCCAACCCTTAGACCAAGCCAACTAACTTGGGCTCTCACTCTGCTGGTAAAGGCTGCTACCATCCACATCCACCATCGCCATTGATTATTAATATTTAGCCCGAAAGCTGATACTCATTTTACCTTCCGACGGAGGATAGAAGGCTAATTCGACGTAGGCACTGCTGTGGGGTACACAGCTGTATATTGCAGTGTCAGTTGTGATAAACACGACTGCTGATGAAGATACAGACCTGTGGCGTGAACACCATGTCAATCAAGCAGTCTGTGTGTTACAGAGCCACCTGTGGACGTATGTGATTTGATGTGAATGATACAGAGAGTCAAGTCTGGAAGAGCAGGAGCTTTATGAACAACTCTGCATCAAGGTAGAAATGTCGCTGATAATGTTGGGCCGAGTCTATGGAGCGCTGATACTTGGCATCGGTTTATGTGATCTGCATCATATGGCCTGCGGAAGGTTGATCAGCTTATTTTGACTTCTGAAACACTTGTTCGCTTGTGTTAGCAGCTTGCTGATAATGCATTTGCAGTGTTGTATATAATTACAGCAGACACATTACTTATTTCTTCTGCTTGCTTTTCTTTTTGCTGCATCTCCTGCTCTCAATGGCTAGTACATTTAACCAGTGAGGCTGTTGTGTGTGCGACCTTTTAGTCTGCCAGTCTACGTTGCCACTCAGTTATGTCAGTGATTTCTCCGATATTTATTTGCCTCGAAGGCGGATATTTGGTTTATCTTATAGGGCAATTTGGCAGTGTTCATGCGTTTGACTATAACTCCACTGAAATTGAACCGATTTGGATGAAATCTGGAGCACTCTGAGTACATTGTTGGGGGTTGTCCCTGGCAGATTTTGGGCGCAATCCACGCAGTATTGACAGTTTGAGAGGCAGGCAAAATTTGTTTTTTGTCCAATAAATACGCACGATTTCGTCTGTTTTCCATCAGAATAATTTAACAAAATTTGAACACAACAACATCGATCGGTGTTGCAGTGAAAACTTTCAAAACATAATTTCGGAAATTTTACCATAAAGGGTCGTTTTTCCAAAAAAATGCAAAAAAAATCCCTCAACAAATTTCCAGGTCTTGTGACTTCGTGTCGCTATAACTTTGCAGTGATTACAGATCGCGAGAAACTACCAAAATAGCCTTCTACGGGATGCCTAGTTTCCATTTTTACCGTCAGAATTAAGTCATTTCCCTGAGTTGTACGCCGGTACAGGAAAGCTATTCCCATATTTTTCAAAGACGTTTTTTGCCCGTACACGAGTGACACGACACGCCATGTCATAACGTTGATGGTCTGAGTTGGTGTGGCCTGATGACGTCATCAGGCCACGCGCATGTCATTCAGTAAAATAACACGAAACTGGGTCAATGCACTGTGATATGATTTTCGCTTCGTAAGACCGATTTTGCGTAAATTTACTTCTTTACTGTAAAGTCTCACATAATTCAATTTTGCATTATTAAATGGCATAATTGTGACTGAGATTGCGATGCCGTTTAAGTAGAGGACTTGGGTGGGCACAATGAACCACCTATTAGATATAGCCAAGCGCTGCCATTATTAGACCACATCGCAGTACTACGTACGTAGATGCCGCCTATTGTTACCGACTGAGTAGCATGGTGTGTTAGTCTGTCTGTAGGTCTGTCATCTAGTGAGCCTTGCAAAAACGGCTGAAGCAGTCGAGACGCCATTTGCGTCAAGGTCTGAGGTTGGCCCAGGGAAACACCTATTACATATAGCGGACCGCTTCGAGGCGAATACTGTATTGTGTTCATGCAACACAATACAGCCATCTGGTTGGCATTGGATGTTTGCAAAATGAACATTCTGTGGGTTGAGTGGTCTATTCTGTAGTTGTCGACCGGGTGTCAATACATTGATTTGTTCTGTCTGTTGAAGACATGATGCATTTATGGTTGTAGGTCGCCAATTTCTGACACATACAGGGATCGTTCAGTGTTTGAGGTATTGTTCTCATTGTGCTGTTAATGTGCAGTATTTTACGGGATTGTTTTTATGCCTTTGCCACCAAACACTGTCGACGAACGGCGAAGGCATCATGTTTTCGGGCTGTGTGTCTGCCACATTCATTCGTATGTTCATTAGTCTGTTCATCCAGACAAATATTGTTACCACGATATCTCGTGAACGGTCTGAGCAGTCTCAATGATATTTACAGGAAATCTTCACTAGCTCGTACTGATGACCTGGTTAGACTCTAGAGGTCGAAGATTCAAAGGTAAAGGTTACAGCAGGCCATAAAAGTAGCAAAGGCATCCACGTCAATGCTGGCACGTCGAAATCCATCTTCTACTTTATTTTCATCCTTTCTGTATATGATGTAATATATTGTGATAATATAGAGCGATAAAAAATAACGTTAGTAGTGAAGTAAATGACAGAAATAGCATTTAATTAGTTTCTTGCTTTGCTTATTGTTTTAAATTTTTACAGATGCACAGATAAATATTAGCCCATCAACACAGAACACTGTTACGTCTAGAGATGCACTGATAATCAGTATCAGCCGATTATCGGCCGTTTTGCTGAAATCGGTATCGGCCTATTAGTACGTTGGTATCAGCCGATTGTCATTTACACAATTGGTAAGATCAGGTTTTTATTACATGGTGTTTCCGTGTTTTAATTTAGTTTGGTGAATGTTTGTGCGAGTGTGTATTGTAGATTTCTTTCTTAGTTTTTATTTTCCTATTTAATCTTTTGACTCATGCATTATGTGGACGACATGCTACTGAAATGAAGTTCATGTATGCGTCTATGTATGTCATTTGTTGAATTTGTAATAGCAGTAACACACATCAACACTCAACAGCCAAACACATGCAACTAAATGAAGTCATTTAAGTGAATGAATGCTTTCAAAATTCAACAACACTGGTGACTTTCAATTCAACTAAGTTTCATCTTTCAAGATTAATTAATTAATGATTAAAGTTTAGTGTGTATTAATCGGTAGTTGGCCTCGGCCGATTGTTAGGCGCTGATTATCGGCCGACCGATGTCCGGCCGTGCCTTATCGGTGCATCTCTAGTTACGTCTGTTAACATGGATATGTGTGGACTTGGTATTTGTATATTTTATAACTCAGGATAAATTTGTGGTTTAATTTTTTATTTAATTTTGGGAAGTGGCATGCCTTGAGGCAGGGAACATCATATTGTGGTTTAGCCTTTAAGTATTGGCGTTTTATGCTGAGCATGATACAATCAACACAAACCAGAAAGTAACAACTAAAAACAAACGTGGAATGATGCTGTAGCATTTATACACTGCTTGACAGTCTGTGCCTGTGTATTGAAGGCATTATACTCCTACTGCACTTTTTTAGTCTGGATTACATTCAAACGCAAGCAGCATGACGTCATTCAAAAGGAAGTGAACAGGTCTTTCAGTGTTTCGTTGTCTCTGATTATCTTTATTTGTGTGAAGATATACGGATATGTAAGATATGATTTGTATGTAAGATATGTTAGTTTGTGACCTTCATTTTATGCCACGCTTTTTATCCTGCACATTATTTCACTACTAAGCCAAGATACTGGCTGGGAAGAATGTCTCCGAAATGGCCTATTTTGTGTTGGGTGGGTCGTAAAACCTTAACTCAATCAATCAAGTCAGAGCCAAGATAGAAACGATTGATTCTTTTGATGTTTGTTGAAATAGCTGTGCACTCTGCTACAATATGTTGATGCATATACCAGTTTCTGGTTTTAGCTGTTGAGGTTTACGTTTTTGTGTTTGACCAAAGTCATAGCAATAAAATAAAGTGATCCGTTGTGTGAAGTCTCTGCACAAAATATTTAATGGATTGATGTCTGCAGGTTGTTGAGAACTGACACGTTCAACCCTGCCATACGTGCCAAACCTTCACCAGCACTGGGTACCATAACGTCTCTCTGTTTAGTTGTAAACACTTGGACTGATACTTTCAAAAAACCATTTCATTTTTTGCTGACATATTGTTTGTGACAGTTGTTTGCAGAGTGCAAGTAATGCCTATTGTATGGTGCCACTATAGTCACTGTTACCCTGTCATGGCTACTTTTAAATTGTCGTATTACCCATGCTGGCTGTATAGCCGCCGGCGTGGGTAGGGCGTTCAGTCGCGTCTGTCTGTCTGTTTGTACAAGCTCTAAAAAGAAAACGGCTCGAGCTATCAACACCAAACTTGGTACACATAAACTCCATAGTAGTCGCTCGGCATGCATTGACCCAGAAGTCAAAAGGTCAAAGGTCGCACGGTTACGAAAGCCGTCACAGTTGCTAGTGAAGCGTGCTGCTACAGCCATGTGCTGCTGCTGCCGGCGTGGGTCTGCATGTCGATTAGTCGATACGACTGCCTATGTTTTCTAGTTGCTTTTATGTCTGCGTAATCTGTAACTCAAAAGGTCACCTCTTTGGGCACAAGAAGCTACCAGGCTAAAGTTAATGATTAAAATATGGGACTATTATTTTGTTTTACAGCGGTCAACTGTGGTGATATTATGATACTGTATAATAATCGGGACATTTAGGTGACGACACCATCCAGGAAGGGAGGCGGGGCCTTCAGTCATACCAATAGCAACCCAGTGTTGATTGGCCATAGGACCACACAGAGCGGAACTGGAGATAAATACTGTATGCACAGAGTAGCAAGGAGCAAGACAGAGAGTAAAGTAAAAGTAAGCTTTATTTGTTTAGAGCTTTATTATGAGCTGCTTAAGTCTAGGATGCTCAGGTATGGCATGTGTTAACAAGGGATCACACAGTTTTACCTGTCACCCTCACCTTCATTCACAAGTGGAATGAGCCATATGAAACGAGTGATCAAATAGAGGACAACCATTGTTTATATGGTGTATATTATGTTAATTAATGTGACCAGTGTCTGACGTAAGTAAGACGCTCAAACAACCACTATACCTATGGCCAGAATCCATTTCTTTTTGCTTTAGCCTATATATAGTGTGTGTTAATGTGCACATGTTTCTTGCTAGAAGATGATGAAGCTGCTGATGAAACTCCATCGACTCCGGCACAGTACAGAAGATCTTTGCTGTCAGTAGCTCTGCTGACTTGTGGCATACCATATAATAGATTTTGATAGCCATTTTCCGGGAAGAACACTCAGACACGTTTACTGTTTCACATTGTCACTGGTCTTTTGCGCTATTTAGGAGAATAACCCATTAGGTTAAGACAGGATTTCACTGCCTCCAAAGTTAAAGAACTTCTGCCAGAATACAACTGTACGTAGTGTTGAATACGCCTAGGCTGTTTGGATTTTTGTTGGCGGTGACAATTATGTATTTTTTAAAATACATTATGGAGACTTATGACACGGAGATGGTACAGCATAAAGATGGTGTATATAACACCACTGAGGAGGTTGAGTAGGACTCCAGCATTTTCTCCTGAATCAATAAACTAAAGTGTGTACAAAATTCTTTATGTTGTTAGGCCGTGTCACATGCGCATGTTGCATAGAGGCTGTCTGTTGTTACAGATGTCGCACGTAGTGTAGTGTCTGTCTGTGTGTGTGTGTCGGTCTGTTGGTTACGTTGGTGAGGCCTGCAAAAACGGCTAACCTATTGAGATGCCATTTGGAGGGCTAACTTGTGTGGGTCCAAGGAACCGTGTGTTAGATGGGAGTCTAGATCATCACGGGAAGGGGGACGTTTGAAGGGGGAATGTGCCAGCCCATTATGACATACATGTACCTACTCATGAGTGAATTGCACATTGTTCGCCTGCCGCTGTGGGCGAATGATGCAGCCTTTTGCCATATTACTTTGTACGCGTGTTTCATTTTAGTGTTGTATGGTGCCTCTCAACATAGGTAGAAGGCTGCCTTAGTATATTTTGCCAAATGAGTCATTAGCTCATTGGTTTATCTAACAGCAGTGAAAGTGCATGGAAAACCCAGCAAAGGGCTGTTACGATTAAATAAACTTATGGCCAGTTTTTCCACCGAACATTAATCTTCCATTAGCATTAATTAATGGGAGTTATCAACCATTAATGTTAATGGAAGATTAATTTGCGTTGGAAAAACCGGCCCTTAATAAAGTAATTGAATGCCTCTAATTAATATCTTACTAATCAGTGCTAATAGTTTGAAATAATTGTATAAAATAAGTATGCTTTTTAACGTGTATGTGTGTGTGTCTGTGTGCTAACAGAATTTTTTGTGTTTTCAGGACTCGGCCATCTCTAAAACTGCTTGTTGAGTAAGTTATAAAGTCACATATAACTCATTCGTCTTCTTTTAGAATAATATGCTAGTTTACTAAACGTGCGTTGTCGATATTTAGCATTGCAGTCGAAATCTTTAATGTTAGTTCGCTATTGCAGTTTGCAATATTTGGCAGTGAATGGTGGTGCCTAGTTGCAATATTTGTTATCACAGTTGCTAATAGTTGCAGTTAATAACACAGTCGGAGACACAGAAAGCTGCTGAAAGTAAGTCAGATGTTTCTTGACACCATGAAAATTAACACCACACTTTGTCCAGTAAAAATGGCGCCACTGTATTTTAGCCTATAACTTTGAGAGTGTAAGCCGTTGCAGAATTGGCATGATGTGGTCAGTAGATGAGCCGTAGTGTATAATCTGTATGATGCTTATGTAGTCAAAGATCAGCGCCATTGATATCAATATTGCCTCAGCCGCACGAACAATCCAGTCATCTCTTTGAACGTCTCTCTGAACAGTATGTGTGTACATTTATATTGTGTCATATTTACACAGAAGATGAAGAGTGAGAATACTTGTGCATAGATACACTGTACTGTGATTCCATTAGAGCCAGCAGCCTATTGACCATTCGGCTCAGTTAACAACTTAAACTGACTGAAAACTAAGCAAAATGCACAACTTTCTTTTCACTTTATGCCATACTTTAATCAGTTTAAGCCACAATGTGTCGTCTTCTCTAGTTGAAGTAGTTCACGTAGAACGTGAATAATTTTATGTTTGTCCAACCATACTGTTTTTGTTTTGGTATTTATTAACTACAAACATGTTCATTAGTGCCGATTTACAGGAGGTAGTACCAGAAACAGTGTAGAAATCAGTCATTCGGAAGATGCAAAACTGCCATTCAAGTACGGATTGTAAAAGCAAATAATGCACTTGGCAGTCTTACAGTTATGTGCAACAATAAGAGCGATAACCTCCGGATGAGAATGAGACTATAGCACTCACCAATTATGTTTTTCCTACTAAACAGAACAAATCTGTGCGTGCCAACTCTCACGTAGAATGGCTGCAGATTTCAGAGATACCTGCTGGCAATTACATGCAGAGACAGAGTACAAAATGAAATGGTCTGCACACTGAATTCTGAATTCACTGGCTTCTCGTAGAGAAGATCTTTCTCGTGTTTTTTTCTGTGATATTATGGATCCTGCCTCCTGTCTTCACACTTTCCTTCCTCCACCCAGATCCATGGCAATTACCTCAAGGCTTAGATCCTCCCAATCCTTTCCTAAAGTCTATAACTGTACCCAGCACTATTGTTCCTTCATACAGTTTTACTGATGTCCATATTTACCTCATGATACTAAAGTTTTATTATCATAGTATTTATCGTTATATCAATGACTGATTGCTAACTTGTGAATTATTGCTGCTTTTATAATGTATTGTATATTATTCATCTATTTAGCTGTACATGTATAGCTGCAAGTGTGTTTCAATAAACTTACTTTATTACTTACTTGCACACAGACCTGCTAACGTTGAAGACACTTTGAGAAAGACGACTGAAATGGTTTGGGCATGTGGCATGCGTGGATGGCAGTAGAATACCAAGATAAGACGTCCACTAGGAACCACAGCAAAATTGACGCAAAAGGGGAAGACTACGACAGAACTGGCCAGACGTGAGACTATGCGATTTAAAAACCATGGAACTCACCTGTGGAGACAACGTGTGGTCAGATGCACTCCACATAGGCACATAGTAGGGAAGGAACTAAGGTCTGTTGAAAAAGATTGTCGGATCCAATGACTAACCAAGGCAGAATGTTATGGACCATGGTGAATGGAGGAAATTAATTTCATGCCGGATGACATCCACAAAGATAGGAGTGAGGAAGTGAATGTTTCTTTGGTACTTGCTTACCTGGATTGTCCTGGATGCAGGGCCATAAATTGTGTTGTTGTTACCCATGCAGGCTGTATAGCCGCCGGCGTGGGTATAGCATTCAGTCGCATCTGTCTGTCTGTCTGCCTGTCTGTTTGTCCGCGCTCTAACAGGAAAACGGCTTGAGCTATCGACACCAAACTTTGTACACGTATACTCTATAGCATTCGCTCGGCATGAGTAGACCCAGAGGTCAAAAGGTCAAAAAATCACACGGTTATGAAAACCATCACGGTCGCATGGTTGCTAGTGATGCGTGCTGCTACGGCCGTGTGCTGCTGCTGCTGACGTGGGTCTGCATGTCGATACAACTGCCTATGTTTTCTAGTTTGTTATTATCATTAGCTTAATGTTTGAGCGCAGTGACCTTTCAAATCCACCATGTTTTCCAATCCAGCCGCAGTTAAACCTTTAAACAGAATGTCTGATGTGGAGCAGGAAAGCAAGGAAGAAATTGTTAAGAGAAATAGCTGCTGAACAGTGTCCACGACACAACGTGGACGTGAGCGAACTCAAGTAACTGTCCTCTGTTTATACATCCTCTGCTTTTAGTTTAGCATTTAGAATGTCTGTATGGTGCCATTTGTCAGGAGCACAATAGAGATGCCTAGCGACAGAAACTAGGCTGAGTGTGGTGTGGTATTTTGACAGCCATGTTTCAGATGAACTTGGTTTATTTAGTTGTACCTTTGATTATCTTCCTGCGCTAGCTCCAAGCCTGTGCATTCTCTCTAAGGGAAGATGGTACAATACTGTACAATACCATGTGATAATGTGTGCCCAAAAGCAGGGATATAAGGTGATATGCAACGATGTTTTACCAAATTGATTAAAAGTAGTTTCTAGCTGCTTATTGTGATATAAACCCGTCTGTGTAACAAATTTTGATAAATTATGCCATAAAATGCTAAAAAAGTACAAGTTTATTGGTCTTTTTGGTATAGCTATTCTTCGGCCATTTCAGTCATGTGTGACGTCATACCAGGATACGGTTGTTTTGTTTGCGTTGTTATGCGTTATTTGCGTTATTGAGATTAGATAAGAAGTTATTTATTTTACTAGTTCATGTTTTAAGAACCTATTTCTATGTCGTTATGCCTATATGTTGTGTAATGTCTCACTCAGCACTCCAATAGCCTGTTCCCTTCTTTGTTTTCCTGGTATGACGTCATTATTTGCAAAAGTAAACAAATCATCATGCGTGCACTTTCGGGCACTTTTTCTAAAATTTCCTGATTTTTGGATGTTCCTTAATATTCAAATACATTTGCGTATATTAAAGACATACGATGGGCAATTTACTTTAACAACCAAAAAATTATTGCATATCATCTTTAAAAGAGGACCAGTGAAGAGCAGAGTGGGTGCATTTCCAGAGGTCTTCAACATGGCAGATAGTAGATTACATGGGCGTAAATCAAGGGGGATGGGGAGACGAGTTCCTTTCCAGTATTTGGCACTAGGGGACACTAATGCAATTGTCCCCCAGATTTTGTCATGTTTCAAAATTACAGGCTCCATATTGCTTGCACTACAATGCAGTAAAAAGCTTACCAACCCCGTGACTCTGACAGAGTATTCACTACTTCCAAAAAATACATCTTCAGTGTCCACAGAATATGAGCAAGAATCACTACTTTAGGTGGAACATTCAACATTATTCCTGTGAGGACACGGACAAAATAATACAGCTCAGAATGCACCAAAACATGCCATTTCAAGTGAAGAATTATTTTTTACTAGGGAGGGAGCCAGAATTTCAGACAGAACTTAGCAGATATTGACGTCAGAGATCTTTGGTTTGGTTTAACTATAATTTTCATTATCTGATTGGTTGCATGACGTCAGGATTAACCAATTGTAAGCTGGTTGACTACAGAATATGCAGATTTAGACTGCTATTGCATAGCTGAGTACTGTTACCAGGTCAAAATTGATGTATTGAGTTGCTGGGGACAAACTCTTAGTATTTCTGTGTGACTGTTGAACAACGGCAGCCTGTGTCATTAGTTGTTGTTGCAATGTGGTCAGGTTAGGAATCATCGGTGAGCCGCTGAGTTTGTTTGATCCTGTGACACTTATTAGTCTGGAACCAGACGAAGAGACAGAAGAGTGAGTGTTAGACACACACACATGCAGACATGCACTCACACACGTACAGGCAGATATGTGGAGGGAGGGAGAGGGAGAGAAGAGTGAATACTAGACACACTTATACAGATATCAGTGACAGGTGATTGATTTGATTGATTTTACCAATTGATCTATGATGCACTCTGAACTTCTTTCACTAACGTGTGTGTGTGTGCATGTAGCCTACGTGCACAATGTTGGCAGTTTTTCATTTTGTGCATATGCAGTGTTTAAGTAATGTTATTTCATGTATGTTTTGCTAGGGAAGCTGATGAAAGTCACCCATCATCAACCACTCGCCTGTCATCAACCATTCACGGTCGCGTCTCATCAACCATTCAGGCTCAGAGTTAGTCGTCTTAGTAATAATAACCTATCTTCAGCTTGTTGATTTCGTCGTCATTGACGTCCTCTGATTGTGCTTGATTTGTTAATAAGTCGTAAGCACAATATGAATATGTAAGACGCACACGACTTGTTGGTGACTGGACCTGTCAGAATGGCTTTGATGAAATTCAGCTGTACACGTATAGCTGCAAGTGTGTTTCAGTAAACTTACTTACTTACTTACTTGCACACAGGCCTGCAAACGTAGTTTCTCGGATAAATTGTTAATCTGTAAGAGAAAGTTCGGATTCACCTGCATTTTTGCCTTAAAAGTCTGTCCTGTTGTATTTTGCTATACCTAACTGCCAGTTTTGTGTACTCTTTAACTGCCAGCTTGATTATAGGATTACAGTACTGTAGCTGTAGCTTGCTCTTTCACGGATGTGAAATAGGAGTCAGTGTTTGGCATTATTACAATTTTGTTGATGAGTTCTAGTTAGAAGTAAGTAATATTGGCTAATAATTAATCTAACCATATTAGTACTAATCATTGTTTTCATTTTTGTATTTTTCTCAGGTTCAATAACATTGTTGAACCTTTGTAGTTATTCATCTTGCAAAAATTTTGTAGATTTTGTCAAAAGTATCGATTTGTGTGATAAATAATTTTCCTAAAGGCACAGTGTAACCTAATTTGTGTTGGAAAAGTATCATTAAAGTTGTAACCAACCAACCTTAATACATGCATAGATGACATAATGGACAGGTTGAATTTATCTATCTACCAGGTGTACCTTGGATACAGTGCAATGTATGGCTGGCCACTGCTGGCTGAAACAGAAACTGTATAGACATTCTTGATGGCGGTGTAAATTCACTGTTCTTCTTAGTAACTTTGCTGCCATGTCTCACTTCAGCTGTTTTCCAGTCACGTTATCAATATAACCATCATATATCCCAGTAGGCAACGCCTACATCACCTGTGACCAGCAGCCATACTCGAGTTCTTCACATGTTACTGTTACCAAGCAGTGGAAGATAGTGATGGTCAAAGGGCAGTGAGCTGTGTGGGCCATCAGTAGTCATAGCTGTGGCTCATTCCACTTGTGTATTAATGTTGTGGGTGGCTGCATGGTCCTCTCGTTAACGCATGTTATATACATGAGATTTAGAGATTTGTGTCTTCTAGAAACAGTGTATGCCATGGTTACTTTATCTGTAGCTCTGTGTGTATGTGTGTGTGTGTAGTTTTAAGTGCAGATCACGCAAATTACGAGCGCCAATCAACTGCTGACGTTACACCTGGTCCCGCCCCCACCACTGAATGACCAGCTCCATCATCAACTGTCCCTCACTTTATCACTGCCGTCATTGTGTGCCATGTTCTGTCATCATACGCGTGCCACGTTCTCTGATTATGGCAATGCTGCAATTATTTGTATGGTGCATAATATTATTTGCTGTTTACATGCTTATTCCGTCATGAATCATGCTGTTTTACTTGTACTTCTATTTATGATGCTGTTGGTTTTCATAGCAGTTTTTATTAACATTTCTTTGTGTGTTTTATAAGCCCATAAACCTTCACTTGAAATTCGTAGAGAACAACTCTCACTTCAGTATTGCACAAAACTCAAATCTAATACACTTAATCCAACTCATAAAAAGTCTTTCAGCCATTGTCATTTCTATACCAAAATAAACCTAATGATATACCATATTTTGGTCTATGCATACAAACTAGTATACCTGCTACAAATGTAATGAAAGTAAATATTGCACCTTGTTGTTCAAGTCCTACTCCTCCATGGTTATGAACTACTCCTACTATACTGTTTGATTTACTTCAATCAAATGTGATGCAAATTTTAAAAAAATCTAATACTCCCATTGACATTTACATCAGTAAGTACAATGAAATACGAATTATGTATCCACAGCATATCCCAATATTTACAGATGGCTCAAAACAAAGTAATCATACTGCAACTGCTGTTGTCTTAAAATCTCACATTATTACCATACGACTTTTTAATTCGGTTTCTGTATACACTTGTGAACTGTATGCCATACTTCTAACCCTTAATAAACTCAGCATACAACAACACAAACATTATCTACTTTTTAACAGTCTGTCTAGCCTCAACTCCATCGTTAACAAAAACGCGAACACCCCCATTAAAATATGACAATCTCTACTCACTCCTTTAATATTGTATTCTGCTCGTTACCAAGTCATGTAGATATTCCAGGTAATGAAAAGGCATATATTTGCTAAATCTGCATTAAACAAACCCATCCTTCGAATTCCCATCCCATATTCCCGTGTGATTATGCAGATCTCAAACCTATTACCAATAAATATATTCATGACAAGTGCCAGTGGCAGCAAACTTGGAACTCACAAACACAAAATACACTCCACCAAATTCATCTAACTATACCGTCTTACTCCACTCTTTCTACTTCATATCAACGAAAGGACCAAATCATATATAACTGATTATGCATTTTGCATAGTCATTTAACGCATTCTTATCTTATTGAACACACAGATCCTCCAAAATATACAAACTGTAATCAACTGCTTTCTGTCAAACACATACTAACAGAATGTACTTCATATGGTCAAACACGACATCAATACTATTCTTTTATTGACATTAAAATCATCTTCAATCATACACCCAGCCAAAATATGCTGAATTTTATTACAGCTTATGTCAACCATAATTTCTAAAAACAAAATTTTTAAGACCTGAATTTTGTTGAAAGTGCCATTAAACTTCAACCAACCAAACTTGTGTATTTTATAAATTTATGCCATGGTTAGTTGTCTACAGAACAGAAAATCATATATTATATGACTAAATATGACTTTTATTAGTTCCTTACAGTTGCCAAAATGCCAATGACTTGGTTTTGCTGATAATGTATTTGTAATAGTAGTGTGAATCAGACACAGTTATGTTGCCTATGTTACTTATGTATGAATTTGCATAATCTCTACCAAATCATTTGTGTGGTAAAGGAAAATATTTTGTTTAATTCAAATGTAGCTTTTATATGACTAATTGTGATGCTCAATGTTGTGATTCATGCCAACAATAGCAGTATATTTTTTATATGTGTTTTTAATTTTTTGCGTCATATTGATATTTAACTTTAGGACATGTTTCAGTATTGCACGGGACATTATACCATGGATGCATAATGACAGGATGAGTGTTAAGTTCTGCAAGCATAGATCTACCTAATTTTTATCCCGTAAAAGACGACACAGTAGCTGCAAACTGAGCCAAGAATTAAAGTGGAAAATAATAAGTCTTCTTGCAGAATACACACATGCAAAAATGGCCAGTTGTAAATGAGAAGCCTATCAAATAGAGCCAAGAATGTACTGTTTATGTTTGAACTGCACTGGAGGTGAATGCAAAATAGTTTCTTAAAAACTATTAGTGATTAAAGAAATATGGTCTTGGCTGCCACCAGGTTGGGTGGACATAAAGGTTGCAGCCAAGAACCTATTTATTTAATCACTAATAGTTTTAAAACGATTTTGCATTCATTGTCGGACGCGCTGTATCGAATGGTTATGTTGTCGATGACCTTGGGTGACCCCTACCACCTTAAACCACCTCCCTCAGTTTCTACATTTTGCGTTGCCTTATGCATCGAATTGCTGATAGCAAAGACTACAAATTAGATGTACAGGTTGAATGTGCAAGTCACAGCCTACGGACGACAAACGGTCCCTGATAGGGACGTGGTCAGGTCGACACGTGACCCATTAAAATATGCTGGCTCCAATTATATCACTGGAATGGCTAAACCTAAAGTCATCAAATTTTGTACACAGGATGACATATCACCCACAAAAGAGGCCTGGTTGTGGTCACGTGACTGTTTTAAAATTTTGCCGTTTGCCGTGATGCATGCAACACGTCGCACGGGTTTGTCGTCGACAGCTGAGCTACTTGTACATGTTTTTTTACCATCGTGCATATCTCTATTGTATGGTTGCGGTTTGTCAGCCTTTTATTAAACTGATGACTGATTGATTGATTCATTGTTGTCATTCAAGGCATTTTTGACCCTTTTATTGTTGTCCGTTGCAAGTCTCAGCCTACATCGGCTGAACCTAAAGTCGTAAGATTTTGTATACAGGTAGGTTATATTAGTTCTAGCAACAGGATGGCATATCACCCACAAAAAGGGCGTGGTTATGGTCACGTGACTGTTTTAAATTTTGCCGTTTGCCATGATGCAGTGCGTCGCACGGATTTGTCATTGTCAGCGACAGCTGAGCTACTTGTTTAACGCGCGATGCTATGCTAGTGCAGTATATGCTGTCGTCGTGTGTTCGTCTGTCTGTCACACGCTGGTATTGCATGAAGACGTCTAAATGCACAATCACGCAAACAACGCCACACCATAGCCCAGGGACTCTAGTTTTCTGGTGCCGAAAATCTAGACGAAATTCCAACAGCGTACCCCCAACGGGGGCGCCAAATAGAGGTGGGGTAGGTTCAAACGGCGATTTTCGACCAATATCTCGCTATAAGTTTATCTCAGAAACGGTTCAAGATAGGGACATAGTTACCATGGAACGCTAATAGGAACTTGTATGTGTTCTATTGATTGGTGCTATTTCTAGTGATCTTGATACCCCAAACCACCCTATTTCGACATTTTGTATCGCCTTTCATATCTGCGTAGTGAGTGGAGATAGAGACTTCAAATTTTGTAGGTAGCTCATAGGCGGCGGAACCGGGGTGGGGGCAGAGGGGCAATTGCCCCCTCACCAACCCGAAAGGTGGGGGCAATCAATGACAAATGCTCCCCCCCCCACTTGTTGTGGAGTGTGTGAAAGTGACAGTACGGCCGATATGCACGTACAACATCACGTTATCCTTATCAGTTGGGCTCAGCGGCCAGCAAAAACCACCTGACAGGCTGTATGGTGCAGGTTTCTGTGCCATCCAGCACTCTGGTCACTACTCACTCCCTGTGTAATGCATATACACTGGCCTGCGTGGGTATCTGGTATCATACTAGAGGTCCATGGCGGGCCTGGGTCGACAATGTCTGCTGAACGTTTAAACTGTCTGTCTGCTGCACGTCCACAAGGACAGAACTAATACAGTCAATGTCAGCGACGTCGTAACGGAGTTCGTTACCGCCAAGGACAGCCGGATGGCGTTTTTTGGAGTTTAAGCGTGTGACTGTGCATTTTCATCTTGCAGTATTTAGGCCATATACTGTGTGCATACTACATATGGTTATTACACCTCACATTTTGCTACACTGTGACATTCCGAAAAGAAAATCTAGAGCACAGAAAACACTGTATCACAGATAGCTTGACGGTAGCAAGTGCGAAAGAGGCGTGGAACTGAACTGAACTGTGGCTGCTCCCGAGCTGGGGAGCTACCTCAAAAATACACACAGCACTGGTCATTAGCGGACAGGATTCCAGAACACGGAAAGCTTCGATCAACCATCAAAACAAGTACAAGCTCCTATAGCTTTCTTTATCCTCGGCGGAGAATTCCGTAACCGTACAAAAACAAGTACGTCCCTCTTGAGCTATGGTCGTATATCCACACAATGCCAATCCTACGTCCACACGCTGCGCGATTTCGCGAACGGCGCATCTCTAGCGCGGCGTTTGGCCTTCGCGCTCACTGAACTATATATGCCTCATATGACGTCGCTTTGGCGTCAGTCAGCCTAGGCCTGCAGGCTAGGCTATAGGCTCCTATTCGTCCGATTCTAGGGTGCAAAGTTTCCCAAAATGGGAGATTGCCTGCCCAGAACGCCGATGAACCGTGCGAAATTTGACGCCGCTAGCTTAATCCTCGGCGGAGAAATCCGTAACCGTACTAACACAAAATTAGGCCATACAAAAAAAAACAAATCGTCGAGCACATACTCTCAAGTGTCTGGTTTTCTTGAAATGCAATTATAACGTTTAAATGATAAAGTGGCCTGAATTACATTAGGTCAATCAGAATTCAGACTGAGATTTGTCTGAAGTAACCGTTGCCTTTTTGTTTTCATTTTCCTGCAAGGCACAGTTTTACAATTTTACCCATCACTATTACCACGAACGACTCTGTGATGAGCTACCATCCAGAAGGAGAGTCGGCACTCCCAAATGTGGGAGTTAATGGTTGATATTGGTTGTTTTTGGAATTAAATAATGATGTAAAAACATGACAAGCGGTGAAGACTGTACGTCATAGACGGGTTCAACGGTGTTTAACGGCTGCACTGTGTTTTAGTCGTCTCGGACGCTGCAGTATTTGGACGTCGCCTCTACAGGCCGGTCGCTCGGCCTGTGGAAGGGCGCATCGCCATTCTGGCCTCTTCATCGGACAGTGAGGTCGACGGGGCTCCGTCGTCCACCGTCTGTTCACCGCCGCCCGCAAAGAAACTTCGACTATACCCGGCCATGCAGCATCCGTCGCCGACAGTGTCGTCTGATCGCAGTGCCGGCAGTCGTAGGTCGTCGGAACAGCTGCCAGCCGCAGACGACGTGGC
>Ga0209363_1000113_pt1 | contig 28113 bp, 14 predicted proteins | sample WorMetexBAHAMAS3_FD_187385 | JGI IMG/M metagenome (GOLD analysis project Ga0209363, IMG submission 187385) | Marine gutless worms symbiont microbial communities from Max Planck institute for Marine Microbiology, Germany - Inanidrilus exumae... | ecosystem: Host-associated > Annelida > Digestive... | reverse complement strand
CTCCGGGCACGCGATTGGCCAGCGACACTGGACGCTGAAGGGGAGGCGTCGTCAAGACGACGTCGCAGTCACAGGCCTACAAAAATTATTAATTAAAAATGATTATCCCCTTTGTAACACAACACATACTTCTTTTGTCCCGCCTCGCTGCTCAGCCTGCACTTCAGTCGCTAGCTACTCTGTAGAATGTCGCTGCTGAATATATTGGTCAGACACATTGGCGGGCTGTAGGCCTACTGCAGGCCTCGACCACATCTGTTAGTCCACAGTCATCGACTACTGTTCTGATAATAATGCTGCTCAAGTTGCATCGTAGGGTTTCTCCTAATCCTATAGGTATCTTGGCTTCACCTTTTCTTCAGTATTTAGCAGTTCCAAGGACTCAACACACTATTTGTTCAAATTGTTTTTATCTCATTTATGCGCAGTTAGCCCCTTTATAAGTGCATATCTATACCTGCAAAAGTCCGAATTTTAAACGCAGATTTCGGTGCTGCTTCGTTAAAATGCTTTCAGCTTAAGGGGGCTTCGCCCCCTGACCCCATGACCAGGGGCTCTGCCTTTGGACCCCGCTGGGGGTTCCGCCCCCAGACCCCCGTTATAGGCTCGCGCTCCGCGCTCGCCATGGGCTTGAGCCCCCCTAAACTCTAACTCCTGGTTACGTCCCTGTATATGCTGTCGTCGTGCGTCCGTCTGTCTGACGGTCACAAGCCAAAATGGCTAAACGCAGGATCACGCAAACAAAGCCATACGAGAGCGATAGCCCAGGGACTCTAGTTTTCTGACGCCAAACATATCGGCGAAATTCCAACAGGGTCATCCCTCCCTCCACCCCAACGTGGGCGCCAAACACATTAAGTGAAGTAGGTTCAAACTTTAAATCGGCCATTTTCGACCAATATCTCGCTATATCTCCAAAACAGTGCAAAATGGGGACATCGTGACTATGGAATGCTAATAGGAACTCGTATGCGCTCTATCGATTCGAATGGCGACAGTTTTAGTGACCTTGAGTGACCCATAACTACCCAAAGCATCACATTTTAGATATTTTGTATCGCCTTTTATGTCTTCGTTATGGGTAGAGATGGGCTAGAGTTAAATTTTGGTAGTTAGGTTGATCGTAGCAAGTGCAATTTCGCCTAGGTGTTTGACATAAGAAAACTAGAGTCCACGGGCTTTTTGGGTTATCGTACGGCGTTGTTTGCGTAAGTATATAGGTTTAGTTGTTGTGACCGACAGACGGATGGACACACGATGACGGTTATAGTACCGTACCGCGCTAGCATAGCGTTGCGCGGGTAAAAAGCAGCGGCAGAGAAATTGTTGCAGTCTTCCTGATCAGACTTGTTTGTCGGCATAGATCCAACGGTAAGACGCGCTATCATTGTGCAGATGATAGTTTGGTGTTCAGTTATGCAATTTGCTTTCCACTGCTTGCTTTCCAGAGTGGCTGTACAATTTGTATTTACTTATTTTCTTTTCGTTCCGTATCGTGAGCTGTTCGTTCCGCCATGTTAGATAATGGGATGTTGTTTTTTATGTAATGTAATTATTAGTACAGTTTTGTGATATATTTAGCTGCTTGTCGTTCCTTGCCGGAATTCTGTGGCCATCGAATTTGTTGACAAACAGTTTGACAGGACATAAGTATCTGGTTTTGCGACAGAATATTGTTTGATCTTGACATTCGTATGATTATTGTTGTCTCAGTCGGCTGACTAATGAAGAAATATTGAAGTTAACGACGGACTTCGCCGGTGAAAGTCATCATTTCAAGACTGTCGTGTCTTTCTTTCCGACAGAAAGTTTCTGCTTAATAGCTGAACTGCACTAATGATAGATAGTGATGCCGCTGTTTTTGTAGTCAAAGTTTGCAGTGTCTCGTTAGATTAACTACATAAGTCTGTAAGTTGGCTGATAAAGACGACAATGAGTGCCGTGACTGGTGGCCACCGAACTCCTCTGCAGCCAGTTAAGGAGTCGGTTCTGTCTGACAGTTCACCATCTCATCGCCAGAACAAGGTAACCGCGTAATATGACTCTGCACCCTTTATGCAATGCAATGCAATGACGATTATGGGCACAGGCGCTAGCCTCTATGCCCACATCCTATTAACAATAATGTGCACAAAAACTTTCCAATTTATGTTATAACACTTCTACTTCCGGTTCCTGAAATTTTAGCCTGATAGTTATACATCATTTCTTGATTAGACCAGTATGCATCCAGTTTATTTTTAAAATTGTTTACAGATGAAGCATGTACTACAGTTGCTGGCAAGCTATTCCATAAATTAACTAAATTATGTTAGACAGTATTTTATGAACTTACTAAACATTGTGGTGTTGGGGTATAACCGTGTGACAATGGATTGGCTGTGTATATAGTATGGGCAGCCTGTACCCGTTTTTCCTGTCGCTTGCAGTGTGAGCTTTCAACCCATACTCATCCTTCGGTACAGGCATCAACCCCAACTCTAATGCTAATGTCAACCCTAGCCGACATATTGGCTGTAAGCTACCTGTATTCAACGCTTGGCAGCACTAGAGTATCGGCTTGCCTATTTTTTGAACAAAACATACTAATTTCTTTATTTGTGGTGGTTGGTTGGTGCTTCTAATGTCTATTTGTCACAAGACTGGAGTGAATTTTTGCTAAATACAACGGCTGAGTGTATCCACATACAGAAGTTATGATGTTATGACTGCCAACGTATGTATTTGTCGTTGGCTGAACAGAATGGTCCGTTGGATGATGGTATAACACCGTCTCGCATGGCGTCATCTCGAAGTCGTGGCCTTGATGAGCCTCACATTGGCAAATATCGGCTGATTAAAACTATTGGCAAGGGCAACTTTGCTAAAGTTAAGCTGGCCAAGCATGTTCCGACTGGACGAGAGGTGACTTTGTATTCTTACTTTGTATCTGCATTATGCAGCTGTTGACAGGGTTCCCACTGCCACCACTTGTCCTTGAAAGTACTTGCTGTGGGTGATAAGTATAACCTAATTTGTGTTGAAAGTTGCGAGAGCCAGAACCTTACCAAAAACTCTTGACTTTGCCATTCCTCAGTCACACAACAGCTGTTATGCCTGGTGAAGTCATTTATAACACAAATCACCAGTGATTATCAATATGCTCATTGTCAGTTTCACAGGAGGATACTATTCTCCAGCATCCCCATTTTGTCAAATGTGTTGCAGCATCTTATTGTATGGCTCAGCAGCAGATAACTAACTTTTCCCAATTATCTCCTTTCTCTTCTCTGGCTGTCCCATGCTTCCTTCTTCTCTCCCTATTTTGCTATCTAACCGCGTGTTTTCCTTCTAAACAACTTATCCCCACTATTCTTCCCCATTCTTGAATTTCATTCTCTTTCGAACATAGGCATTTTATTTCATGCTTATGGATGTATGCGCAGTCTGTGTGCCTTCTGATTAAGAATACTGTTGATATTTTTATCTCTGGTAGTATATTTTGATTGGCATTTGTTGTATCGTTTCTGTAGGTTGCAATAAAAATTATTGACAAGACTCAGCTTAACCAGTCGAGCTTACAGAAGGTACTAATGTAAATTCACTCTTTTGCGGTTGTCTGATACATGTATGTTGGTGAGTGTTTCAACAAGTTGTTAAGAGGAAGAGGCCAGGATGTGGCACGTGGTTGGCATGAGGATGGTAGAGTCTGGTTTACGTGTTGGGAATGGTAAATGGGTGGAGCAAGGGAGGGAAAGGAACTTGCCGTCAGTCTAGCAGTGTAGCTGCTAGCTGTTAGTTTCATCGTAAGTTAATTGAAAAAGTGATTGCTGTGCTGTTTTTAAAAAAATATTTTTGGGAAGTGTTTGATACATTCAGGTTGCTATTTCGAACTGTTACAAGGGAATTGTCTAGCCTTGAAAATGCACAGTACATTTTCTATGCATTTTCTTACTAAATAAGGCGACTGATCTAGATTTCAGAATTTAAACAAAAGTTTGTTTTTTGATTTGCTTTTTGGTTTTCTGTGTTCAATGTGTTGTTGCTTAGTTGTTGAGTATTTACTTTTTTGTCATCACCAGGCAGTTAGTTCAGTGACATTATTAGAGAAGTACTTGAATTTTACCATTTTATTATTTCAGTTGCTGATGTGCTACTGAACTTTATAATGTGTGTTCTGTAGCTGTATCGAGAAGTAAGGATCATGAAAATGCTCGATCATCCAAATATAGGTTTGTGCATTTAATCTCGTGCTTTGGTAGTTCATAGCATGTCACGTGTAGTCACTGTTTTCCTTCTACAGTGTGATTATAAGAAGTAGAACTGTTAAATTTCTTGACAAGTGCTGTTTCTAGCAAACGTGGTGTTTATGGTACATGTTGGGAGTCGTGACACTTGAAAAGTTAGCACATGTGTTTGTGATACTGTGTTTTGTGGCGGAGTAGCCATATCTCACTGATGATCTGTGACATGGGTTACCTGATACTCATTCTGAGACATTTGTGAGTTACGGACAGCATCAAGATCTGTGTCCGACCAAATATTACTCTAGTGAAGGCCTCACAATCATAGCTGGTGGGCACAACCTGGCCCTCAGAATGGGTAGTGCATGATTAGAAAGTGCCAACCCTGTTATATTGTGCATGGCTGTTATTGTAGTGAAGCTGTTTGAAGTCATTCAGACTGAGAAGACGTTATACTTGGTGATGGAATATGCCAGTGGTGGTAAGTGCTGCTGTAAAGTTTATCTGCTTTTTTAGGTCGACTCTTCGACAGAGTTGACCTAATAAAGCCGGTCTCAAAGGTCCGCCCGTACGTATGTGTGTGTACACATGTACGTCTGTACACCCACAATAAGTTTCTTCGATTTAAGTGAAATGTGGCATGTAGGTAGAGATCGATGAGTGATGCGTGACCGTATGCAGTATGATCTGATCCAAGGTTAAGGTCAAGGTCATGAGCCCTTCAGAGTTGGAAATCCGGCCGTTTTCGAAAGCTATATCCTCCGCCATTTAGAATGGGAGCTGGCAACTGAATGACCACTGATTTTTAAACTAGGGCACAATGTATAAATTTGGTCGGCCGGATTTTTTATATTTGTCCTAGTTATTGTGTCACGTGACTTTGATGTTGGCAGAAACGTCAATTGTGAAGGATCGACCGTCATTCCCATACCGGGCTGATTTATCTTGTTTGGGCATCAATGTTGGCCATGCTATTGTAATTGCAGTGAGTATTGGTAATAACGCGAATGCTTGACTAGCTATACTGTGGTTAGCATAGGTGGTAATTTTGCCAAGTGCCGTACTAGACTGGTTATACTTTCATTTGCAGTGTTGTTAACAAGAGTCCATTTAAGACAAGCTGTATCGTGATTTACATTAGTGAGGATTGAGTAATTTTTTATAGTTTCAGTTTTTTAGATGTTTAGTGACCATTTCTTGTTCTTTTCAGTGAATTTTTCATTTCAGTGACAGTTAATGGAAGCATTCAAATATTTCTGGTCGAGTATTTTTCACATTTTACACTGTACGCATAACCTGTGGATGTATTGTGTACTGTAGTGTAATAGCAGGTGATGTTTGGCTGTGTTGTGCCTCGTTATCACAGGTGAGGTATTTGACTACCTGGTGGCACATGGCCGCATGAAGGAGAAGGAAGCACGTGCTAAATTTAGACAGGTAATATATTCTTGTGAAAATACAGGACCCGAAACATAGTCACATGGTTGGAGATTGCTGAAGTAGAAATTGTGGACCAGCTGACGTCATCATCATTATCTGTCCCATAGCTGTAGCATATAGCATGGGACAGATTATAAAACCAGTTTGCCTATCTCCCTGTGTCCCTGTGTCCATCTGCGTGCACTCTCACGCTCACATTACTTATGAATTTTTACCAAAATTGGCACAGACGTAAAACCTCCAAAATCAAAATGCATTCATTGGGGTAAACATCGCACCACCCCTTCTACCATTTTGCCCCCCAAAACTCCCCATTTTAGGCAAAGAGGTCCTCAATATATTAACAACCCTATAACTGCGTTAAATGTACACAAATCGCCGAAATATAACCCTTATTTATGGCAGAATCACGAAAATTCTCGTGTCTTACAGGAAATCGGGGTTGAGGAACACGATGATGACGTCATATTTTAGATCGGAAATGAAATATAGCCATTTCACACATGCACAGTGAAAAATATGCAATATAACCCATATATATTATAGGAACAGTTCGGTTGTTGTGGACTTGCTATGGGACAGATATAGATAGACAGAAGATATTTCTAGTTATCCGAACACTAGGATTAACGTGGCATAAGTGAACGTCACTTAAAGACCATGGAACATAGAGAACGTTGTCAGTGAACACTATTGTCACCATTAAACTAAGATAGAACACATCTGGAGTAGTTCATCATGCATTTTTGTCACTGTATTTTTCAATCAGTGACAGTTTACCCGACACCCTTCAAGGATTCCATGGTACACTTAGTACTCACTTTAACTACTTCATTGAGTTAGTTAAGTAACATCGGTTGTGTCAGGAAGGTCATCCAGTCTGTAAAATTCCTGCTTAAGTACCGTACAGTCACGCCTCAATACAACGCGGTTTTGGGGATACATAAAGTTAGAACCGCATTGTATTGAAGCGCATTGTAGCCGACATTCGTTGCCATCTATCAGCCTGTGTTTGTGTTTGCCACCATACACCGACCAAGATCTAACAGCAGTCGACTCACTCTGTCGTTAGAGCGTGTAGATGTTTTGTGGCTGCAATCTGACACCTAGGTGTCTCGTCGACTGCAGCTGCATCCCCAGCCACCGATGACGTGGGGAGGAGAGCGGGAGACACAGATAAGAGGGCGGGTGGCTGTGGAAATGCTTCAGTTTCACAGCCGCATCAGCTGGTGCATTCTGCATTCAGTCACCGTTGAGGCAGTCAGTCAATTGCCATGCATAAAATTCGGGTCCACGTCGAATGCGCGTTATGTTTATTCGCGTTATATTGGTAAGCGTTATAACGGGGCACGACTGTAATCTTCACAGGATTCATTGGACCCCTCCAGACAACATGGCTCAGTCAGAGCTGGCCACGTAGGATTGGTTGGTTAGCAAATGAGAAGTTTGCTGAGAGCTTTATTTGTGTTTTCAGTTACTGTCAGCTTGTTTGTTCATGTGCAGATTGTATCAGCCGTTCAATATTGTCACCAGAAACACATTGTACATAGGGATTTGAAGGTTAATATGTTTCTTGTTATTAGTCATAGTAGCATGGTAGTGGTGGCTTGAAGAGAGCAACAATGGTTGATGAAGCTAGGCTACTGGTTTGTGTGTTACCTTCAGTGCTTTGACACTGATGGTTGGCTTGTAGGAAGGACATCCGGTTCATAAAAACCCATTCCAGAGCTTCTTTTCCAGAACAGGTGGAGGAGGAGATTCACATGGAGAAATGGATGTTAAGCAGTAGCAGTTTAAACAGTGGTGGTGGTGGTAATGCATGGTAATTGTGGCCATGGCTCGGTCCTCCTTTGATGACAATGCAACACATTGTGTCACTTTATCTTTCGCTAAAACCAAAGTCTAAAACCTTAGTCTAAGACCTAAAGTCCGGTTTAAGACCTAATTAATGCAAAACGTGAAGTAACGCTAAACTTTGGTTTGAGACCAAAGTCTAAAACCAAACTTACCGCTTAGACCAAAGTTTAAGACCACAAGTTTGGTCTAAAACCGAACTTAATCTGAACAATCCGGTCTCAAACCAAACCGTTTTAATGCATTTAGATAGGCAATTATCACTAATCTCTTAGGCTTAAGACTTTGGTCTAAAACCAGATCACTTTATCTTTCGCTTAATCTGGACTCGGTCTAAAACCAGGTTTTAGCCATTCAGATTAAGCTTTGGTATTAGAGTAAGGTTTTAGACTTTGGTTTTAGCGAAAGATAAAGTGACCCATTGTGTACTTCATTTTTTGTGAATGCATCATGTTGTAATGTAATTGCCATTATTATTATTATTGTTATTAAGGCTATTTATATACAGGATCACCTAAGGTCCACAAGTTGTGTTCTTAAAGTCTCAACAGCGACATCAGTTGATCACAATGCTGCAGGTAGACTGTTTCATGTAGATGGTTTACAGACAGCGAAAGTCCTGTCGCTGTAGGATGTACTTTTCCGTGGAACCGACAGCTGACTCAAGTTGGCCAATCATAGATGAGAACGATCTGTATTGACAGGTTTATTGACATACCATGCGGCATGTGGGTGGCGGGAGGATAACGTAACAGGCTACCATGGATAGATTCCTCTGCAGTAGCAGTGTGGTGTGACAGCCTAGTGAGGTGTGCTGGTAGTGTGGCTGGCTGCGTACCCAGTGGTGGACGTGGGCAGGCTGAGCTCGCTGGGACACCGGGGCAAAGTTGCTGTGTACAACTGCCTGTTTAGTGCTGTAAACAGCTGTCAAGATGGCGGTCAGTTTGTGTTGATGATGGTAACAGGCGGAAAATCTTCTGCTTGATGGTGATCTGAACATAAAGATTGCTGACTTTGGCTTCAGCAATGAGTTCCAGCCGGGAGGGAAGCTGGACACGTTCTGTGGTAGTCCGCCGTATGCTGCTCCAGAGCTGTTTCAAGGTGAGAATTACGTGCACTAATTGTTGATGGTGAATATCTCGGCTGGTTGCTACACTGTGAAAATGTGGATTTGCTTTGATTGTTGTGAATATTACAAACAGATGGCTATTGGCATCAGAATGCCAGAGTACATGCCATTGGCTGATCACAAAAAGATGAGGTCAGTGGGTCCTTTTCACTTGTTGGAGTTAGTGCTTCAGGTTTTATTTTGTCATTTGACACTGTTGGCTGAACCAGCTCTGATTATCTCTACAGTTTCTCTCGTGGCGGACGTGGCCGAGTGGAGTAATTCGTGAAAAGAAGGCCAGAACAGCAAAAACTGAGTGTCAGAGTGTGTGTGTGTGTGAATGGTTTACAATGTTACAGATGATGCCCAGTTTGTCATAGACCAGGCTGTTTATTTTTATTGTAACCCAATTTATTGTAGCTGGGGTCTTAACTGTGTGAAGCTCCTGCAAGTTGTCTGGATGCTATTTGTAGTAATAAGAATATAATACCATTTAATATGCATTTTTATGCCATTATAAGATAGTAAGTTCAGAAGCAGCACAAGTCACGTCATTGCTCATTGATATTGTCAGACATGTCAAAAAGTGAATATTAAGACTAGACTTGAATACTGTTAATGAGAGCTTTCTGAAGATGAGGGAGTGAGTTCCAGGTAGCAGGTGCTTGCTGAAAGACGGAGACTAGACTTGGTGAAGGAGTGTTCAACAACTGGTGAGCATGAGACCATGTGAAACCCAGTCGAGTTGTTTAGCAGTCGCATCTGATGTGTTCTGATGACGTGCACTTGTTGTACATGTGTAGGAAAGAAGTATGATGGTCCGGAGGTGGACGTCTGGAGTCTCGGCGTCATCTTATACACGCTAGTTAGTGGCTCTCTGCCGTTTGACGGACAGAACCTCAAGGTAATTGTTGATGCCTGTGTCTAGTAGCAGGAGTTTACACTTGGTCACACTTTGATTAGAGATTCTTATCCACTTTCTATAACTGATCTTTACTCGTGTCAACTTTCTTCACTTATGTTATGACATGCAAGGTTGCCATCTAAATGTTATCAGCTGCTTCCTTGTTTTATCATGTAGCTACATGTCGTACGAAATGTTTGTCGTATTCAAGGGGCTGTTGTAGGAAACATTGAAAACTCTTAAGAGTATTTTGTAAACGGTGGTCGTGCCTTATAACTGAGTCACTGCTGTATCCATTTTTGCAGTCCGGTTGTTGTGATATGCAGACTGATGTTTTGTATTTCAGGAGCTACGAGAACGTGTTCTGCGTGGAAAATACCGAATTCCATTCTACATGTCAACTGACTGTGAAAATCTGCTCAAGAAATTTCTCGTGTTAAATCCACTCAAGCGACTTGCACTAGATGTTAGTATGTTATGCTGAGTTTTGTGTATTCACTTGAAACTGTTTGTCGCAGTTTTATTTTCTGTTGTCGGAGCCTTGTAGGAGCATTCTTGATTGTAGGGTGGACATTTGTCCTATAAATAGCACACACTGTAGGCCGTTAAGTTGTACAGTAAAACGAAATGGATGCAAGTCTTGTGTATGTTTTTACAATATCTGTTTGATTAGTGTATGGAAATATAGTCTTGGTTACTTTTCACTGTTGTCGTACTTTAGTAAATTGTTTTTTTTTCGTTTCGACATTGTAGTGCCCGAGTGGTCCAGCTTGCAATAGTTCTGGCAGTAATCTAACTGATGATTAATTCAGTGATTGATTGACAAAGGTGACATCACTTGAAAGTGGCCATTATTTGCAAAGTTTTATGTTGAGGGGTAATGTGTTCAACTTTGTTTGAGAATTGCATGACTGGTGTTCAGTGTTTACACTGTTGCCATGGTTGCAGCATATCATGAAAGATCAGTGGGTCAACATTGGCTATGAAGATGACAAGTTGAAGCCTTATGCCGAGCCTTCGCTGTCATTGGATCAAAAACGCATCGGTACGTTAGATTTGTTTTCCACTTTCTTGTTGATTTCCCAGTGCTGGTCTGTGGTTATTGGTTGAACCATTACAATTTACCCAGTGCTCAGCTGTGTATAGTAGATACGTTAGATTCCAGGCTAAATTTCATGTAAGACTGTACAATAAGTGGCCTGGTAGTTTAATGGTTAGGGTGTTGGGCTAGCGACTCGAAGGTCACAGGTTTGATTCCCAGCCATTGCACTGTCAGGTAACAACCTTAGGCATGTTGTTCACACAAATGTGTCTGTCTCACCAAGCAGCATTAATTGGTCTGGTCTAAGGGTGGTGATGCTTTATGGCTGGAAATGTAGAATAAGTCAGGCACTGCGGTACATTTGTGCCAAGGCTGTATACTACAGTGGCTGTCGTGATGAACACAAATGCCTGCAGTGGGATCCGATTTTGGGATTTCCGACAGCGGAGTCTTACATCTTACCACTAGACCATCGACGCCTGTTGCAATCCGTGGCTGATGACAGTGTGTGTGTGCATCTGTTACAGAAGTGATGGTGACAATGGGCTATACTCGTCGCGACATTGAGGATTCTTTGACTGAGAACAAGTATGACAGCATAACGGCCACGTATTTGCTACTTGGCCGACCGTCTCTTGATGTAAGCAATAACGCTGATAATAACGACATCACTGTTTGTGTTTGTGGTCACGACCATAGCCATGGCAAGAGTCAGTGATGGGCAGTGGTGAAACATTGTAGTTCAACTACGTTTTAGTAGTTAAAAAGTGGTAATTAACTGTTGAATGGTATGTTATTGGAATTATAAGATCTTCATCCCTGACAACTTGAAGATTGCTGCAGTAACATAAGTAGGTAGTGAAATGTAGTTAGCTACTAGGAGTTGAAAAGTAGTTAATAACTAGTTTTTGAAAAATTTGTTAAAAACCAGTTAATACAGTAAAACTTTGTTATAACAGACTTCTGGGGACCGCTCTAAAAGGTCCGGTATATTCAAAGTCCATTATATCCAAACTAAGGTACGGACAGTTAACTTACAGATTGTAACAAAGACGGACCTTGAAGTGTTTGTTCAGCTTCACCAGCTGCCAGACAGTTTACAATCGACGCAGTTTCCTACCCCACCACTGTAGTGACCGTCTGTTTACTGAGGGCAGGAGATGGCCAGTGACATGAGTGACACAACCACATGAAAGCCGATGCTATCACACCAGGCAATTGTAAACTGGCGCCAGGATGTTTAGCAATGACATTAATTTATAATACCGACGGCTGATGTCCAGCATGATTATGTAATCATGATGCGACGATGGCTGTTCTATCGGCCAGACGGCTGTCACGGTTGCGTAAATGCCGGCAGTGGTGGTTATCTCAATATGTCTGTTGTGTCCAGCATTGTCTGTAATGTTGGGATCGACACACTGGTCTGTAATAAAAGAAAGTCTGTACTATCGCAGTCCGTTTTAGCTGTATTATCATACATTGAAATTAATAAAAACTCAGCCATGGCCAGAAAAGTCTGTATTAAGCGAACATCCATTATAACTAGGTCTGTTCTAATGAAGTTTTACAGTTAATACTGTCCTATTCATGCTTTGGCTGTTGTTTTAACATTCGTGTATTTTTATGTTTCTTTCTCTCTCGACTGCTATGAATTTGGTCGTAAGTAGCAGTGCATTAGCAGGGTTCCCACAAACCTGGAAAACCTTGAAAACCTGGAATTGTCAGGGAATTTTGTAAACCTGGAAAAGTCAGGGAAAAGTCAGGGAATTTGCGATATGGTCAGGGAATTTTTTATGAGATGTCACATTTTTCGCGAGTTGCTTATCTATGAGTTGATCTTTGCATGGAATGTGTAAAATGAATTAGCTTGATAAAGATGTATAAGTATTATTAACTTGTTTAACTTATTACCTTGTACTGACTTGTATAAACTATGTTTCCAGACTGTTTTTGTGTAATCAACATTTTTAGTTACTGTTGTGGAAAGCTCCGCAAAATGCCTGGAAATACTTTAAAGTTATCTGGAAAAGTCTGTGAATTTTATGTTGCCTAACCTGTGGGAACTCTGATTAGGTTGCTGGGAAAATTATCTCCAAATGAGCATGGTAGACACCTGCCGATGTAGCCCATTGGTCAAAGCACTTGGGTGCCATGTGCACGAGAATGTGAACGTGCTCAGGAGCCGGGGTTTAAAACTCAGCCTTCGCGCGTCTGCCTACCCAAGAATTATTTCTAATAATTCCTATTCCTATGCACACGATGAACGTGGAGATAATCCCGAGCATGAAAGGGTTCGACGGTGTCCTATATAAACTGTGACCATTGCTGACACCTTGATTAGCAGTGTCAAGATAGTTGGCCACACGGGCGTGAGCGTGAGTAAATAGACTTGGCTGGCCACTGGCTGGTGCAGCACATAGCAACAGTTAGGGCTAAGTGAGACAGTAAGCCACGTCTAGAGGGACCGCTATAAAGGTCCGCTATAAATACCCGACAAGCCATTTACTTCCTACTAACCCCACCTTCCCCGCATGTCATGCACACATTAGCACACACCTGCCAATTCCTTTCCTCTTTCTGGGCTAGTGCAATGGTCTCAGTGCTGAGATCCACAAGTAGGCTGGACCTCTGCCCACAATAAAGAAAGAAAGAACATGGTAAATGTTGAGAGGAACATTAAACCCAGTCACTCAAACATCATTTGTCTCCTGACTGCTGCACAAAGTGATCCGTTTATTGAGGATTGTCGTCGTTAGTTCATTGTCAAGGTGATGTCGGTGTGCAGTTGGAAGGATCAAGGTCCGGCAGCAGTCTGTCACTCCAGCGTGGGCTCCAGCCTCCGTCGTCATCCTCTCACAGGAATGCAGCCGGCGGTGGTGCTGAATCCGGCGGAACGGGAGCGTCTTCTGTGCACCGCAGTACATCGAGTGCCAATCCAACGGCACCGTCGCAGAAACCAAGTAGGCGACATAGTCAGGATACACATGGCACTATGCATGCTTCGGCTACTGCTGCCACCGGTGAGCTGTGCTGCCGTCACTGCTTCTGCACTGTTGCACTTTATTACTCTGCAGTTTTGTCGTTGTTTCTGTTAACACGATATACAAAAGTTGATGCTGGATGTTGTTAGTAGCTTACTCCACTCAGTTTCCGCACCTGACCATGAAGTCGTCCTAGGATTAGCTGACGCCGCTCTCCCGTCAATACATATCCAGGCCGGCGACTCCGTTTGTGGACTCTGGAGTTAATTGTGGTCTTTAGAAATCTTCGTGAAGGGATTCATTGAGTGGCGTGGGTCCGATTTTCTTGCACTTAGCACTGAGGAAGACTGCGTGTCTTGCCAGTAGATGCACACATTTCTCTGTTGTCTCACATTTTCATGTCACATGCTATTGGGTGTGCACATTCGATGGTCAGTGTACACACGTGTAGTGCACTTGTTGTGTAGTGTACACATTGTGATGTGCGACTTGTTTGTGCTTTTGTGGCTTTGCTTCTGCACTGCACTGTCTGCTTCTGTCTTATGTCATATGAGTGACCATCAGGACTACATCAATGTAAAGCCGATGACACTTGGTCATCAATGTGGGCTAGTCTCAATGGTCAAGACTACCTCACATTGATGGCCAAGTGCCGGCTTTGCATTAGGCACATTGGCAGACTATAATATTGTGTTAGCACTGTTGAACAATACAGACACGTCCCTGTAGTGCTGCGTATATCCACTCAACTCTCTTATATATAAAGTTCTTTGGGTTGGGAATATGTCATATTGCAGATATGGGGAAAATGTAACACTTTAGTGAGCATACTAAACTTGCACACTTGCTCTGTATGCTAAATTTATATGTCGTAATAATTTTCTAATACTTGCACATGATTTCATAATCATAAAATATTGCATTATTTGAATCATTCTTTGCATGGTGCACTTGGTCTTTGCCGATTGACATTTCATTCACTGTATGTGAATCCAATCTGCATTTAATTTTCTTAATTTGTCACATTTATTAGAAACTTAATTACTCATTTAGTGCAACTTTGTTGCATTTTTTAGTCTTATTTCACCTCACAATCTGTCATTAATTATCAGCTGTTTTTGTGTGCACACTTTTTTATTGCTTTGTGCACTTTGCACCTTGGAAAATTTGTATATTGGACCGCTAGCACACACTCGGTTTTGCTTAACCATCCTGCAGATGCACAATCCCACATGTTGTTCTAAAAGACTTGGTTTATGACAGGTTCTTATATTTGGCTGCCCATTAATTCTGAAAGCACTAGAGCTGTAAATATTAACAGTTGACTAATTATTGGTCACCTTGGGTTTTGGAGCTATAATGCATTCTGATTTATTTGTTGATTTCAACTATATAAATTGTTTTTTTTTGCTTAGCTTCCTGACTTAATTTCTCCCTTGGTTATTTACTTCCTTACTTTCCTACTTTTCAAGACTAGGCCCGTCCATTTCCAGCCAGAGTCATAGGAGGCGACCAAACCTGGCTTTAGCCTTTTGCTTCTATTATGTGTTGTTGTATGTTTTGTTATGGATGCATGTTTGCTTTTGTTGTGTTATATTTAGTTTTTCAGTACTTAACCAAAAGATTGGCTGAGAAGAACGTCTCAGAAATGACTTATTTTGTGTCATGTGGGATGTAACTCAATCAATTGTTGGTCGCCCATAGAACAGTGATTTAATGCCAGTGAACTTGACCTGCTGTCTAAAACCTTTTTGTTTTCCACACCTCCAGAAACCTAACATGTATTAACTATGATAACTTTACACATGAACCTGAAAGTGCACATAGCTTTTAATTTCAACTGTCTGGTCGAAACAATGAATTTTCAACATCACAGGCAGTAACGTGCACTGTAAATGTTGTAATACCTCTGGAACGGTGCAAGATAAGAGACGTTACTAGCTGACAGGATACATGATATGTGGCCTATTGAATAGCATGGAGTGACCTTCCAAGTCATTTACCTATTGCAAGCCTTTTCAGATGCAGTTTTTCATGCATTTCAGTCGTAGTTGACAAGATTTAAACTAACACCGTGCATCTTGTGGTCCTCTGCGGCAGCCGAACTTATTGTAAGAACACGGGCCTGTGGCGAGTTTGAACTATCTTGAGTGTTTTCTGATTGTTTACATGTAGTATGCAATACTAGTGCCAGTCAGCGAAATGATTGACTGTAACATGTTTCTAAGGTGGTTTCGGGTGATAAAACCTTAAACAATTTCCGAAAACATCTTAAAACCCATCTTTTCCAGTCTGCATTTAATAGCCCCTAGTGACTTGTCCGGCACCTCTGATTCATTCTACTGAATGATTATGGCGCTTAATCAGTTTTTTACTTACTTACTTATAAACATGGCGGAGCAGTTGCTTTGTGGGACAGATATAGCATAGTGGTTGAAGGAGAGAGAAGCATGGACGTGAAAGATGGCTGTGTGTGATGTAGCTGCTAGCAATGTAATGCCTCGTCGACCAGCCACCGCTATGGACCACGTCATTAAGGAGAACGTCGTTCAGCCGCCCGTGATTCGACCAAAGCCACAGGCAGCGACCACTGCTGCTCCTGGTGCTAATGACCAGGTCGGCTGTGCCATTCCCTTGTTGGCTCATCGTTTTTGGTCGTTTATAACTGAACTTAAAGTCACTGCAGTATTTTACCACAGGCTCCATCCCTGTGAGAAGTCTCTTTCGTTTACTCATTGCATAGTGTCACCAGTGATTGTTAAGTGGTGGAAAACTGCGGACTGACCAGTATGTGCTGTTAAAGGTGATATGCAATGATTTTTTACCAAATTGATTAAAAGTAGTTTCTAGCTGCTTGCTGCAATATAAACCCGTCTGTGTAACAAATTTTGATAAATTATGCTGTAAAATGCTAAAACGTACAAGTTTATTGGTCCTTTTGGTATAGTTATTCTTCGGCTGTTTCTGTCATGTGTGACGTCATGCCAGGCAGGATACGCTTGTTTTGTTTGCGTTGTTATGCGTTTAAGATTATATAGGAAGTTATTTATTTTACCAGTTTGTTTTAAGAACCTATTTCTACGTCGTTATACCTATGTGTTGTGTGATGTCTCACTCAATAGTCTGTTCCCTTGTTTGTTTTCGTGGTATGACGTCATCACTTGCAAAAGTAAACAAATCATCGGGTGCGCACTTTCTGGCGCTTTTTCTAAAATTTCGTAATTTTTTGATGTTCCTTAATATTCAAATTGATTTGCTTATATTAATGACATACTATGGGCAATTTACTTTAACAACCAAAAATCATTGCATATCATCTTTAAGCCATGTAATTTTGTAGAAAGCTTGTGCCCTTGTACACGAAAACGGTTGCTGTTGTAAATCCATGTTAAGATTTTTTATGCGCTGCCAAATTTGTAGTGCAGATTTTTTTGTAGCGCATCTTTTATTTTTTATGGTAGGCTTATGTTGCTGGGTGAACACTTGCTGGAAGATCTGGAAATGCCACGGAATTATTAATTGGATGAAGAAGATGGGGTAGAGTTGTGTATAAAAGTCCCTGAAATGTCTGGGAAATTATCAGGTCCAATAAAGTGCCGTAAAGTAATCATATCTGATTGTTTTTCTTTCAGTTCAGTCACAACGTTTCTGACACGATCAACAATTGAAGCTTAAATGAGTGACTTGTTGCTGCATTAGCTAGTGCCTGGACAAATGAGTGGAGAAATTTGGGATACTGCCTTGAGAGTTGTCATGTTAGTTGTGCTACGTTTCGTGAAGCAACGACATGATTACATACGTTTTCAGTTGCACATCTGAGTGAACAGCTGAAACCAGTTTTCATCTTAATGGTTGTTATCTGTGTGATGATTGGTTAGCCACAGTTCCCAACCAGTGTGTTCTTAAACCAACGGTGAAAAGTCACTGAAAATACTAGACCAGTGAATCACCAACTGGCCCCAAGTGTTCTTCTAACACTACCAGACTGCTTCCAGAAGGGGCGTTGCACCATTTATGCCGGCACACCAACACTAGTGCCAGTGAAATGAGAGTTGAACCATCATACGTTAGTGTTTCCGTCATGGACTAGAATGCAGTTGCCACTCCAGTGTGTCTGTGGATGTTTGTTAGATAATGAGTGTCATTGTGTTTTTCAGGCTGAAGCAGCAGTTTACAATCGGAATGGTGAGGTAAGACATGAATGATTTGTGATTTATTTCTTCTTTTACCGGTAACTCACTAATGTGTTAGTACCAGGTTGTTGATTACTAAAGCGCTTACGTGTGTACATACAAAGTGTATCTAATTGATTGCATTGAGTTGTTGTGTTTGGATGTGAGTCAAGAAGAGAGGCATACTGTCTGGTTTGGTCTTGTATTTGTTTTTTTGATGTTATTTTTCTGAGTTTGTGTTAAATGTTTGTTTCATTTTAAACTGTCTATTTAGCCAGCTGTGCACTGTTAGCTGCTGTACATTTTAAGCTAGACACATTACAGCTCTTATGTAGGCAGTTGTTCTTTTATATTTAAAAATAACTTTCACACATCACAGTCAAAGATTAATGCACGGCTTCTTGATGCTGTGTAATTAGAATTATGAGTGATTTCGGTCAAACTACTACCTTCATTTAACGGCTGTTTCTCCAGCAGGCAAAGCTGGATTAACCCAGTTCCCCTTTGGAACTCCTTCTGCACCTTTTCCAGAAGAGAACTTTTGGGGATTAGTGGAACGTTTTTAGGGGGGGGGGTGTCCTTGCTGTCTGCCCGCTGTTAGTGTGAAAGCACTGAAGAGAACACAAAACACTTACCCTGAATAATGACCTGGCTTCAACCTTTCTTCATCCACAACCAGACTTCTGACGGAATGGTCGTTGGTCCGGCTCTCCAATGCCTGTAAGTATTTTAATAAAATTAAATATAAATAAATAAATGTTTGTACAGTGACTCACTGCTGATCAGTGAGTCGTGTATTGACGTAAATGCAGCGATTTCCCTTATGTCAAGAGTCAGTGGTTGACGGAAGGTCCAGTAGTTGATACTAGCGGGTGGCATGAGGTACTGCAGCTGGCCAGTCATCCATCAGGATGAAGGGAGCAACTCACTGAACCTGGCTTTAACTGAAACATGTCAGTTAAACTGGTCTGTTTGTGTGTTGACTGCTGTTTGTTCAGTCAACGTCTGGTGCTTCAGCGACGAAGCCTGTTCCCATTCCACCAAAGAAGAATAAGAACGCCGTAGGTGTGCAGCGCAAGATTAGCAACATCATTGATGAGTTTGCATCCGTACCTCCCATCCGTGCAGCATCCAACCAGCCTGCCGAAACAAAAGGGTCAGTCAAACCTTGGCTTTTGTTACTAGTTCACACCACACACTGTAGTTTGTCGGTTGTCAACATTGCTGTCTTCTGCATATTTTTACTGATAATATAGAAAAGACCGTTATAATAGTTGGCTGGAGCTACCTTTTTTAATTATTTTCAACGGAAATGGACGTAAGTGAACCAACACCATTGTGAGAGAGATTACTGCTTTTTCTTCAATGATTTTTGTCACTTATTTGTTGTAGCCAGTCCTGCTTAATTGGACACACTGTACATTTGGATACTAGACGGACCTCCAGAGCTTCACTCAGACTAGAGAAGACCACGCAGGTGCCACATATCACTTGGCTGAGGGATATTGATGCTGACGTTTAGTAAAAACAACTATATCACTGACATGGCTACACATCATTGTAATGTGATCCGGGGATTGGCCCCCCTTTATTGGGATCAATCCTCATACCCCGCGGAGGAATTAACAGTCAGTAGTAGAGCAACTTTGCTCTTATAATTGACACACACAACAAGTCTCTAATACAGTAGTTAGCAAGACGCTTCCTACTGCAAGAGCTGCCTTACAACAATAGTCCGAACTTCGACAGCAACTGCGGTTCGATGCCGCTGCTACTGGACCTCTGACCAATCAGGGGAAGGAACGCACTCGGATCTGCCCACATGGCTGGATCAGCCGCTGGTTGACTGATGCTAAAAATGCTGTGTGCCAGCGTCGGCGCTTACGGCACGCCGCCTGGTCACAGTAAGATATAGAAGTCCACTTATTTACAACTAGGAATGCGAACAGGTATATTATTGGAAGTAGGCGGTAGGTAGGTACAGTGCCTGGCAAAAACTGTCAACTTTGCTTAACAGTACTGCTGGCACACATACTGGCTGGGTCAGTTAAAGCTGCATAAATGTATCATGACATTTATAAGTTAATTAGTGTTAACTACACGGCCCCACACTTCTCGCTACTGGCCACGCCCCCATGTGAAGCGTGTGCGCAAGGCCATTGCACAGTCCAGCATTTGTAGCCCGTGCGGACTTTCTTAAAGTGGTCTATTTTGCACCGTTTTCCCAATTTTTACACATTAAGGGTCGAAATTTTTCCAATTTTTTTTTCCGTTCATGTCTGCCTGTGACCCCTATGAACCATGAAATTTCATGGAAATCAGTCTGCACGTTTTTGAGAAATCCGGAATGCAGACAGACAGATATGGCAACTTTGTATATATATATATATATAGATAATTTTGCCCAGAGCGGGAATTTCTGTCAGGCTTGGAGAAAGTATGAGCTTGTGTCTGTTGCCGGTGCTGTAGACTAGCAGTACTGTGTGCTTGCTGTTGTAAGGAGCCTGACTGACTCAGAGGCGTCTCCTGACCGACCAGCTGCTAGTCTGGCGAGCAGTGCAATTAGTGCTCGCCAGAAGGGCCATGTCAAGTCCGCCAGCACGTCACATACACTGCCACTTGAGCTGCCTTCCAGCTCCGCTGCAGCTACCACTGCCGGAACCACTGCCATCGAAGACCTGATTCGGTACGTCGTGCCATGTCATTGTGAGATGTATATCAGCACCTTGATAGTTTTGACATGTGGTGCCAGTGTGTGAGAGACTTAATACTATCTCACATAGTCACGTCACCAATGCAGCGATCAGAATCACTACATGGTGCGTGGTGGCTCAGTGGTAGGGCGTTGGACTTGCGATTTACAGGTCGCGGGTTCAATTCCCGGCCGGTGGCTTTCTCGTAACATAGGTCAACTCAGCCTTGCATTCCTCCGGGGTTGCTGAATCGAGTACCTGCTTCGGCTGGGGGTAAAGGTGGGATTCTCACCTGTGTTGTTATTTCTTTAGTCCTTTAACACTGTTGGTTGGCATTGCGGCCTCTAAAAACCCTGATTCAGTTGGAATAAGTGGACTGCAAACTAGCTATCCTAGGTTCACAACTATTAAAACATAAGTGATGATTATTCTTGGTATGCATGCCCTATATGGGCTGCAGGGCAGTAATGTGCCGTGATTCATTTGCTATTTTCCGCACTATCCTTTGCTCGCTTGTTTAACTTCCTTACATACTTACTTCCTTTCTTATAATACTTCCTTACTTATCTGCTTTAAGAATAGGTCCATTCTGTTTTCAGGCCAGAGGTCATAAGAGGTGACCAAACCTGGCTTTAGTTTTTTAGGTCGACTCCTCCAAGTCGACCCAATAAAGTGGGTCTCAAATGTCCGTCCACCCATCCACAAAAAGTTTCTTCGATTTCAGTGAAATTTGGTATGTAGGTAGAGGTTGACAAGTGATGCATTACGGTATGCAGTATGACCCGATCCAAGGTCATGGTCAAGATCACAAGCCCTTCATAGTCGAAAATTCGGTCATTTTTAAAGGCTATCTCCTCCCCCATTTATAATGGGGGCTGGCAAGTGACCACGGTTTCATAAATTAGGGGGCAGTACCTAAAGCTTATCAGGTCCGGAATTTTGATTTTTGTCGTAGTTTTTGTGTCACATGACTTTGACGTTGGCAGTAAGTAGGAGTCAACCGTCAGTCCCGTATGGGGCTAATTTTTATTTGTGTTTATTTTGTGTTAGTATATTTTGTTACGGATGCATGTTTGCCTTTATTGTGTTTGATTTAGTTTTTCAGTACTAAGCCAAGTGATTGGCTGGGAAGAACTTCCCAAAGATAACCTATTTTGTGTCAAGTGGGATGTCAATTCTTACTCAATCAGTCTGTGTGTGGATGTTGTGAATGCAGTCCATCGGACGAGGTTTCCAGAACGGGCGTCTCCGCCCTTTCACCGACAGTGCCGGCTGGCAACAATATGAACTTCAAGCGTGGCGTCGTGTATCGGACGACCATCTCGGGTGGCACGGTGAAGGATAAGCGATCCAATGCAGCTCCGACAAGAACTGGCACATTTGCCGTACCGTCGGACAACAACGATGTCTCGTCGATCAGTCACGGTAGTGGAGGAGGCAGTGGTGGACGAGGACTTTCCTTCTTTGACAAACTAACTTCCAAATTCAGTCGAAGGTAGGTGCATGCTTTACGTTTACGTCACGTTGTCTGGAAACTGCACATTTGACTGTGTTATGAGTATATAAATAACTTACTGTTTATAACGATAATGCGGATACTAGATGGTTAAAGATGACATTGATTCGTTACAAAATTGACATAAATTTTTGTAACGTACCATACATACATGCAGAATTATCAACTGAACTGTTGTCAAATGTTTTTGCTGTCAGCCTACAAACAATGTAAAGAAAGTAAAGGCTACCCATACTCGTTACCGAGCGTTGGGCCCGGAGCTGATCCCGATGTACAGGCAGTCAGCACGCAGGTGACTTAAGTCATCCACCCAGCAGTAGGCTGCCATAACTTTCGGCCAGGCCTGCGGTTACCTTTCCAACTGCAGAGCATCACCGCCCTTTGGCTGGTACTCATTTCAGCGTCCCATGGAGGATAGAAGGCTGAGTCGACGTGGGACGTACAATTTGGCTGTGCATTTTTCTTTCGCAGCCGGGGTACATTTGGCATCACAATAGAAAATAGTTTGCGTCTAGGTTGTGGTAGATAGACCCTGTTGTCTGCCAGGAAACAAGTTGGTATTCAGGTGTCCGGTACATTGAGGATGATGTGCATGAGATGACTCAGTTGAATGATTGTTCAACACAGAGTCATATCAAGCACAGACAAGCTAGTGATACAGCTGCCAAAGCCGTGAAAGCGATGATGGACAAGTTAGTAATGACGGCTTGAGTTAATGTGAACAGTTTTGTAACAGGTCAATGCATGAACATCGTCGTCACAACGTGGCCGGCGGCGGCACGGTGCCTCCGTCTCAGGGCGTAGCAATCACAACCGACCAGACGCTGGTGAAGCCGCGCTCGCTGCGGTTCACGTGGAGCATGAAGACAACAAGCGCAATGGACCCGATGGAAATGATGCGCGAGATCCGTCGCGTGTTGGACTCCAACAACTGCGACTACGAGCAGCGCGAGCGGTTCCTGCTGCTGTGTGTGCACGGCGACCCATGCACCGATTCGCTCGTCCAGTGGGAGATGGAGGTCTGCAAGCTGCCTCGTCTGTCGCTCAATGGCGTCCGATTCAAACGCATTTCCGGCACGTCCATCGGTTTCAAGAACATTGCGTCAAAGATCGCCAACGAGCTTCAGCTGTGACACGGCATCATCGTTGCGTGATGATATCACATTAGTAGTGGTGGAGTCTTCATTCCGCGGAGTCTCTTGCTGTGTTAAGAGCCACTACGGGCACAAGCCAGCAACCACATCTCTTACAGTCCTCTGTAGACTGTCTTTACTTCTGAAACACTTGTGTGTCTTGTCGTCCTGAATGAAATTTGCCTTTGTTGTCAGTCTCGGTCAAAGCCGTTTGTAGGTTTCCATAAAATGTTCCGTTCTTGTTGCACGTTTGTATGTTGTGCCGACGTTTTTGCTAGTTTACTTTGTGTGCCTTTATCTCGATTTTGATAATAACTGTATTGTTGATTGTGGAACTAATATCAGTAATTCAAAAAATAATGGCCGACACCAGCTCAGTGGTTATGTACAGATTACACTGTAGGCATAGAAAAGAAGAAAAGTGGAAACAAATACAACACATGGTAATACTGGTAATTAACTACACTGTGTCTAAAAAAATGACACTGCTTTGGCTTGTTATTAGTTCAATTTTGATAGAAGTGGTAGCTAAGAAAGTAAGCAGTCAAATGGTACTTTGTTTTCACACCTCACCTAACTAGTGCTTCTGTACTACCTGGAGAAACAGAAAGCCGAAAGTTGCATCTTTTCAGTTAAATGCAGAATGTTGTTTTGCCAACAGACACAAAACACATTTATAGCACTGGTGACAGCTGAACCTCCCTTCAAGAGTCGGGCATATGCACCAAACAAGACATAGGAAGGGAGTATATCACGTTATATTATATTTTTTTAATTTAATAATTTACCTAATTTCAGTTTCCTTATTCAATGTAAATCTACTGTTGTTATATTTTTTTCAGTTATCTCACCCCAAGAATTAATAATAATAAAAATTTATAATATAGTTTTAACTTAAAGGTGCAATATAACCTAAATTGTGTTGAAAGTGACAACCTGAGTGTATGTTAGCTTTTATCACATACGTTATCAACAGGAATATTACTTGCCTTTAAGCAAAACAGCTTGTGCATGAACCTATGCATGGTGCATGCCAACACAGTTCGACAGCTGCTGAGGAAAACTCAACTTCATTTCTCCTGAGCTATAGCCTCAATATGCCACAGCTGAACTCAGTTGATTACAAGATTTTGGGAGTCTGTAGCAGCGTGAATCTGAGTTGCTAGTCAACAAAATTGAAGACATCAAGCAGTGACTGGTTTGAACTCTGGAACAGCAGTAAATCATCACTTGCGTGACATGATGTGATTTTCGTGTTTCTGTGTTTTGCCAGGTAGTGCAGAAGCATTGCTTAGGTTAAGTGGAATAATAACTTATAATTTGACTGCCTGCTTTCTCAGTAACAATCCTGCCAAAAATTGTCAAAATTGGTTGACGTGTGTCAAGGTTATAGCAAGCCAAAGCAGTGTCGTTGGACACGTTGTAGATGATCTCGTGTCTTCTTTTGTCGGCAGTGTCGGTGCGTCTGTGATACTCCGTTTAAGACGCTGCTTTGGTCAGACTTTGCATGGCAGTAATAGCATGTTTGTGGTCAACATTATGTGTTATTTCTACTAAGACGTCACAGAAATCTGTTCGTTGTCTATACTCTGAATTCACGTAATTATATCTGTTATTGTTGTTGTTAATACTGTGACAGTTGTGCCGTACTGGGTTGCGGTGTTCTCAGATTTTGTGTGGACATTTTAATTGTACAAATGTGTTTCATTGACTTGAGTGGCTAATGTCGGACACTGCTGACGTGGTGGGTAGCATTCTGTCCCATGTCGTGTGTGGTGGCTTATCTCGTCGCATGTTTACGTGTGAAATATATTTCAAACACGATACAGTGTACAGGTCATTAGAAGGTGCAGTTGAAATGTGGAGTGGAGATGAAGCGCTTTTCACTGCTGCTTATTTTTGTGATGCTGATACGATCGATATTGTCAAACTGTAGTTAGTTACTGAGGTAATGTAGAGTCTGTGCAACAGTGCAGTTGTAAGAGCTGTGTAAAAATAATGTGAATACTATGGTAACTTATCACCGTCTGTTTGCTGGCTGCAGCTGTAGAATGCAGGCACCTCATTGGGTTGTCATCTGCAATGCATTTAATTTTATCCAATAGCCATCAGGATTCTTGCTATAACTCATGCAATAATGCCCTGCTTCAAATATTCCAAAAGAACGTCTTTGTGTAGAGTGGCCACACTTCCATGTGAAAATTTTGCAGTCAATACTTAACTCCGCCATCCAGTAGTGTGCACTTCCGATTCATTGTAGTCATTGAATTGTGCATTACATATTTACAACTGTTTACGAAATACCAAAGATGCAACGAAGCAACACCATGTTACTGCGGATAGTAATACTGTATTCGTGCTATTAACAATTTTTATGTGATGCCATAAACACACTCAAACGTGGTAAAACATCGCTGGAATAGGTCTGGAAAAGGTAGTTGAAAGTCCTTGCTTAAGTCCTTGAATTTTTCCCTTAAAATTGTAGCCACCCTGTTACAGTGTGTGGGTCCTGGCGTAGCCTGAAGTAGCTAGATCAAAGAAGGCCTGCTAAACCAGAACTGTCTGTCTTACATGAAGTGCTTCTGAGAAGTGTCATGATGTGATGTTCAATGGATATATGCTGGTCCCCAGTTGTCCCATTGTCATTGAACTTCAACAGAAGCTAGGCTGTGTTTATTGTTCAGTGATTAGTCTTGATAACAGAGCACGTGCATATTTTCTAGCCATCCATTCTGCCAGTGGCACAAACAGTTGATGATACTTTGAACACTACACATCCAGTACGTAGCATAATTTTGCCTTCGCCAACCGACAATGTCAGCGAAGATTTTGTTTTCGGGCTGTTCGTTCGTCCTTTCTTCCATACATATCTTGTTACCACAATATAATGAACGGCTTGAGCAATCATGGAAGTTACAGGGAATATTCAGTGGCTCTGACTGATGACCTGATTAGAATCTGGAGGTAACGGTCACAGCAGGCCATCATTCATGTCAACGCTGAGGCATCAAAAGTCCATCTAGTTTTTTCTTGTGTCTGGATCGTTGTTAATATCACTGACCGTATGGCTACACAGTATGTGCCAACAGCACACTGAGCTAAACCGACAGAGTGTAAAATTTTCTTCTGCTGCAGTTTATTTCATTGTTCAATGCACGAAACCTTTGCAGTTGCTGGAGCAGGATTTGTACAGGTCCTGTGCTGGTGATGGCGTTGAGCCAACAGCATGAGAGCACATTGTCACATGTTACAAATGCATCTTTAGTGTTTGAGACCGATTCTCACTGGTGGCACCACCAGCACACTTTAAAAGTCGTACTCGTATGGCAAAGTTGCTATTCACCGTCACATTTTTAATTTTATGCCATTTTCACCGCACGTTGTCAGCAAAGGCATGATGTTAATGGGCTGTTTGTCTGTCTGAGCAGATCTTGTTACCACTATATCTCATGAACGGCTTGAGCAAACTCGATGAAACTTAGACAGAATGCTAGTATTCACTAGCCCCTACTGATGACCTGATTAGATTCTGGAGGTCGAAGGTGAAAGGTCAAGGTCACAGCAGGCCGTCAAGGTTGCGAGGGCATCCTTGTTGACACTATGGTTGCGTCAAGTCCATCTGTTAGTTTGTTATTGTTTGTAAATGATTGTAAATGAATGTGGAAATGAGCTATTACACAGATCATTACTGGCTTCTGTCATTTTACTTACTCACACATACAGGTGCAGTTATGGTTAGCTAGTGACATATTAATAACTGTGCTGCAGTAGCCTTGGCGTTTTGACATTGTTAGTCACTACCATACTGGTACCATCTGTACCTCTGTGATGCCACCGGAACTCATTTTAATGTTGTGTTTCAGGGTGAATTGAAGTGCTTGTCCCAGAAATGCATCTTCATCTTTATTGCTCCAGTCAATGTGGGTTAATGGATAGTTGTTTTTATGACAGGCTGTCAAGGTGGTGAACTTAATTTATGTTATAGGAGTCTGTTGTCATATTCAGTGGTCAAATTGTGGGGGAACGGAAGGGTAACGGTGTTCCCCTTTCGTTTTACGTGGGGGAACGCCGTTCCCCTAGCTTACACAACTGCTGTGGGTGGATGCGGGGAACGCTATTTATAGTTCAGTGCGCGTGCTGGCCGATTCGCCGGCCAGTTTTGGGCTTCTGGAAGAGCAAGGTTCCCAAAAATGAGAGATTCCCCGCCTTGGATGCTGATGAACCGCCGTGAAAAATTTGACGCCGCTAGCTTTTTCATTGGCGGAGAAATCTGTAAACGTACAAACACACAAACAAAATTACAAACAGTAACTGATATATCCACACCTTGCCTATCGGCATGTGTGGATGACTAGACATCCCGTAGAGGGTCAGTTTTATACTTTGGTAGCGTATTTCCGGCGATCTGTAATCATTGTGAAGTTATGGCGGCCTGAAGTCGTAAGACCTGGAAATTTTGTGAGCAATTTTTGCATTTTTTTCTGAAAAACGACCCATTATGGGAAAATTGTGTTCCGAACGTCTTCACCGCCTCACCAGTCGACGTTGTCGTGTTCAAATGTCGTAAAATTTGTCCGACGGGAAAGTGATGAAATCGTGCGTTATTTACATGACCAAAGAAAACAAAATTTTGGCTGCCTGTCAAACTGTCACTATTGTTCGGATCCTGCCCAAAATCTGCCGGGGCCAGCCCCCAACAGTGCTCCAGATTTCATCAAAATCGGTTCACTTTCGGTGGAGTTATAGCCAAACGTGTGGACACCGTTTTTTGCCTTGTACAGTATTTGCGTGATAGGCTCTTTGAGCCTATAATTATTCGCCTCGAATGCTTTTGTCAATAAGGTAACGGGTAATTGTAAATCATGCATTCTGTAAAACTGTAATTTAAAGTGGCTTTGGCTCGTTGTAATGTTTTGTAATCATAAAGTGCACAAAATTTGTTGCCACCAGATGTTATTATTAAGGCTAAAATGCACCAATTCGTTTGTCTGTTGGGGCTCTGCCCCAGACTCCGCTCGGGGAGCTTACAGCACTCCCCTAGAAC
>Ga0209363_1000112_pt1 | contig 28398 bp, 15 predicted proteins | sample WorMetexBAHAMAS3_FD_187385 | JGI IMG/M metagenome (GOLD analysis project Ga0209363, IMG submission 187385) | Marine gutless worms symbiont microbial communities from Max Planck institute for Marine Microbiology, Germany - Inanidrilus exumae... | ecosystem: Host-associated > Annelida > Digestive... | reverse complement strand
CTTCAGAACTGACATTTCTGCCAACTTCAAAGTCACGTGACACAAAAATAGGCCAAATATCAAAAATCCGGCTTGAACAAATTTAGATATTGTGCCCTGCTTTAAGAATCCGTGGTCAGTTGCCAGCTCCCATTGCAAATGGCAGAGGAGATAGCTTTCGAAAATGGCCAGGTTTCCAACTTAGCTTTGAAGGGCTTGTGACCTTGACCTTGACCCTTGGTAGGGCCATACTGCATACCGTCATGCATCACTCATCAACCTCTACCTACATGCGAAATTTCATTGAAATTGAAGAAACTTTCTGTGGATAGACAGGAAGTACGTACGCACGTACATACGGACGGACAGACGGACATTTGAGACTGGCTTTATTATGTCGACTCTGTCGAAGAGTCGACCTAAAAATGTATGTGAAATCGTGGTGATGGGGTCAACATTCAGCATAACAACACGAACAAAAATAATCCATCATGCACATCTAATGCACTGACAATAATTTCTTATTGAAAACATGTATTTTAAACGTTTTCAGCAGCCAGCCAATCCTTACTTCTAGTACTAGCTCAACAAAAAGTAACCATATTTACCAAATGGGGCGCCTGGAGAAGTCTGTGAGTGAGCACAAAATTTTAAAATTTGGGTGAGTAACAGTTCAGCTCATGATCGTAAGAACTTTAAAAAGTTGGGACACTTCTGGCAATTTTAGGACAATTTAAGACCGGGTGGAAGCACTGGCTCTGCATATATATTTGTTAGATCCTGTGTTCTTGCACCATCATCTTTGCTTCCAACTATTTCATGCAGAATTATGTTCGATATTTTTCGTCCTACTCTTAACAAGTCACCCTGTAGCAAGAAATCAACAGCTGACAATAACTGCGGATGAAGACTACGGCATGTCGACCGAGTCACGTGCGTCGAAACATTGCAGCCATGTCGCGCACAGAGGATCGCTTGGTGACGCCCGCTTCGGACTGAACTGAACTCTCTCCGGGCTGCGAACGACTCACAAATTCCGGTTTCACCACATCTTTGCTCTCCATCGTGGCTTCACACACACACAAACACACACACACACACATGGATGATGTATCCAGCTTCCTCCAGTGCTCTGAGTGGTGGCTTGTCCGAGTGGTAATGGCGACGTCACATCGACCAAGTCACGTGCGACGAAACATTACGCGCCATTGAGTGCGGTTAGTACTGAGACGGGGGACCATCTGCAGTATACCGTCTTGGTATGTAACCTGCCACTCAGGCCAACTCAGCCTCCTACCTCGTCAGGACGGGAAATGAGTACCGGCCAAGGAGCAGCGGCAGCGCTGTACGGCCGGGAAGGTAATTGGAGGTCTGATATCTCACTGGCCATGCGTCATAGACTGTTATATCCATGTACAGGCTGAATGGCCTAAGGAAGGGAGATTGACACCCTGTCTACACTCCCCTAACAAGTATGGCACCACAGAAGTCCAACGTCTAAAAGTCAGCCTTAAGGGACCCCTTTTCAATCTGACACAGGGCTGGATCATGGTCCCACCGGGCCATAAGGCTTGAAAGCGACTGCTGGCCCCTCGTACATATATTTACATATAGCAGTGTTTTTTCCGGAAAAGTAAAAGACTACATACGTATGTCATACGTCCATTTATGCCAGTTGAAACGTTCAAATTGTCGACATTAGATTCCAAGAATTTAAAAAGACTGAAAATTTTTAGAAGACTGCAAATTTTCTTTCTAGTAATTTCGGGGCTCAAAGTGATCCTAGTCCTACTTTGTCAATTTTCGTTGTACCGGGCGGTCCGGGCCCTGAGGCTTCAGCCTCAACAGCCTCATGGATGAACGGCCCTGATGTGACATGGCGGACTAAGCGTAAGGAAATATGTGCATTTTAGGTGAGAATAAGAAAAAAAAATTTGTAAAGATGGTTAGAGGTCACTCGAGCCCACAGTTAATGGCAAAGTTTTCCAGATAGTGTACAACATCCTATTAGCTTTCCGTAGTAACTACGTATCTATCTTGCATCGTTTCCAATACGGAGCGAGATATCGGTCAAAAATTGAAAATAAATAAACCTACCACAGGTGTATATGGTGCCCTGTTGGACGTCACCTTATTGGAATTTCACCAAAAGCGTTGGCACACACGCACGTTTGTTACTCTGGTCACGTCTAGCAGAAAGCGTAATATGGCGTCTGTCCGTCCATTTGTCTGTCCCATCGGCATACTCACCGTGACTCACCAGGGGGAGCCAGCATATACTTCGGCCCGACTATGAGGCAGTTGTTTATAAGGTAACAAGAAGGACAATACATCCATCGAGTTGGGCATCCACTATAAAAAATACAAACTAGGACGCAATACCAGGCAGTGAAGTTGTTGTTGTCGGAGTTGGACTAGCGGCAGCAGTGACATCAGCAGAAGGAGATGTGCCGACGCTGTCCTGTTTGATTGCAGGTTTACGAGGCCTCACTGCAGGCGTCGGTCGAGCAGCGGGCGCTGCTACACCTGGTGAAATGAGATCAAGTACACACCAATGCTAATTACCAGGTTGCACATTTTATTACGCTGGCCACGTCTAGTGGAAAGCATAATGTAATGGTAGGTCTGTCTGTCTGTCTGTACCATAGGCACACTCACTGTGACTCACCCGGAGGCAGTATACAATGCGGCCAGCATACATTTCGGTCCGACAATAAGGAGCACCGACATACTTGTTATGTTATTTACCAACCTTTTTTCTTGATAGTCGAGGCTGCGATGAGGGACCTCTGAGAATAGATGAAGCAGGTTTCATAAAGGTGGAAGGCCTTCCTGTTGTCGAACCAACATCATCAATCAAAGCATTGACAGGACGTCATTTGTTATTGATCCACTCTGACCTCTGAGGGAAGGGTTGTCGCAACTAAATGCTTTTACCTTGCAAAGTTTATAAAATAGTTAAATATCAAAATCGTCAAGATTTCTTAGAGATTTTATGCAAACGTGCGCCGGGTAAACAGGCCCTCGGCCGTTGTCGTGGTGTTTCACCTACCATTATCAGACGGTCAGAATTGAAATTAATCTACTACGTCAGTCGTTAGTTAATGAAGCTCATTTTAAATTATATGTCAACTAATTATAGTGCTGTAAGGTGACAGGAATGCCAGTGAGCCTGCAAAAAGTCTCGCTCCAAAATTCCAAAAGCTGTTTTTACAGAAATTATGTTTGGGGGATCGAGACTAACGTAAATTAATTCCAGAACAGTAGACTGGTTAAACAAAAACTGAAAATATTAACCAGTTAATTTTTAAAACTAACAACAGATCTACCAAATAGCTGTGTGACAGTATCCTCATCATAATCACCATTCATTTGTCATTCATTTGTGTTTACATACATTATCTCATAAAATATACCTTTAGTGCTTCAACACTGCTGGCTCCATGTTAAGAACCGCATATGGCCAGGCCTGTAAAAATCTGCTGAGACAACCCGCCAACGTTTCCTCGAAGATCTGTAGATCACCAGGTAAGGATAGGTCAGTAGATCTATATTTCCTGTTATTTAATCAAAACTAGCATTGAACAGACTGGACAGACTCTCAGATCAACAGATGCACCGGATCTTATTACTGACCCGCCTAATGGGCCAGTATTGTTTTGCACGCTTGCGTCTGTCGGCGTCTGTCGTAGTCTGTAACGCTGCGGAAGGGCGGTAGACACTGCATGGTGGGCCAGTCGTGTTGTATCCCGTTAGAGCAACACCTTGTTTATACAGCAATTTTCTACCATGTTTTAAGCCAATAATGGGTTAAGTTACAACACTTTATAACATCAAAATGAGCAAATTATCACAGTAAGCAATGTTTCAAGCAGTTTCATATGGCAAGCGAAATTAGCATTTATTCGTTTTTTAGATATCGGAAATAGTTATTCTGGATATCTGGAAAACAATTTTAGATATCTCGAAAACTATTTTAGATATCCATAATACTGCATTCGTTTTTCCAGATATCCCAAAAGACATTTTGACATATCAGAAATAACTATTTCAGATATCTGAAAACATTTTTTTCTGATATCCAAAATAATCGTTTTTTTCTGGATTTCCCAAAATATTTTTAAAAAATCAGAAAAAAATACCTTGGATATCCAAAATAAATTACCCCTGCAGCTGTATTCTGGATATCCAAAATAATCATTTTGGATATCCAGCAAAACGTCTATTTCGGATATCGCAAGCTACGCACGCCAGCTGCAGTGTAGCACGGGCCTACGCTCAATTTTTGTTTTTTTGATATCAAAAATAAGTTCTTTATTTTGGATATCCAAAATAGTGATTATAGACATAGTGAAAACTTATTCCAGATATCCAAAATAAAGGTCTTATTCTGGTATTCAAAATTGTTATTTGTGATATCCAGAAAAACTATTTTAGATATCTGAAATAAAGTACTTCACCGGCTCCATTTTGGATATCCATTTTGGATAGCCGTGCAGCTGTTGCTGTGATCTGACTGAAAACTATGTACAAGAAGATCCTATTATACTTGGCTGAGAACTACTGACTGAGTCTATATTAAGACCATAAAATATCAAAGGACAATTTTCTCGAGGTCACCTTCTGTGCCTTCTGTGCATATAAAAGACTGACATTCAATCGTCTTCCACATGCACGGAAGAAGAAAACATCTCGAGAAAACTTGAAAGATATAGGGAACGTCTGGCCCTCTGTCCACAGTGGCTGAAGTTGTCACAAAGGTGCAAACTCACTCCCGGCATTGGCTGTCGGCGAAGCTGATCCATTCATGTTTGATGGCAGCGAAACAGTCTCACGCTTTGTAGTCTTGTCAGCTGCTGGAGCTTCGCCGCCTATCTCACACAATGTCGCACAGTTTAGACTTCATTTGAAGTTGGATATAAACACTCTTGACAGTTTGGAAAAGCTTATGCTCAAAGTGATGCACGGAAAGAATATTTTCACTGGATGCTCTTCGACATATCACCAACAATATATGGATAATGCACATCTGTAAGTGAGATATTCAATTATGATGTCCCAAGGTTGAAATGTCACCTAGCTATTGCTGCAATGCAGCCTAGAAATAATGAAAAAACTAAGTACAAGAAATAAGAAAAACTACTAAAAACAAAAACTGATCTGCTCAGAACTTACGTACTCCAATGGTAACATGCCTAACTGTCAGGCGGTGGAGGGGCAGGTCTGGTACCATGGGCGAGTTTCCCAGTGCTACTTTTGGGTTTTACCTAAGATAAGCATTCCAAAGCCAGACCCACACAAAAATATTATACAATGAGAGTCGTAGGAACTGATGAACAGTAATTACACAACATATCACACTGAACTGATAAATAGGTCTTGTGATGCTTGCTTAGTTTTTACCATGTTGTAGACGCTAGCGTAATAACTTAAATGACCCCCTCCCCCCTTATCCTTTCCCACTTTGGATCACCACTGAACAAGAAAGGCAACAAGGTTGGGAGGTTACTGTATCATTGGCCATCCTTAACATGGCAGAACTAAATCTCCATCCAAGTCCTTGTCCCTGATGCAGCATATTTATGTGCTGAAATAGGACATTAATCTCCCAACCAACCAACCTGCCTAACTGTCAGGTGTGAGGTTAATCACACTGTCAGCAGTTGTGGTTACCACGAAAGCCACTGCGATAAATGTACACGTGAGACTGCAGTCGCACGTAGAGTCCTGGCCTACTCTGTTCGACGACAACTGTCGGTGATGAACTAGGCCTACACAGGTAAGTGACAGGTAAGCTTCCATACATGCACTGTCTGTGTTACGCGACCTTCTAAATCATAGAATAGGCAGCTATAGAAAACGTAGTGTAGTGACCTGACAGTCCTGTAAAGCAATATAAAAATCATCTGTCCAGAATGTTAATAGCATATGCTGGCGCTATATGCTACACTGCTGATTGGACTGGTTACTTGGAAGCAGCCGCGGATAAGTGGTTATGATGAATCTCATTTGTGCTCAATTCTTACCATCAGCCGCGTAAGTCACTGGTGAAACCACAATGAGTATTTGCCCAAAAATACTCGTGCAAAAGTCCCCTGTTAGACACGGGAGATATTTTCTGCTGCTTTGAATTCAGACGAAAGTGTCTGCAATAACAAGTGGCCTATTGGCTCATAAACAACTGGTACAGAAGAACCAATATGTTTATAGAAAATCATCATCAACTTACTTTTAGGGACCATATGTGCTACTTTTGATGACTCAGAAGCATCTTCACCTTCAAGTTCAACTGATTTTCTCACATCCTTTGACTCGGTTGCTTCAAAGCTGCCTTTAAGGATATTCGCCAGCTTAAAGTCGGGTAGGTTTCTGTTCATGTATCCCTTCTTGGCAGGCTGGATCAGGTCGGCTTCAGAGACTGGTGCCGGAGCAAGCTTCGACTCAAGATTCTCACTAGAACGCGGCGTGGTAGCTGGAGGTGCTGCCTGCTTGGGCTCTGGGGAAATTTCTTCCGGGATCTTCGCACGTGGCAGGTATAATGACGGGGCGGAGTCGGTCGGGGTGGGCTGTTCCGACTGCGGCGTGGGAACGCGCTCGGCAGGCAGGACTGACGCCATCAATAACTCATTATCAGCAGGCTTCACCGAGGCACCAGCGATGTTAGTGAGGGGAAGGCTCATTTCTGCTCTGTTGGCTGGCGGCGACACCGGAGACGTAGCAACGTTCTCCTGCAATCTGAAACGTACAAAAAGTCACAACGAAAGCTGTAACCTATCACAGCACTGACACAATGCAGTGGCATCAACAAGTCAATAACACTCGGGTGATATTACCTTAAGCTCTGCTTCAAAAACTTTTCTGTCCCGGAACGCTTCTGATACATTATTATGCTGGTCACGTCTAGCAGAAATCGTAATGTAACGCTCTGACGTGGCGTCCGTCTGTCCATCTGTCAGCCGAGTTGGCATATTCACTGTGACTCAACATGTGACACGGCCAGGATAGATTTTGACCCGACAATAAGGAGGACCGACATATTAGTTCAGACTAAAACAGTTATTTATTCGTTTGTTTTGTGATCACAGAAAAAGAACGAAGGCTACAATCAGTATATCCCAAGTAGTACATTTTGGGGATACCGTACAGAATAAAAAAGCAAAAAATGATGCAAAACCTTAGTGTGACTTCCTGACAACAACCAACAAAATCACCAAACAAGAAAATCGCCCGTTGAATCTCCTTCTTCATTCAATAACTGACTCTGAGGGAGGAACTTCAATAAGTATGTCAGTCCTCCTTTTTGTCGGGCCAAATGTATGCTGACCGCGTCACGTGGCGGGCCAAATGTATGCCCCCTGGTGAGTCACGGTGAGTATGCCGACAGTACAGATAGACGGACAGACACCAGACCGTTACATTACACTTCTGCTAGGCGCGCCGGCCTATTAACGCACGGCATTACCTGTGGCAAGCACAAAGCACAAATAACTTAAGAAAATAGTGAGTGAGAGATGACGATGACATACGGCGGCAGTTTCTCGACAGACGGTGACGGCAACTGGTTCACAGCAACGTCGTCTTCGTCTACGGCGAGCAGATTCTCGCACGCAATGACTGGTCGTTTGCCGAACTGAGCTTTGCGAGGGACTCGCGGTCGCTCCTTGCTGGGGTGAATCAGTTTCGGCAGATCAGAGTCTGGTATCAGTGCATCGGAGTCGAATGACGGAGCGTACATACTGCGAGCTGTGCCTGTCTGGTGAGCCACTGACTGACGTGGCTCTGTAACCACAAAACAATCATCATCCATCACGTGACAGTAATGATACTGACCGGGTACTGGCATCATTCAGGCCAACTCAGCCTCAGCGGGATGGGAAAAGTACTACCACCGGCCAAGCGGCAGTGGAAGTGCTCTGCAGCCGAGAAGGTGACCGTATGTCTGGTACTGAACCGGCCATGTGTCACAGACACTGTGGTATATCCACGTCCATGTATTGGCTCAATGGCCTTAGAGGGAGATGACTACGTAAGTAAGTAAGTAAGTAAGTAACAAAATAAGCAAGTAAGTAAGTAAAATGTGGATTTATGTAGCACATAATCGTACCCGATCTAAGCTACTCCAGGATTACATCATCTTTACCTTTTTGCCTTTGCTGCACCAGTGACAGGCGTTCTTTCCCTCAGATGTTAGTTGGTGGATCGAAAAAAGACGATTTCCCGGACTTGTTCAGTGCACTGAGTTCCCTTCATGGCTTTGACATGTTGGTTGAGTAACAGAAAACGACTCCTCCAACATGCAGTCGGAGAAGACAGACTTCACCACCTCTAAGTACTCAGCCCGAAAAGCTGATACTCATTTTACCGTTTCACGTGTATTCATGTGTTTAATAATTTTTACCCTAACCGTAATCCCAACCCTAGTCAAAATTTCGAAAATATATCACCAGGATAATGCCATATTAGAAATTTCAGAATTTGACAACTAACTGTTTAGTTTTGCACTTATCAAATTACTGGATGAATTTTGTTACCACTTACAAATATTATTCTAAGGATGAATTACAAACTGTGGCTAAAGTGATATTTAATGTTGAAAAGACTTACTGCAGTTACAGCAACTGTATTTCTGTTACTTCAACTGAAACACAGTATATGCACTAAAACATTGGCAGTAACGTAGAATAAAAAGCATCTAAACATATAAGTATAGACAACGCTTCATATTTAAGACAAACTTCAATGCAGATGACTCATAATTTTACATGTTAATTTTTATTTTATGCACATAATTCAGTGATGCCAACCTTTACGAGCATCGGAGTCCATTTTGCGAGACTGTGAAGGATCAACTACATCTACAATATACATATCATATGGACAACTCAGTTACAAGCTTTCTTCACTCTCCATGGCTGCATAAAAAATTTAAACCCACTGCACTAAGTTAAATGTTATTTTATGTTCGCGACAGCATTATTACATTTTAAACTGTAAGTGTTCAATGGTTGACATGCTGACTAGCATTTGTTACGCTGTTTTCATTATTACAATTATTGACAATAATACGGTAACTGTCAGCAGTATTATCTCATATTGCAAGAAAAACAGAAAAATGCCCCATCATAGCAGAATAAAGGATTGTAAAAAGAATGCATTATTTAATTCTGTCCAATAAAGAAACGCAGACATAAAGCAAGCAGGACTTCAATTTACTCTCCACAGTCATTCCTGCAATAAAAAAATAAAATTTTTAAAATGTAAAATGCAGATTATAACACATTATTAACACACAAACAACATCAAATTATCATACAAACAGTTAGTAGTTAATCAATTAACCATCTTTCACTTAAACTTAACGGTTGGTTGGCAGTTTCAACACAGACAGTATTACATCACACCCACAGAGCTACAAATACCTAGATGGACTTCAATGCCCCAACATCGACGTGGATTTCTTCGCCACCTCAACGGCCTCTGTGACCTTGACCTTTAAAATTCAGCATCTAAAGATATCATCAGTAGGGGCTGGTGAATATTCTCAGCAAGTTTCATCGAGATTGCTCAAGCCGTTCATGAGATATTGTGGCAACAAGATCTGTCTGAATGAACGGACAGACAAACATAGTGGAGGGACAGCTCTAAAAAATAATGCCTTTGCAGACACTGTCGAGTGGCAAACGCATAAAAATGACTTATAAACAATGCTGTAATATCAGAATACAAAAACCAAAACACACAAACTTGGTCTGGGCTGTATGCACATAACTCCCTCGATGCAATCGATATAAGTCTCTTACTAGCCTCTTGCTAGCAACTATCATTCAGCCAATATTTTAGTTTACAAAGCAGAAACAGTTAGTAACCAGCGAAACACCCACACCAATAGCTGCACGTCGTTATCGTTAGTAGCTTCAAGCCAGAGAAATGCTGTTAACAATAAAACACACCGCATAATCATTATAACAACAGCTCAGCAACTGCTGTGTTGGCAGACCGTGGCTAGCAGTGTAGTGGACCAACTGATCGTCCAGAGATACACAGCTGGTGGCAAAAACCGAAAATTTACGAAGTCCAAGTGTCCAACACCCCACCACTGGAAAGGTCTCCCTTCCATGGGCAGATCCGGAGTCCATACCCTGTATAACGCCTCTGAATCTCCAGACTTTATGGCGCTATATAAATTAGTTTTTAACTTAACTAACTTTATGTATAAGTAACCTTTAAGTAAAGTAAGTAAGACTATTTCTATATGGTGCTACTTAACTATAGCGTCACAAAGCGCCGTGGTTCCATATCCGGAAGAAGTAAGTCTTTAAACGCCGATTGAATTGTCTAAGAGAGTCGCATTGTTGCAGGTCAGCCGGCAAGGTGTTCCAAACCCGCAGCCCGGCTGCAGCAAAACACCGATCACTGTAAGTGTTGTGTGCGCGTCGAATGACGCACGTCAATGAATCCGATCATAGGATGACCAGAGACGGCGCGGACGGACGTCAGAGACGGGCTGACAATCGTCTGCCAAGAACGATAGTGATTGGCCGATTAAACACAGGAAGACGAGGACAGCCATCTTAAACAGTATACGCTGTCGCACAGGCAACCAGTAAAGTTGTCATTGGATCGGCGTGATGTGATCACAGCGTCGCGCACCGGTTACAAGTTGCGCAGCGGCATTCTGAACCGATTGTAAGCGACGCATCAGCCTATCGGCCACACCATATAGTAAAGAGTTACAGTAATCTAGTTGGTTAACTATAAATGCATGAACTACTGTCTCCGCAGCAGCTGTTGAGAAAGATCGCGTCAAACTTTGTACCAAAACCAACTCGATCTGTTTAGACATTTAGCATCAATGCATCAACGTCACACACAGACACACAACCAGAAAGATTAGACATCCAAGTCCAAGTCGGGACTTTTTACATATAAAAACTTAAAATAACAGTTCATTAATATACTGGTCCATATATTCTTCAGAAATGCTGTAAACATGACACGACATGAGAAACCTTATCGATAACTGAATATAAGCAAAAGTCATTCACGCCACTGCCAATATGGCACCATTTCTAACACTCAAATGGTCACGATAAAGCACCAGTATCGTGTATAAAAGCAGAGTCAGCATGAAAACAACAACAGCCAACAACACCAGTGCACCAAGAAGACCATTTGGCAAGCATATGAATGCTATGCAACAGTTCCACGTAACTTTCACATACAACTTACCTTCAGCACCTTGATCTACAATTATTAATGATCCAAAGTAATGCACGCATTCTACCTATTTCATGCTATCTTGAAATCACAAAGTCTTAGAAAACGGACAAGAATGCATTGGCAAAGAATAGTGCATGTTGAAATGCAGAAATAGAAAATAATTGACCACTTTCTGGTGCATGTAGTATTTTTTCATTAAGCTATTTTTTCACTAAGTCTGATTTTCACCAATTATAGCCATCAATATTATGTGCACAAAAGTGCAGACTAAAAGTAACAACTAACATCAAAATACATATTATTTTATCAGTAAGTAGGTTAGTAAGTAAGTAAGTAAATGTATAGAGCGCAGTTATCGTCAAGAACCTGTAATGCACTGAATGCACTAGTATCAACTATCGAGCGAACATGTACGTTTTAAGCAAACATCTGAAACAGTCTGCACCGATGGTCAGGTCCCGGATAAAATCCAAGAGAGAGTTTCAGACAGTGAAAAAGCCCGACGGCCGTAAGTGTTGAGCTGGTAGCGAGGTACTGCAAGGTTGGCGGAACGTAGGTGCCGTCGAGTGGGCGGAACGCAATAGTTCGACAGGTACTGTGGTGCGCAGCCGCTCAGACACTGTCACTGCCAGTGCCAGCTTGAAAAACACCGGGTCTGGGACGTTGAGCCAGTGAAGTTCGTCACTCAGTCCACTCAGCACAATGAAGAATGGAATGCATCATGGTGATTCAGTTTGTTGTGGGCAATATCATACATTGGAAGTTGGAACAGTAAAATCGCCATGCTGTAATATAATCCGATAGATAGTCACGTTTTTACGAAAGAATGTGAGCAGGCAAAAACCAACAAATTTACGAAAAGGGGCCTAGTTTAACAGACGAAGTTGCTGCTCAACAGTAATAAGTTAACCATGGCGTAGATGACTTTTACTACTTTAACCAGTACACAATTGACAGGTATGCTCGGGATAAGTTTTTCTACAGTCAATACTTACCGATCACACCCTGAGGCCGCACTTTTCGTGACATCAGAGTTTTACGCATCTCCTCCGTACGCTGTACATCCACCAGTAAGATAGTCTAATCACTTCTAACTGACATTCAGAAACAATGCTATGGAATTCATTACTACCCCATTTCCACCCCAACTCACACTATTTATTCCACCCCCACCCCACTGCTATAAATTTAATCCCATCCCACTGTATTTTTCCATTCCAACCCATCTCCATGTGCTTCATCCTCATCCCCATCCCTATCCAGCACATACGTAGCTGCTACTGTGATATTATACGCAGTCAACAATAAACGTATTGCATAATTTCAGCTACTGGAAATACTTTTCCGAAGTAACAACATCAACAACCAATTTCGTAAATGAACATGTCAGCACGTCTTGTAAACAGGTCTGACAAATAGAACAAACTTCACCAGTTGTTCAGTCTTCCGCCTGACTTACATCATTTTGCTGACTATGAAATATTCTAAGAATAGCTCAAGAGTATACTTAATTGCGCTGATTGTCATACGCAGGCTAGCACTTGCTATAATCAACCTATCTACCAAATTTGACGTCTCTAACTCCACCCACTATGAAGATATAAAAGGCGATACAAAATGTCAAAAATGGGGTGGCTTGGGGTAGTTAGGGGTCACTGAAGGTCACTGGAAGTAGTGCCATTCGAAAAAGTGCATATCAGTTCCTATTAGCGTTCCATAATAACTATGTCCCTATCTTGTACCGTTTTTGCAGTGCGACGCTATGCTAGTGTGGTATATGCTTTCATCGTGTGGGGGTCATGTGTCAGTCCATCAGTCTGTCTGTCTGTCTGTCACACATCGGTACTGTACAAAAACGGCTAAAATAAAATCATGCGAACAACACCATACGATAGCCCATGTACTCTGATTTTCTGTTGCCAAAGATCTCGGCGAAATTACAACGGTTTCACCCTGAATGGTGGCGCCAAATAGAGGTGGGGTAGGTTACAATCTGTGATTTTCGACCAATATCTCGCTATGGCCCAAAAACGGTGCAAGATAGGGACACAGTGACTATGGAACGCTAATAGGAACTCGCACAGTAAAAATGATACGCAGGCATAGTTTAAACTGCAGCATCAAAATTCATCCACCATTCCATCTCACAGTCAAATACATTAAACAGATACTTAGATATGGCGAAAGACAGACAGACAGTTACTACAGGCCACTAATAGGAAATAATACATGGCCCATCAAATACAGCAGTCGCTGTCAATGTCAGCGAGTGACCTTCATTTCATAGTCAATTTTGGCTGTTCGTTCTCTTTGTCTGGCTCCTCGTAAACCTTACCCAGAACTCTAGACTTTGCATTTTTATTCGGCTCGAAGCTAGGCTTCAGCCGAATATTGGATACACTTTACAGCACAGGGACACAAATCAATTTCAGTCTGTTAAACGGCATAATTGTGACTAACTATTTCAAAATTACTCGCAAACTAAACTACAAGAAAAACGGAGAAATTTGACAATTAATGGGAAGAATTACGGAAACAAACTACGCAGCTGTCGGTGTTATTATGGCAACGGTGTACGTCGACAAAGAAATAAATATGTATTGATGGATGTAGGAAAGCAAAGTTCATTTAGCGTTAATGGGACTTTGGTTAAGAAAGTATACAGAGTTAAGGGTGTGGTTGCACACCGCGAGCGAAGTTCCAGATCCACGATTGCCTAGTTTCAGTTTGTGTTAATTAAGTTAGGCATTATTATCTTCGGCCACGCCCACTTACACAGCACAGTGCACGCGCTTCGAGCCGAATACTGTATTGTGGACACTGAACAAAATACAGCCATATAGTTTAGGTTTTTCGTTGTTTTGTTGCATTGTAAGTGTTGTCAGCTAAACGACTTCATTAACAGCAATTGACGGACACTACAGGTGGAAACGGGGATGGAAACGAGAAAATCCACTGTCATGTAGCCTATAACTAAGCTGGCAGAATGTCAAATGGTACGGAGTTCTGGGCAGTTCATCAGCAAAAGATAAGCATTCTGCAACTTACTGCATCACAAAGCTGAAATGATATCATATATACCTTGTTGTCATCACTGGCTGCTGCTGCAGGGCTCACATTCATTGGTCGACCAGCACCACCATGCTGTTTACTAGGATCCACCATCATCAGCATTACTGATGGCCGTCTGCCCGGATACAAGCCTGCCACCGCCTGCTTCTGTTTTTCCAATAAACACAAGCTGTGGCATTCAATCTCCATCATTAAATGCTAAGTACAAATGCTTTCCAATGACGTGCAGTCCGCAATCAAGACATCAGACATACTAATGGTCATCATCATCATTTTGTTTTATTACCAACCACTATAGTGGTCCAGACTGAGCATTCAGTCAATTGTGCATGTGTGTGCACTGTGTGACAATGTGCTCGGACAATAACTTTAGAACTAAATCATCTTTGACCGTTGATTTTATTTTTTCCTTTCTGGGCCGTGTGCTAGATTAAGCTGGCTATCTCGTTAGCGTTTGGGCGCACGTTAATCTACCATATCGTATCATATTGTATCGTAAATACTTGGCATGTGGGTTTATCTGGACCCATCTACGTCAAATTCAAGTAAATATGTACACTAGTTGCGGCTTCTGGCAGACGAGATTAAACTACGACGTAAATGTGGCTGGAATAAACAGCTGTGCAAATGGACATCATTAAAAATGTTGTGCTAAAGTGGTCGGTGCAATCTCGAGTGATGGCTTTCTTGTTTATTGCGAAACTTTTTCGGGAGCTTAAAGTAAAGGGGTGTTTTTCAAGGCCTACCAGAATCTAACAGGGCGTAGCTGTTAGGCAACCGCAGTCTGACTCCGGTAGCTTCTGCTAGGCCGCTGTTATACCAGGTCACATAAATTATTCCATATAAGGAAAGTAGGGGGCGTGGCGTGGTAGGTCTGGTAGGTTCTGGTAGGTCTTGAAAAACACCCCTTAAGTTTGGCTGCACAGCTGTCCTGATGCCGTCAATCACTCGTACAGGTAGAAATGGGACCCGGGCCAGCCAGGTGGTGGTTGACTGTTTTAATCACTGAGCAGTGACTGCTCCCTGATTGCTGTAATTCATCACTAACATACGACACAACAAAATTAACTCGCAGAAACACACCAACATCACCGGTATCATCATCAGCTACTGATATTGATAAGTAGATATAAAATACACGCTATAGGTTTTTGCAATACATTTCCAGTTGGCGCGCAATCAGGGTTTTAAGCAGTAATGTCTTAGACTCAGCTCTGCAATAATGTAATATCCCATAGCACAAAATTCACTCTCTAGCATCACTTAAATGCACATTAACTTTGTAGACTTCCACTTAGCTTACAAGCACCATTTTATTCATGACTTTAATAAATATTGACATCCTGCTGGGTCACAACTGACCACAACTACAAACTCGAGAAAGCTGGCATTCAAAAAGTGTAAAGATCCACACTGGCACTGTTTCTTGTGCCTCGAGACCTTGACCTTTGACCTTTGACCTTTTAAACTTAAAATAAATGGGTTTCTAGGACTTACGGTGGAACATTTCTATGTCAAGTTTGGTGATCCTAGCTGCAGTGGTTTTTGAGATATAGTCCAGAAAAACAGACAGACAGAGGGACAGACAAATCAACAAACACCGCTGAAAATCCTACCCCATGACTACTACTGTCCACACTGATAATTACTAGGCACTGACACACACACAAGGCACACATACAACTACTTTATGGCCATTAAATGGGTCAATTTGTGTCAGCCAGCACCCTAAAATAAGAACTGAAGGATGTTGTTTATGCAAAGTTTTACTGACACGTGCATTGCTGACAGCAACCTGTACAATTGGATTACGGAGAAGATGTTAGAATTCTCCCTAACTGTCTCCGCAGCACTACAAGCTACTTTCTGGCTGTGTTATTTATCTAATCTGCCCATATTGTCTGCTGCCTAAGGGGTCGCCATGACGAAAACAGCAACGTTCAACTGGGCCTTAAAGCAGAAGACTTCCGCATAGGATGAAGTCTGTTGCGAGGGAGTTCATCCACTTGTGCGGTGCTTTGAGCCAGTAGGGTTGTATCGTAGGCTCATTTAGATTATTACGATAGCGCTTACAATAGGGGAAGACAACTATCGCACCACAAGACTAAACTAAACCAAATACAACAAAACACCAGAATAAATCTTAACTAAGCAATACAGATAACACAAAATGAACAAAACCAAACTAAACCCAGGTTCGATCGCCTCCTACGACCTCTGGCCTGGAAACGGAGTGGGACAATTCTGGTAGAAAGGGAAGGGATTGACAATAGAAAAAAATAGGTAAAGCGAATGAAAAAAGGAAAAAAGTAAAAAAGACCAAAAGATGAGGGAGTGAATGGACAATGGAGGAAAAAAAGCAGGAAAGGGGGTACCCAAGCCCCATGTGGGGTAATCTAGCAAGCATACCACTGACGTTGGCCGGATGGCCGGCTTAGTTAGCAACCAGCGAGCGACTAGATCAGTATGCCAGCAGTCCTTGAAACAGGGCCTACTGTTACGCAGAACCTGCAGTTTCTTTCCTAGTAATGGCAGAAACCATCGCCAGTACTCATTGTGCCTACCCACGGCGGGATGACCAGGCTGAGTTGGCCTGGAACTAAGCCTTGCACTCTCCTGAACTTGCCTCGGTACTGCTAGCCAATGCGCAACATCGAGTAGAGAATGTGAGCTCACGAGAGAAGCAACACTGAAGTCAAGTGCAATCATGAACTCTTCGACAAGTCGGTTGTAGATGAAGCTGGCAACGCTGACGTTGACGTCGCTGACACAGTTGAGGACGTTGTAGCCAAGCTGCTGTGAAATCATGTCACGCACTGGCTCCTGTGGACTGCAAAGGCTTGTCACGCCTGCTCTTAGTTCGTCAGTCAGCTATAAACGCAGCAAACATACTAGACAACGAAGCACAGTTAGTGACGCGGAGGTACAAATGCGAGTAAATACAAGGCGTCGCCCTAACGGGACGTAACACTACTGGCCCGCCGTCACATGCTGCCCCCTGGTGGGTTATGTTGCAAAGTGGAGTGTTACAGAGGACAGACGACGACAGACGCCAGCGAGCAAAACAATACTGGCCCCCCTACAATATGTGTAGGCGGGCCAGTAAAACATGGAAGCCATTAATGATCCATAAAACTGTTCCACTTTCCTTCACAATCGTTTAGAGTGACACGAAGCAATCGCTAACATGTCTTGAATTTCATACTCCAAAAAAACGGTGCAGCACATAGCAAATTTGCTGCACCAATTTAAGAAGTATGTTCATCCTCCTTATTGTTGGGCCAAAATGTACACTGGGCATGTCGCATGCCGTCTTCTGGTTAGTCACGGTATAACAATGGGACAGACAGACAGACAGACAAACGACAGACCGTTACATTACACTTTCTGCTAAAAACACAGCCAGCACAAAAAGTGGTACGGCAGTTGTCATGCCATCTATGCCAATAAAAAATCAAAATCAAGCACTTGAAGAAGCAATAGAACAGTTGACACATTATCAACCATGGGAAACGACTAGCAGCTTTCACAAATTACCTAAGTTAAGTTAAAAATGACACATTAAAACAAGAGAATTAATTACCTTGTCAGTAAACACTGCCGAACACTGCTTCTTAGCTCGCTGCAACATTGACCCTGTTGTCGTCTAGTTAAATACAAAGACATTACCATCAAAACAAGAAATTTATTTTAAAAACTGAAAGTTCAGAGAAAACAAACTAACCAATAGATCTTACTTAAATAAACACACACAAGAATTACATGTAAATCACAGAAATACAGACTATCTATGTGGATTTAACATATGCAAAGATATCCAAAGAAAACACTAGTTAATTAACTAATAAGGAAATAGAAGATGGAATTCGCATGCCATAGTGTTGACGTGGATGTGTTTGCCAAGGCCTGCTGTAGACCGTGACCTTTGACCTCCAGAATCTGATAACGTCATCAGTAAGGATCGCGATATATTCCCAGTAGATTTCATTAAAATTGCTCAAGCCGTTCACGAAATATAGTGATAAATAGATCTGTCCAGACAAATGAATGAACGGATGAACGTGGCAAATGGACAGCCCAAAACACAACGCCTTCATCGACATTGTTGGGTGGCAAAGACATAAGTATACGCAGTATACGCAGTATGCGCGGTAGGAAAATGATAACATTGCAAAAGCCGGCGCAAAGGTAGCAACGTTCCTTCCATCAGGAGTCCGGTGGTGGATAAGAAAGGATAAAGCCAGGCCAACGGTCAGGATTAGTGCTTTGTGATGCCTTGATTTAGAGCTTTGACACGGTTGGTTTGGCAACGGGCTGACTGAGTTAAGGTTTTACGTCCCATTCGACATGAAATAGGTCACTTCAAAGACATTCTTCCCAGCCAATCTCTTGGCTTGGTACTGAAAAAACTAAACCCAACACAACAAAAGCAAGCGACACAGGAATAAGCTGATCTAAGCTAACATAACAATACATATAATGTTCAACCTAAATAAATACACAAAAGAGAAATCTAAACCTAAACCAACACGCAAATTTAAGACCTGTTCACACGTGTGTGCGTATCACTGTGCACAGGTGTTGTGCACAACACAGCACAGAACAGTTCTGATTATTTTCCCCTCCTGACCTCCAGACAACCATCTCAGCTCTGACGCTGTCCTTTGGAGGGGTGGGGGAGTTTGGCAACAGGAAGTACATATGGCCACATACGTTCTCTTCCGCAACAAGTGGAGAAAAACTGAAGGATAACAGTCTAACCTAGGCTTACCAGGTAAAAAGGAAGGTGTGTGTATTCATGCGATGTCACAAATTAGCACACTAGAAATGGTAACATACCAACTACACAAACCTGTAGCTGTTTCTCAACCAGACCATGCAGATCATTTTCCATGGACTTGAGCCGCTGGGAGAGTACAGAACTGTCACCCTCGCATTCCTGAGCCAAGTCTTTGAATTCTAACAGGAGCTGCACATCCCAACAAGGCTCTGTGAATATTCATGACAAGATGATAAATATACATTTCCAGAAAGACAGACACTGCACTGCAGCAAGAATTAAGATCACAGCAAAAGGACTACGATAACTTGATCTGATCTGTAACTTTCTAATCTCAAACACACAGAATTCATTATTATAGGCTCCATTTAAACTAATAAAAGTGACGACATTATGACGGAAGTGGTAAGCTAAGCTTTTCACTGAAACCCTATCAGCAAGTACTTCAAACAGTTATCTGATCACTTACTCACAAAAGCGATGCACACAAGTGGCTATGCTGATGCTAACCTGTCGCGCGGCCACTACATCACGAATGAGGTTCTGTGCATAACTAATTTTCTCTTGAACTTCATCAGGCAGCTGCACGCCTGAAGTCAGCAGCTTGTTGATGATGTTCTGCAGCTGAATCGTTGCACTGTCTATCAGCTATAAAGCACATACGCACACACCCACACCTCACATCCGACCTTGTAGACTGCACCAAAACTACAAGATGGACTTTGATGCCCTAGCGTCAATATGGATGTTTCGCCACCTCACCTGCCGCTATCGAGTACTCAAGTACTCGATCAAGTACATTATCAAGTACTCGAGTAATAGCCAAAGTGAAAATCCTAGTAAGTAAAGGGCTGACTTAGAACAAGAACACATATAAACACCTATAGCGTCTGAAATGACGTCATCACTCACCAGGCATTAATTTTTGAGCAAAAATTTGTAACGCTTAATAAAATATCAACGCAAATCACCATAAATCTACATCAAAACAACCCACTAGCGCTTCACAGAAACTAAAAATGCCCAGAAAGAATAGCTGGAAGTAGAAATGGTAATCAGAAGTAGACATTTTTGAGTACTTTTGACTGTGAGTAGTTTACTACTCAAGTAAACAACAAATACATGCAGCAGCACCATTTATAACTTTCTCAGATTTATCATTATGCTTTGTATGCAAACACAGCCAAATTCTATTCTCAAAGTTAACCTGGCATTAATTAATTGACTGAGTTAAGGTTTCACACCCCATCCGACACAGAGTAGATCATTTTGGAGACGTTCTTCCCAGCCAATCTCTTGACTTAAAGCTGAAAAACTAAATCAAACACAACTAAAGCAAACATGCATCCATAACAAAATATTACAACAACATAAAATTAACACAAAAAACTATAGCCAAGTTTGGTTGCCTTCTACGATCTGTGGCCTGGAAATGGAATGGCTCTATTCTGGAAGGAGTACAAAAGTCAGAAAGTAAATGAGTAAGAAAGAAAGTATAAGGAATAAAGTAAGAGGGAGTAAGAAAGGAAGTTAGGTAAACAAACAAAGAATTTATATGGCGCCGAAATCAACAAATGAATCATGGAGCATTACCACCCCGGAGCCCGTACAGGGCATATGAACTGGAAAGTAGAAATGCTTATATGTAACTTCATATGTTTACATGGTTTCAACACAGGCCAGTATAAGATAGTCACTGATCAAGCTAACGACTTTCCACTAACCTGCTGAGAGGAGCTGGTCATGAGGCCATGCTGCAGACGATATGTTTGCTCCACTTCAATCCTGTGTGGTATATGATTTCTCTGCAGCAGTGTCTCTATCTGTAAACAGCCGACATTTCTCAGTCAATAGTTTCGTTATCGATTTTATCGAGCAACAATGTCAAACTTTTCAATGCAGTCATGTGACAGTTAATATTACTATAGCTCAATGTATCGACATCCAGTGATATTTCCATTTCTAAGTCTGACATTGAAAACAAATTCCACAACCACCAAGAAATAATCTTATTTCGACTACTGCAAAAATAATCTCCTAAGATGGCTGCCACAATATAAGGATAACATAAATCCAGTCATGGTGACAACAAATATACGATACGATATGGTAGATTCACCTGCGATGAAAAGCTGACAAGATGGCCAACTTAGTCTAGCGCATGGCACAGAAACAAAAAGATAAGGAAAACTAAAAACAAAAACCGAATAGCTGAAAAAAACAGTCCGGGCAATGGTCCCCGAAGGCAGTCCGGGAGAAAGAAGTAAAACTATGGGGGGAGGTGGCAGAATTTGTGTGGGTTTTAAGCTGTAAGTAAAAGAGAAAGGGAGTTATGGATAAGCAGGATTTACTGTCTTCATCTACAAAAAAATCCTAAATATGACCAGTTTAACTTGTGGTGACATATAAAGTCCACCATAATAACGATATTCTTGTATCTACTTGTTTCTACTGCTAAACATGCATCTCTAGCCAAAAAAGGAACATTTCCATCCTGTAACCATGACGTTGACCCATGCCCTTGATTTCTAAACTTGACCTAGATGGGTAAACTGGCTTGTTCAGGAATCTCAGAGAACAGACAGCCCTCACTTGAGGTCGCAACGACCACTTCAGCACAAAGAATTCAACAAATAACCAACTAGACAGATGGCTGTTACTTATTTGGCTACTTGCGGTGGTTAGGGGTCACTCAAAGTCATTGGCAATGTTACCATTAGTGGGCCACACATGATCTCTAATAGTCGTCCGCTGCGATCATGGGGCTATTTTGTGCCATTACCGAGATATGACATCATATTATGTCAAAAATCGCAAAATTTTACCACCCCCATAATCTACTGCACCAATCTCCGTCACTATTTACCTAACCCTACCAAATTTGGTGAATATATATAGGCTAATTAATACTCACTGACGAACATCATTTTTTTCGATTTTACATTTTCCTTCCATATTATGAGTGACGGTGCTTAATGTGTTGCAGTTAAAAGTGAAATTGGGCGAAATTTGTTTTTTGAGCCTTATTTTTGTTAGGGAGCAATTTAAGGAAATTGCCATAGCAGAGCTTCCTTTGGGGCTGAAGCCACGTCATGTGGTAAAGTTTTGACAAACGTCGGAGAAAGTGAGTTGGAGATAAAAAAGAAACGTGCAAAACATAAGATTGTGCCATTTGTAGAACGGGTGATCTAATTACATAAACATTAGAAACCTTCTTAAGAGCAGTTTCAGTTTTTTCGGCGTTGCTTCTCATGGATGCAGCGACATCGTTGAAAGGCACAGGCATTCGTTTCAGTGTGAAATTCCTGTTAAAAGTTCGAACAACAACAGCAACAAATAAACAACGACGATGCTATGGACCACAGTAAATTGAGTATAATAAACAATCAATCAATCAATCAATCGTCGTTTAATATGGCATGACATAACGCAAGCCATTACAATATAGAATAAATAAAAGAAAAGAAAATGAGAAATCAGTAAGTATCTTTGTACGACATGCGTATCAGAAAACTACAGTCAGACAACTGAGTCATATGCTCAGGCAGCTGCAAGAGATGTGGCCGTTGTCGGAGGTTGTATCGCTGCAATGAGGCCGATGTCGGTGGAAGCAGGGCATGCAGTACGTGGTTCGACCAGAGAGTCGCCTTGTTGAACAACTCATCGTCCGCGTTATCGCACAAGTCACTGAACGTCGGTGTATCCGGTGAGCAGTATCCAAGGCGTCGAGCGCGGTTGATCACTGAGTCGATGCGTTGACGCTCGGATGCCTTGGTGAAACCATGCCATGCGCTGGCTGCGTACGTGAGACGAGCGACGACAGTCGCGCGATAGACGTGCTGTAGTGCCGCATCGTCTAGTTCGTGATAGCGCAACACTCGCAGTGCGTAATTTGTCTGTGCGCTCGACGCGACAAGTTGCTGGACATGCTGACTGATGGAGAAATCGTTTCCAATAGCTACACCCAACATCTTCAGGGTGGAGCAATGCGCGATTCCTGGCAGTGGTGGCGGTTCATCGACGTGCTGCCGCCTCCTCCTCCTAGTGTCAGTAAAAAGAATTTCGGATGATTTGTTACAGTATATAGCATTTTACAGAATGCATATGAGCTTCAGTCTAACGGAACGTGTTGTTAGACCTGATGTCAAGTTCAGTGAGAGTATGCTGTATAAGACCCCAAAAAGATAGGGAGTGAGAGAATGAATGTTTTTTCTCCTGCATGCTCAACCAGGTCGTTCTGGATAAGGGCTAAGTCAGAAATTTTTTCATTTCTTACCAATTAGCTATTTAATAGATATACAAACGGCCAAATTTTTAGAAAATGTTGTTGTTGTTAGAAATGAAAATTGTGTGTGTAAACTGTTTGCTCACATTGCTCAATGTAGTCTAAATAAAATCTTTTCATCGTATGGTGCTGACATATCATCGCCTTGCAATCTGAGAAATTTTATTAGTGACATGTTTTTCGAATGATAACATCACATATGACATCATAGTGCACATGTTTATTTAGTTAAGTTTTTTCCTTCTCTTGTATGCTACCGCTTTTGGTGAAATAGAGATGAATATAATATATTCGACATATTACAAGGATGAAGAACGACGTTTATGTAACACATCTAGTTATAACAGACATGTTGAGAAACCTCTCTAGTGCGGCGGCGACGTCTGAAAAGCCTTGTGGTGATATGTTGTTACGATCCCAATGAATTGTTGACAGCTTCTTGTTCATCATCAGCGCCTTTGATAACATCCGTGCTCCAACGTCACCGACCATGTTACCACTGCCACAAACAAAACCGACCGGCGAGACACATTCATGTATCAGCATAAATCATTTGTGACATACGCACCGATCACTATTTCACACACATAATCAAACAAGCTGCCATGCAGGGCAGCACTGTATCACAGAACCAGCAGCTGCAGAAACCAAACACAACACACAGATTAGCACGAGCTGCTGTACAACTGTTAGTATGCACACATACTTGTGCATAATATTAAATTACATCAGGTGCATATTTACAAATTGCATCACTGACCATTACTTGTTTTTTTCTGCCACATCAAGATTTGAACTTGCATCCTCTCGAAAAGCACCCACCTGGCAATCCAACCCTCCTAGTGACCTCAACTGACCTCAGTGACAACTGTTAAAATGAAACATGATGCATAATTTTGCACTTGTCAGCAAGTGCATTCTAGCCAATGCACGCTGTTATTTCTAAGACACTGAAGTCAGAAAGGTTGCAATGGATGAAATGACCTTAAAGGTCACTACTTACTTACTTACTTACTTAATATTATATTACTTCTAAAAGTAATCTAACCAACACTTGTACTTATCCTACAGAAAGCAATTCGACTTTTGACAACCACGCCCACAAAAGCGGAAATCGTTACAGTGGCAAACTGCCCCTGCGTGAGCACGGTCATCAAGTTTAATAGCATTTTACAGAATGCATATGAGCTTCAGTCTAACGGAACGTGTTGTTAGACCTGATGTCAAGTTCAGTGAGAGTCATGTTGCTGCCAAGACCACTCAGTAGAGCATTCAGGTCATTCTTCAGCTTGAGATCATCCAACATCAGACTCTGTATTGACTGCATACATCACACACAGGCATAACCACCACAACATACTGGTTGACTACTATTGGTGGCGGTTTGGCGTAGTGGTAACGCTTTGGTCAGGATCAATGAGGTTAACCTACTCTGAGCCCGGTTAGTACTGGGGTGGGTGACCGTGTCTGGGTTCAACTCCCAGAGGCAGCATTTTATTTCAGTATGTAACCAGCCGCCCAGGTCGACTTAGTCTTCAACCCTCCACTGGATGGTGAAATGAGTACCAGCCAAAGGGCGGTTATGCTCTGCTGCTGGAAAGGTAACCGCAGGCCTGGCAGGTGGATGACTTACAGTCACCTGTGGGCTGACTGAATGTACACAAAGATCAGCTACGGGTCCAACGCTCGATAACGAGTATGGGAAGCCCTTACCTTTTTACTATTGGTTAAATTACTATTGATACTGCTGCTGGTGATAGTCAGCCATTCCAGTACTAACTGGGAACAACATTCAATAACTTCACTGATCAAAATCAACGTGGCACTATTAAGCAAAACCAACAGACAGTTGTTAGTTAGTTAGTTGGAGTTTAACGTCCCTTTTAAGCACAAATATGGCTATATCACAGACGAAAGGTCAAGGGTGGAGAGCTATCCCTACCCAGTGAAGGAAGGCCAGCAATATATTAACCTCAACCCTGGCCGCCTTATTGTTCAGCAGCCACCAAAAAGAGAAAGGAATCGAGAGGCTCATTTAAATTATTATGCTAGCACCTACAACAGGGGGAGACAACTATCTAACCACAAGACAAAATTAAATCAAATACGACAAAAAAGAGCATGAATCCGAAACTAAAAATACATATAATATAAAATCAAAACACAAAAAACTAAAGCCAGGTTTAGTCACCTCCTACGACATCCGGCCTGACAACGGAGTGAAAGTATTCTGATAGAATGGGAAGGGATAGAAAAGCAAGAAAATAGATGAAGTGAGTAAGAAATGGAAAAGGGAAAAAGTAAAAGATACTAATAAACAGTGTAGAAGGTGGGGAAGTGATGGGATAAGGAGGGAAGGAAGGATTGCCCCGGGCCCACAAGGGGCCAAGCAGCTGTTGGTTGACTGGTGTAGAAGACTGTTGTAGTTTGCATATTATGTCAAAATAAATAAGAAAATAAGTAAATATGCGTGTGAAACAGACATAAAAGATAACTGGTGAACGGTTGAGTATAGGAAGGACTCACCGAACGTTCATTCTGAATGAGTTGAACAATAGCATCCACGACTTGAGGTATTGCTCTACGGCATTTCACAGGCAGAAATTAACACACAGCAAAATAAATAAATAAATAATAAATTAGCCCCATACGGCACTGGCGGTCGACTACTACTTACTGCCAAATTCAAAGTCATGTGACACAAAAACTTGGTCAAAAATAAAAAATCCGGCCCCGATGAGCTTTAGGTATTGCCCCCTAATTTAAGAATCCGTGGTCGTGGCCAGCCCCCATTATAAATGGGGAACGAGATAGCCTTTGAAAAAGGCCTAATTTAAGAATTTCAAGGGCTCGTGATCTTGACCTTGACCTTGGATTGGGTCACACTGCATACCGTCATGCATCACTCGTCGACTTCTATATACATACCACATTTCATTGAAATGGAAGAGAGTTTTTGTGGACGGACGCCGACTGACGTACGGACGGACATTTGAGACCCACTTTATTAGGTCGACTCGGAGGAGTCGACCTAAATATGATTTATCACAACACAGCATAAAAATAACGCATGAGTATGACACTGTAGTGTGCCGATGGCACAACAGAAATCATTAACTCAATACGTAACTGATCATTCGTAATAATGTTTCTAACTGAGCTGCTGAATGTGACAGGCCAGAGTGCAGTAGTGTTTGATACATCCAACAATTTCTGTTGTTGACCACTATTCAACAAATGTCCAGGCTGCCACCATGCTATGTTAAAGCGCCCTGTACCGGCTATGGGGCTGTAATAGATCCTGATTCATTTGTTGATTCCAGCAATATACAAATTGTTTGTTTGCTTACTTAACTTCCTTACTTATTTAGTTCTTTACTTACCTACTTCTTTAAGAATAGGACTGTTCTATTTCCAGACTGGAGTTTGTATGAAACGACCAAATCTGGCGTCAGTTTGAGTTTATTCAGCATTGCTGTATATTTTGTTACAAATTTATGTTTGCTTTTGTTATGGCAGATATAGTTTCTCAGTACTTAGCCAAGCGAGTGGCTGGGATAAAACGTCTCCGAAATGTGTTGAACAGCCAAAAGGTCTTAATGGCCTAAAGTCAAGGGCTAAAGACAAAGGTAAAGGTAAAGGTAAAGGAACGTACAACCTTAACTTAACCAACCAAGCTACGTTAAAACCAACTACAAGTGCAATGCACTTCTAATTCAGTGGCAACACAAGTGACTGCATACATTCGTTATGACTGACTGATTTATAATTTCAGGTCACACTGCTGTTTATATTAAAGAGTTTGTATAACAAGAAACGTGCATTATGCTATACTGTAGACTGTTGGATTATATTCACTTACAAACTGCAGGGTGCAGTACTGTCAATCAAAATAGTGCCAAACATTTCACAAGAGTGACTGATTTTTAAAATTCTTTCACCGTCAGGCGACACAATTAAGGTGTAATGTGACTCTTAATGATAACTGCATTCCAGATTACTGCCCGGCCTGACGGTGAAAGCATTTTGAAAATCAGTCACTCTCAATGCCTCTTTACCTGGACAACTTTCCATCGATGCCACACGACAGGCTGAGACCACTGAGTCCCACAACATTTGTCCAAGACAAGTATGTCAGTCCTCCTTATTGTCAAGTCAAAATGTATGCTGGGCACGTCATATGCTGTTCCCGGCTGAGTCACTGAGTGCTCGATTAAGGTCAGAAAAAAATGGGAGTGGAACAGACAGACAGACAGACAGACACCACACTACTACATTACACTTACCTATAGACGGTCAGTGTAAAACCCCTCAGAGACTGCATTTTGCAGGCTAAATAGAATTCCTCTCCTCCTAACTCCCAAAGAACCGCGTCAAATCACTGAAAGTACAACTCAGCTTACATACAAGTCAATAATAAACCGCAGCCGTTCACCTTGGGCGATTACCACTCATATTTTTGCCGATTGCGAGACGTTTAATAGACTTGTTCCTGCTGAGTTGTGTCAGTATTCCAACCAAGTATTGATCAAATCCTGTAAACAAGTCCAGCATCATTTCTGAATTACAACATCATCATCAAATGCGCATCAGCTCCACGCTGACGACATTCAATGCTACTGTTAAACAGAAGTTGGACTTCGACGCCCCAGTGTCGAAGTAGAAGCCTTCCCCACGGACTGTTGTGACCTTAACCTTTGACCTCCAGAATCTAACTAGGTTATCAGTAGGGCTAGTGAACATTCACCATAAGTTTCATCCAGATTGCTCAAGCCGTTCATGAGATATCGTGGTAACAAGATCTGTCTGGATGAACGGATAAACAAACAAAAAGATAAACGAGGTGACACTGTTGGGTGGCGCAGACATAAAAATTAGCCCCGTGCAGTGACTGACGGTCAACTCTTCGCAACGGATGGACCGTGCCAACTTCAAAGTCACGTGACACCAAAAATAGGCCAAATATCAAAAATCTGGCCGGAACAATTTAGATATTGTTCCCCAGTTTACGAATCTGTGGTCAGTTGCCAGCTCCCATTGTACGAAAATGTGTGTAAATGGC
>Ga0209363_1000107_pt1 | contig 30336 bp, 31 predicted proteins | sample WorMetexBAHAMAS3_FD_187385 | JGI IMG/M metagenome (GOLD analysis project Ga0209363, IMG submission 187385) | Marine gutless worms symbiont microbial communities from Max Planck institute for Marine Microbiology, Germany - Inanidrilus exumae... | ecosystem: Host-associated > Annelida > Digestive... | reverse complement strand
CCTCTATCCCCGCGGATCCGATGATCGTCGCCGAGCTCCGGTCGCAAATCGTCGCGCTCGAAAAGACGCGGCGGCTGTACTCCGCCGTCGTCGTAATTGTCGTCGCGGCGATCATCGCTGCCGGGTACGGCCAGGCGAATTCCATGAACTCGGGCGGCTTCCTGACGGGACTCGCCCAGTTCTTCGACTATCCAGGTGAAATCGTCAGCGAGGCGTGGCAGGCAGGCTTCGGCTTCTTCGAACTGCTGATCACGTTCCTGCCGGCGCTGATCGAGACCCTGAACATCGCCGCGGTCGCCACCATCATCGGTGGCGTAATGGCCGTCGCGCTGTCGTTCCTCAGCACCCGGAATCTCGACGTCTGGCCGCCGCTGATCCCCATCGTTCGGCGCATGATGGACATCATGCGCGCCTTTCCGGAACTGATCATCGCGCTGTTCCTGATCTTCGTGCTGGGCACAAGCCCTGTGCCGGCGATGATCGCGGTGGCGTTCCACACCGCGGGCGCCCTGGGCAAGCTGTTCTCGGAAGTGAACGAGAACGTGGACCGCAAGCCCATCGAGGGACTGCAAGCCTGCGGCGCCAACTGGGTGCAGCGCATGAAGTTCGGCGTGGTTCCGCAGGTGCTGCCTAACTATCTGAGCTACGGTTTGCTGCGTTTCGAGATCAACGTCCGCGCCTCTGCCATCCTCGGCTTTGTCGGTGCCGGCGGCATTGGTGCCGAGCTCCGCCGAACCATCGGCTGGGGACAGGGCGCTGGCGACGAGACGGCGGCGCTGTTCGTGCTGCTGTTTCTGTCGATCGTCGCCATCGACCAGCTTTCCTCGTATCTGCGCGGCAAGCTGGTGACCACGGACCGGGAAGCATGAGCGTCCCATCCACCCGATCCGTTTCGGCGTTTCCGGAAACCCGTGGCCGGGTCTTCTCGAGGGTTCGCAGCCGGTCCCGGCTCGGCTTCGCCATCGTTTTAGCGACGCTGGCGTATCTGAGCTACACGTGGTTCGCCTTCGACGCTCCGGGCCTGATCGCCCGGGCCCAACCCGAACGGGCCCTGCTGCTGGGCACCGACTCGGTGGCCTACAAGGTGCATGTGGAGAAATCCCTGCGCACCGGCGATGTGGAGATCGCCATCGAGGGGGAACGCACGGCCACCTACGACGAGCCGCCGGAATGGATCGAGAAGACGGACGACGCCGTGTACGTCGACCTCGGCGACGGCTACGAAGCGGAGATCCGTGGCCAATCCGTGCGGTTCGTGGTGCCCGGCTATGGCGTCATCAGGTCGCGGGCGACGAAGGATGCCGTCGAGACCGAATTGCCGCCGGGACCGGTACCCGAGTGGCTGGGGGTCAACGACCGCAAGCTGAACGCCAGACGACCATCGGCCGACGGGTGCAGCTGTCGCGGGCGAAGATCGAGGTCCACCGGTATTTTCTCGGCTGGGAGAACTTCTTCTTCCCGTTCAACTCGCGGCTGCATGGCTACACGGCGTCGGAGGTCGTATCGCTGGCGTTCAGCGGCGAACGCCTGCAGGCCGACACCCCGAACTGGCGCCTCATCTTTCAGACGTTCTGGTACAACCCGGACTGGCAGCACGGTACGGTGGCCGTGGCACTCCTCGAGACCATTCTCATGGCTGTGCTCGGCACCTTCACCGCCGCCTTCGTCGGCCTGCCGCTGGCGCTGCTTGCGGCTAACAACTTCACGCCCTCGGCGCCGGTGCGGTTCTTCGTCCGCCGGTTCTTCGATTTCGTCCGCGGCATCGACATGCTGATTTGGTCGCTGATTTTCATTCGCGCCTTCGGCCTCGGACCGTTGACCGGCGCGCTGGCCATCGCCTTCACCGATACCGGATCGCTCGGCAAGCTGTTCTCGGAGGCGCTGGAGAACATCGACAACAAGCAGGTGGAAGGCGTCCAGTCCACCGGCGCCAGCCGGTTGCAACGCTATCGCTTCGGAGTCATCCCACAGATCCTGCCCATCTTCGTCTCGCAGGGCCTGTACTATCTGGAGTCGAACACCCGATCGGCGACGGTCATCGGCGCCCTCGGCGCGGGCGGCATCGGACTCCTGCTGGTGGAAACGCTACGCACCGCCCGCGACTGGGAGAACACGCTCTACATCATCATCCTGACCGTCGTCGTCGTCATCTTGATGGACAACCTCTCCGGCTGGCTCCGCCGCCGGCTGATCCAAGGCAAGGACGCGACGCACTAGTGGTGCAGCCGAAACGGATGGTGCCCATCTGTTTCGGCAAAAGCACCACTAGAATCATAAGAGTAGTGGTGCGCAAGACACGAAACGGGAGGATTCTTCCGTTTCGTTCGCACCACTAGGCGGTGCACGCCGGTCGTTTTGCGGGGGTTCCCTCATGCCCGATCAAGCCAGCCAAACGACAATCGACGATGTCCTGGAACGCATCGAGGCCCTCTACGCCGAGAAGGGCTCCGAGCACTACGGCGAGGGGGTTTCCCAGATCGAGCATGCGCTCCAATCGGCGCTCGTGGCCGAGACCGAGGGTGCTTCGGAAACGTTGATCGTCGCGGCGCTTCTGCACGACATTGGGCATCTCCTCCACCCGGATGCCCAGTCAGCGGCCGATCGCGGCGTCAGCGACCGCCACGAATTCATCGGCGCCGGGTGGCTCGCCGAGGGCGGGTTCGGAGCGGGCGTGATCGAACCCATCCGCCTGCACGTGGACGCCAAACGCTATCTGTGCCGGGTGGAATCCAAGTATCGCGCAAGCCTCTCGGCAGCCTCGCAGCGCAGTCTCGACGCCCAGGGCGGAATCTTTGATACTGCCGCCGCCGACCGCTTCGCCGCTTTGCCCTATGCCGGAGACGCCCTCAGACTCCGCCGCTGGGACGAGGCGGCGAAAGTCTTCGGCAAGCCGACTCCCGACTGGGACCACTATCGGCAAACGATCAGCCGCGTCCTCGCCTCGGGGGGTGAATGACGGGCGAGCGAAGCGCACACTAGCGCGAACCGGCCGGCGACATCCGTACCCGCCTCGAGCCGGCCAATGCGGTCGATGTCGCGGGCGACGACCTCTCGATCGTCGACTACACAGGATTGCTTTCGGTCGCCGTTAATCGGTTCGTCACCATGCTCATGTCGTGGCACGACCTCCGAGGGGAAACCGTGCCATTAGTCGAAACGGCGACGTGCGGTCTTCCTGTCTAAACAGGCAGATAGAATCGATCACCAGCGGGCCTGAACAGAGTGGCGCGATACGTGGTTCCAAGGCGCTCATCAGGGCGCGTCGTTCCTCGTCGGGAAGACGGCAGCTTAGTGTCACGTGGAACCGCCATTCCTCGAACACGTACGGGTAACCCCACTCCACCAGCAGCCTGTCTTGCATTGCTGTCAGGCCGTTTTCGCGCTGCTTGGCCAGTTCCTCCGATGACGGCGGGGCCCGGAAGACGTCGAAAGCCCTGACGCAGTCGGCGGCCAACGCGTCGAGGCCGGGTGACGGTGCCGACGGCCGAAGCGCGATGAAACCGTCGAGTGATGCGATCTCCAAGGGTGGTGCATCGAAAGCGTTGTGCGTCGCCGAGAATGCTTGTGCCGTGGCCTTGAGATCATCGGCCGTCCGACCGTCGACCAGGGCGAACGGCGGCTTCAGGGTTGCGTGGAATCCGTAACCGGCCGCTGTCCGCGTGATGGCATTCAGTCGCGCCGCATCAAACCCGTCGACCTCGGGCCGCGTCCGGGCCTCTCCGGTGGCAGCGTCCCGTCCCAGCCAATCGTTGCCGAAGGCCCACAAGGCGCTGCTTTCGGACGGGGCGTAGTAGACGGCAAATCGGGGAACGGCCAGCGTTGGATCCTTGCGCATCGGTTCCGATCAGAACACCCGATCGCCGCCGCGCCAGACTTGATCGACGACGGGAAGGGAATCCGGACAGCGGACGCGCACGATATCGGCCCGTTTTCCGGGCGCAATCTCGCCGCGGTCGGTGAGTCCCGCCGCCCGGGCTGGCGTCAACGAAACGGTGGCGACTGCCTCTGGTAGCGACATGCGGACGGTTCCGAAGTGCAGGGCGAAAGCCGCCTGGATCAGGCTCGATGGGATGTAGTCGGACGACAGAATATCGAGAAGTCCCCTGTTCGCCAGATCGAGGGCAGAAACATTGCCGGAATGCGATCCGCCTTGGACGACGTTCGGCGCTCCCATGAGCACTCGGAGCCCCCTGGCGTGGGCCGCCCGTGCCGCCTCTTCCGTGGTCGGGAACTCGGCGATGACACCACCCTCGCCGACGGCCTGTTCGACATGCTCGGGCGTCGCATCGTCGTGGCTTGCGAGGGGAAGGCGGCGCTTCCGGCACATGTCGACGACGGCCTTGCGCTGCCGTTCGCCGTTGGTTCGGCTGGCTTCGATCTGGCGTTTCATTAATGCCGACAACTCTTCCTCGCCCATTTTATAGCGGGTCTCGTACCACAGCTTGTAGGACGTGAGATCCGCGTATTGGCGCTGGCCGGGCGCATGGTCCATGACAGAGACCAGCTTGACCAATGGGTCGTCGATCATCGGTTCCAATTCGGTGATCAAGTCCTCGCTGCCAACCTCGCAGCGGATGTGAAGGTGGTGCCGGCTCCGCGTGAGGCCCTGTTCGACGGCGCCGTGGATCGCGCCGACGAGGTCGCGGGCCGGACGTCTCGGCGTCGTCTTGTGAAACGAAATGTCGCCTACGGCGAGGGCATCGAACACCGTGGTGATTCCGGCGGCGACGACCTGCGCATCGTGGGCGATCACCGCCGCCATGGCCGGCCACTTTACTCCCGGCCGGGGTTGCGCCGTTTGTTCCAGATTGTCCGTGTGCAACTCCACAAGACCCGGGATCAGGTAGTCGCCGTCGAGGTCGATCGCACCTCGCCACGCGGTGGTACCGCGATAGACAGCGACGATGGCCCCCTTCAGGACCTCCACCGTGCCAAGGATCACCCGCTCAGGCGTGACGATGCGCGCGTTGGTCACGACCATCAACTCGCTCATGCCGCCGCCCCATACGTCGCGACTGGGAACATACGGTCGCCGACCGCCTCGCGGATGTCGGTGTCGTGAAAAATGCCGATAACGGCGGCACCGCGTGCCTTGGCCTCGTGGATCAGTTCGACGACGACCCTGCGGTTGCCTGCATCGAGCGAAGCCGTCGGCTCGTCGAGCAGCAGGATCGGATAGTCGACGACGAAGACCCGGGCGATGTTCACCCGTTGCTGCTCGCCGCCCGAGAACGTCGCCGGGGCCAAGCTCCACATACGCTCGGGGATGTTCAGGCGCGCAAGGAGTCCGGCGGCGCGTTCGCGGCCTTCGTCTTCGCCGATGCCGAGCGCGGCCAGCGGCTCACGGACCACGTCGATCGCCGGGACACGGGGAATGCAGCGCAGGAACTGGCTGACGTAGCCGATGGTCCGGCGGCGAACGTCGAGAATGACATGTGGCGGCGCTTCAGCGAGATCGACCATCTCCGATGCGTGGCGGACAAAGATGCGGCCCGCACCCGCCAAATAGTTGCCGTAGAGAAGACGCAGCAGCGTGCTCTTGCCGGTGCCCGACGGACCGTCGAGGACGACGCACTCGCCGGCTCCGACACCGAAAGAGAGATCCCGGAACACCGGCAGCGTGACCCCGCCCTGCGTGTGCAGGGTGAAGCTCTTCCCCAGGTTTTCGACGGAAATCATCGGCTCGGTCACGGCGTCCCTCACGGCTGCAGGATCGAGGAGACGAGGAGATGAGTGTAGGGGTGTTGGGGATCGTCGAGCACTTGATCCGTCAGCCCGCTTTCCACCACTGCGCCCCGGCGCATGACCATCAGCCGGTGAGCCAGCAGGCGTGTCACTGCCAAGTCGTGGGTGACGATCACCGCCGACAGTCCAAGTTCGTTGACCAGGCCGCGCAACAGATCCAGGAGCCGCGCCTGCACCGACACGTCGAGCCCGCCCGTCGGTTCGTCCATGAACACCAGCCTCGGTTGGGTGACCAGATTGCGGGCGATCTGCAACCGCTGCTGCATGCCGCCGGAGAAGGTCGAGGGCAGGTCGTCGATCCGCCCGAGATCCATTTCGACGCGTTCTAGCCAGCCCGTGGCCTCGCCCCGGATGTCGCCGTAGTGGCGGGCGCCGATGGCCATCAGGCGCTCGCCCACGTTGGCGCCGGCGCTGACCTTCATCCTCAACCCGTCGCGCGGGTTCTGATGGACGATCCCCCAATCGGTTCGCATCAGCATGCGGCGTTCGGGTTCGCTGATCCGGTAGAGATCGACGACGTCGCCCATGCGCGTCGTGTACTCGACGGTGCCCGATGTCGGCTCGAGGCGCGCGGCGAGGCAGTTGAGCAGCGTCGTCTTGCCCGAGCCGGATTCGCCGACGATACCCAGCACCTCGCCCGGCCACAGCTCGAAGCTGACGTCCGTACAGCCGATGTGCATGCCGTAGTTCTTGGTCAGCCCACAGGTGCGGAGCAGTGGCTGCGTTGCGGTCATTCCGCGGCATCCTTGGCTGAAAGGCCGGTCGCCGCGAAGTCCTCGGTGGCCGGACCCTGATGCCCGGCGGCGCGGCGAGCCCTGCAGTAATCCGTGTCCGAGCAGACGAACATCCGGCCGCCTCGGTCATCGGTGATCACCTCGTCGAGGTAGCTGTCATCGGAACCGCAAATCGCGCAGCTTTGCTCCCACGTCTGGACGTCGAAGGGATAGTCCTTGAAGTCGAGGCTACGCACCGACGTATACGGCGGAATCGCGTAGATCCGCTTCTCTCGGCCGGCGCCGAACAGCTGCAGGGCCGGCATCCGGTCCATTTTCGGATTATCGAACTTGGGGATCGGCGAGGGCGCCATCAGGTAGTGTTCGTTGACGATGACCGGGTAGTTGTAGGCGGTGGCGATCCGCCCGTAGGTGGCGATGTCCTCGTAGAGCTTGACGTGCATGACGCCATACTCGCCGAGCGCATGCATCTTGCGGGTTTCGCCTTCGCGCGGCTCCAGCCAGCGCAGCGGTTCGGGGATCGGCACCTGGTAAACGATGATCTGATTCGCCTTTAGCGGCGTCTCGGGTATCCGGTGGCGCGTCTGGATGATCGTCGCCTCGGTCGTCAATTCAGTGGTTTCGACGCCCGTCGTCTTGACGAAGAAGCGGCGGATGTTGACGGCGTTCGTGGTGTCGTCGGCGCCCTGGTCGATGACCTTGAGCACGTCTTTGGACCCGATGACGCCGGCAGTGACCTGGATGCCGCCGGTCCCCCATCCGTAGGGCAGCGGCATCTCCCGGCTGCCGAACGGCACCTGATATCCGGGGATCGCCACCGCCTTGAGGATGGCACGACGGATCATCCGCTTCGTCTGCTCGTCCAGATACGCGAAGTTGTACCCCTGTTCGGGGCCGGCCGGTGCGGCCGGCTGTGTGGGGCCGTGGTCCTTCATTCCGCCGCCGCCTTGCCCTGGTTTTCTGCCCGCGCCCGCAGCTCGCGCACGGTCACAAGCTCGCCCTGGAAATCCACGTAGTGGGGCAGCTTGAGATGCTGAACGAACCCGGAGGCCTCGACATTGTCCGAGTGGTAGAGAACGAACTCCTCGTCCTGGGCGGGCGCCTCCGGCTCTTCGCCGAATTCGCTGGCCCGAAGCGCGCGATCGACGAGCGCCATCGACATCGCCTTTCGCTCGCAATGGCCGAAGGTGAGGCCGTAGCCGCGGGTGAACTGCGGCGGCTGGGTGGCCGAACCCTTGAACTGGTTGATCATCTCGCACTCGGTGACGGTGATGGTGCCGATGGTCACTGGGAAGCCGAGCTCCTCAGGCACGATCTCCACATCGACCTCACCCATACGGATTTCGCCGGCGAAGGGATGGTTGTTGCCGAAGCCGCGCTGGGTCGAGTAGCCGAGGGCCAGGAGAAAGCCCTCGTCGCCGCGGGCGAGGTTTTGCAGGCGGACATCGCGTGGAGCGGGGAAACCCAGCGGCTCTCGGGTCAAATCGCCGACGTTCTCTTCACCATCATCGGCGGTCTCGCGCTGGATCAGGCCCTCAGTATCGAGGAGTTCGACGACCCGCGGCATCGGCCCGGTCACGCTATCGGCGTCACCGGTCGGCGCCGTCGGCGGATCGCCACCGGCGGCAAGTTCGAAGTCGAGAAGGCGGTGCGTATAGTCGTAGGTCGGTCCGAGGATCTGACCGCCGGGGAGGTCCTTGAACGTCGCCGAGATGCGCCGCCGCGTGGCGACCCGGTCGGTATCAATGGGCTCGGAAACGGCGAGCCGCGGCAACGTCGTCCGGAACACTCGCACCAGGAATATGGCCTCGATCAGATCGCCCTGGGCCTGCTTGATGGCCAGCGCCGCGAGATCGCGGTCGTAAAGCGAACCCTCGGTCATCACCCGATCGACGGCGAGCGAAAGCTGTTCAGAAACCTGCTCGAGCGTCAGGTCGGGCACACCGGGATCGCCGCGGCGTTCCTCGGCGAGCAGGAGGTTGGCATTCTCGATAGCTTTGTGCCCGCCCTTCACCGCGACGTACATCGGTCAATCCTCCACCAGGGTCGTGCGCGGTAGTGCCGCGATGCGCGTTCCGGCGCAAAGGATCACGTCCACGCCTCCAGGAAAGCAGGCGTTGTTGAGCCGCAGTTCGTCCCAGAGCCTTTGCGGCACGCCGGCGACGCCGAGCTCACAGGAGCCATCGATGCCGGGACCGCTCAGTCGCCGTCCTCGCCCCTGCACGAGGTCGTCGACGTGGACAATCAGGGTCGTTGACTGGTCGGGGTAGGGGGCAGAGCCAAGATTGAACGACGCCAGCGCCGGCATCGCCTCGGGTTTGGAGATCAACGCGAACCGTGCATCCCTGGTGTCGGCGGCAATTGGGCAGCCGCAATGAAAGCGCAGGCGCGAGGTCGCCTCCGGGGATGCCGCCACAGCGGAGTCGATCCATAGCGGGGTTTCGAAATCCACCAGCGCCAAACAGATCGCAGCGGCGCCGAGACCAAGCGGCTCGGGCGGAACCGGCACGGCCCCGAGATCGGCGACGGATCCGGGCCGCGCCATCACCTCGAGAACCGAGCGGAACACGCGCTGAGCATCGGTCACGGGATCGGTGAAACCGGGTCCGACGCCTTCGAGTTCGACAATGCCTGCCATAGACTAATTGTCCCCGCGGACCACAGTGAAGAAATCTACCTTGGTGGCCGCCGCCTTCGCCGAGGCTTTCGCCTGCCGGTCGTCCAATGTGGCGCGGAGCGGCGTGACCACGCGGGCGTCCACGTCCCGCCGCCGCTCGGGGTCGCTCATCAGCGCATCAAACACCGCCGCAAGCTCGGCGTGACGGGGCTGGCGACCGGCGACGTATCCGTACCCCGCGCCGCCATTAGCGAGCTGGACGACGCAACGGGTCATGGTCATTTCGCCGAGATTGAAGGGCGCGCCTGTGCCGCCGGCGCGCCCGCGGACCATGACCGATCCGGATTCGGGCCTGCGCAGGAACCCGTAGTCGGGCTTGCCTTCAAGGCCATTCCACGCGGCTTCCAACTCGCCTGCCGAAGCGCATGACAGCACGCGCATCCACGCCTTTCGGTCCTCCGCCGTTGGTGCGCCGCCTGGAGATGTCGGGTTACTGGTTGTCATTGGACATGATCATGATTTGTATAGACATCCGTATATTTGTTCACGTATATACGGGGCTGGATGCTGGAAGTAAAGCGGAACGGGGGACCCAGAGAGTCCATGGACGTCATTCGCGGATCGGGGATCGCGCTGTGGCGCCAGATCCAGGAAAGGATCGAAACCGAGATCGCCAGCGGCGTCCTCAAGCCGGGCGCTCGCTGCCCCACCGAGCATTCCCTGGCCGCGCAGTTCGGCGTCAATCGCCACACCGTCCGCCGCGCCATTGCCTCGCTGGAGGAGAAAGGGCTGCTGCGCGTGGAGCAGGGCCGCGGCACCTTCGTCCGCGAGCAGGTCGTCGATTATCCGGTCCGCAAGCGCACCCGGTTCCGTGACACGGTCGCCGAGCAGCGCCGCGTGCCCGGTGGTCGCCTTGTCCACAGCGCGACGATGCCCGCCGACCCCGTCGTCGCGGAGGCCCTCGGCTTGGCGCGGGCGGCGCGGATCGTTCTGGTGCGAAACCTCGGCGAGGTCGACGGACAAGCCGTGGGCTTGGTCGATCACTATTTCAGCGCCGCGCGCTTTCCAAACATTGCCGAGGCCTACGCCCGGTACCAGTCGATCTCCAAGGCCCTCGCCGAAGCCGGTATCGACGACTACACCCGGAAGGTCACGCGGGTTGTGGCGCGGATGCCTGATCGATACGAAGCACGGCATCTGCAGCATCCACTCAACCGGCCACTGCTGATCTCCGAGAGCATCAACATCGACGCCGATGGCAGGCCCATCGAGTACGGCGTCGCGCGCTTTGCCGGCGACCGGGTGCAGTTGGTGTTCGAACCCTGATCGTTGCTCGAACGGCATCATCCGCCCCGTCCCGATTGAGACGCCTCGGTGCGATAGACAGTGCGCCCGCCAACGATTGTCGCGACAACGTGTGGCGGACCGTTGTTCGAATCGTCGATGACGACGATGTCGGCCCGTTTGCCAGCGTCGAGGGTCCCCCGGTCGTTCAAACCGGCACTTCGCGCGGGATTCGTCGAAACCAGCGCCCACGCCTCCGCCAGATCGCAATGGCCGCGTTCGGCGAGAATGAACGGCGCGTGCAGGATCGATGGGTAGTAGTAGTCCGACGTCAGCACCGTGCAGAGCCCGTCGGAAACCGCCGTCGCGGCGCACAGGCGATTGCAGTGACTGCCGCCGCGCAGAACGTTGGGACCGCCCAGGATCACCTCGTCGCCGAGGTCGCGACTGGCCCGCGCGGTCGGTTCGTCGACCGGGAACTCGCAGAGCCGGCTGCCGAGGACGTGGTAGCGCTGGCGGATCTCAGGCGTTTCGTCGTCATGCGACAGGCACGGAATACCCTGCGCAACGGCCGCTTTCGCCAGTTTGGCGACGGCTTCGGGAACCTCGTCCTTGCGCTCGTAAACCTGATTGAGCAGCGAACTGAACCCTTCGACCGTAAGTCCGCACCGGTCGGCATACTCGAACATGCGGGTGGTGTTCGCCTTCTTCCGGATCCATTCCATGTGATCGTTGAACCCGAGAAGGTCGATCCGTCCCGCCTCGATCCAATCCGCCACGTCCGCCGCGCCGTCGACGTTGAACACCTCGAATCGCAAATGGATGTATGTGTCGCACCCGAATCGCGGGGCCAACCGTTCGCTGGCATCGAGCATCTCGACGGCGCTGTCGCGCCCCCGCAGGCCCGGCTCCCAGGAATACGTGACGCCGTGAAACGCCGTGGTGATGCCGTTGGCCACCATCTGGCGGTCGGTGTCGAGCAGCGCGATGTCGTGCGAAAACCGCGCCGCTGGCCGCGGCAGGATCTGGCGCTCGAAGGCATCACCGTGGAGGTCGACGATGCCGGGCAGAACGAGGGCTCCATCAGCGTCGAATTCCGCCGCGGAGTCGGAATTGCCGTCGATCACCTCGACAATGACGTCGCCCTCGACGACAAGTGTCGCCGGCCGAATTTCGCCATCAGCATGAATAACGCGGTTGCTGGTTAGGCGCCTGACCATGCCTGCCCTTACGCAAGAATACTGCGTGGAATAACCCACTCTATATAGTCAATAAAAGCAGGCACAGGCAGCGCGTTTTTTTGAAATTATTGTTAATGCACATCTCTTTTTTTTGGTATCGATACATAGACAAATACAAAAATTTGTCCCGTCCAAGTTCATATTTTTTTCATGTAGCATTCACATCTCTATCACGTTCCCCTGCCAACAAGGGACGCGCAAACGCTTGGTTCCAGCGGATTCTTCGGATATCGAGGGTAGCGGTCACGGGAGTCCGCGGCGGCCCCGATCGGCATTCGATGCCCAACGGGACAATGCCGACCAATAAGTCGCTCGTGGTGCCCGATACCGGCTGCCGGAGCCTTGATGGACCATCCGCAGGAGAGCTCTCTCGATGCTCCGCGAAACGGTGTACACCAACGCCCGCGTCGTCACCCGTGACGCCGTTTTCAACGGCTCCGTTCGGGCGGTCGACGGCCGCATCGCGTCGATCGACGAGGGCCCGACCCAGTTGTCGGCAGCCATCGACATCGAGGGCGATTTCCTCATTCCCGGCCTGATTGATCTGCACACGGATACCCTGGAACACCACCTGGAGCCGCGGCCCGGCGTTCGTTGGCCGGTCATGGCGGCACTGATGATGCACGACCGGCAGATCGCCGCCGCCGGCATCACGACCGTCTTTGATTCGCTCTGCGTCGGCGATTTCGATAACGGCACGGTCGGCCGCCGCGACGCACTTGTGAACTCGCTGGAAGCCCTGGAGCGGGCCCAGTCCGATGGTTTGCTGAAGGCCGACCATCTGTTCCACCTCCGCTGCGAGGTGACCTCGGTAGCGATTGTTGAGTCGTTCCTGATGTTCGTCGACGATCCGCTGGTCCGCCTGGTCTCGGTGATGGACCACACACCTGGCCAGCGGCAGTGGTCGAACCTCGACAAGTGGAGGCAGTTCAACAGCCGCCGTAACGTCTCCCGCGCCGAACTCAACGTTATTCTCGAAACCCGACAAAGAAACCAGGCGCGCTACGCGGGGGCGAATCGTGCCGAGGTCGTGCGCCTCTCCAAGGAGCGCGGCCTGCCGCTGGCCAGCCACGACGACACCACGCCCGAGCATGTCGAGGAGGCCATTGCCGACGGAGTCACCATCTCGGAGTTCCCGACGACCGAGGACGCCGCCCGCATCGCCCGCGAGAACAAACTCCACGTGGTTATGGGTAGCCCCAACGTGGTGATGGGCGGCTCACACTCCGGCAACGTCTCGGCCGGGGCGCTGGCCGAAGCCGGCCTTGTGGACGGCCTCGCCTCGGACTACGTGCCGCTGAGCCTGCTGCACGCGGCTTTCCTGTTCCACGAGGACCTGGACATCGCGCTTCCTCAGGCGATCGCCACGGTGACGTCCAACCCCGCCGAGATGGTTGGCCTGGATGACCGTGGTACCATCGACATCGGCAAGCGCGCCGATCTCGTCTGGGTGAAATCCTATGAGCATGCCCCAGTCTGCCGCGGCGTCTGGCGCGCCGGCGAGCACGTGGCCTGAAGCCGAAGTCCGGGCTAGACCAGCACCTTGCGGAGCGGCGACCAAAGCTCGGCGGTCTTGCGTTTGCACGGCAACGCTCAGGTAAAGCCCGGGTCATGCTTTGCGACGAACGTCCGCGCGTCGAGGTCTCGGAAGTCGGACATCGCCTCCCGTAGGCGTTCGTGGGACCAATCCCACCAGCGGATGCGCAAAAGGGCCTGCTGCACATCCCGCGGGAATCGCGCGCGGAGGGGCTTGGCGGGCGATCCGGCGACGATGGTGAATGGTGCGACGTCCTTGGTCACCACGGCGCCGGCGCCGATCGCCGCACCGGTGCCGACGATCACGCCCGGTAGAACGACGGCACCGTGGCCGATCCACACGTCGTCGCCCAGCGTCACCGGATCGTTCCGTCGCCATTCGAAGAACGCCGGATCGTCGTCGCCAAGATCGAACTGCCGGCTGCGATAGGTGAAGTGGTGCAGCGCCGCCCGGCCGAGCGGATGATTGCCCGGATTGATCCGCACCATGGCGGCGATGGAGCAGAACCGGCCAATGGTCGCGTAAATGATGCTGGCGTCGTGGACGACATAGGAGTAGTCGCCGATGGTTGTCTCGACGACGCTGGTGCGGGCCCCGACCTCGGTCCAGGCACCCAGCTGCGAGTCGCGGACCACCGCCGTCGGATGAACGGTGGGCGACGGCCCCAGCCGTTTGGGCTCGACGCCGTCGAACGCGACGATCCGTGGGGCAGGTGTGTCCATGGAATGCGGCGCTCCGTTGCCGAGTGCAGCGGAGCATTCAAGGAACGCGCCGTAGCTGCACGCGAGTCATTGTCTCTAGTGCACATCTGACCCATACGAATGGGTCTGTGCGCTAGCCGAGAAAGAACCGTGGTGCCGTCGCCGCGTCCGGCACCGGTCGATTCACCGAATTCAGAACGGTCGGTGGAACCGAAAGGGCAGAGGACGGCATCCGCGACCACCGACGGCCGATGATCGGCCGGACAAGCTAGCCCCGGCGATCGCGGCGCCCAGTTACAAAATCGTGAAATATCGATGATCGCCTTTCCGGTCGCCTTGCCGCGGCGGTACCGTACGGTCGGCCTGTCGTCAACGCTGATTCGGAAGCCGAATGGCGTTGGAGTTCCCGTGTCTCCTAGACTGCGATTGCATCTGAGGCACCCAAGCACACCACGCCCTATGGTGTCGCGACCTCGGCAAACGGCAGCTCGTGCCGTTCGTTCAGGGAAACGTAAACGAACGCGAGTCTTGTGGCGTGCTGGATCATCGCTCCCGGCAGCGCGTGGTAGACGAGTTCATGGGTACCGAATCCGGGATGGGCACTGCCCACTTCGTAGGCCTCTTCAATCTTCACCTCAACCAGCTTGAGTCCCGGCGAGCCGTCGCGGTCGAGCTCCAGCGGGATCTGCGCCAGCATCAGAAAGCCGAGTTTGTCCGAAGCGCTTCGGAAACCGTCGACGAACGCCGCCTCCATCAGGCGCAGCCGTTCATCATCCACCGGCGGCGTCCTCGCCGAAGGCTACCGGTTTGTCGATGATGTCGCGATGCGCTCCCAGCTTGCCGTGGGCGACGAGCGTGCCCAGCGTGTCGACGATGACGCGAACGCCGAACAGCGACGTGATGTCGGAGGTGTCGTACGGCGGCGAGACCTCCACCACTTCGATGCCGCAAACCCCCTCGGTCGCTACCTTGCCCACCAGGCTCAGTGCTTCGCGCGGGAGGAAGCCTCCCGGTTCCGGCCAGCCGGTACCCGGGACAAAGCCGCAATCGACGCAGTCAATGTCGAAGCTGATGTAGACGGCGTCGGCGTCCTTCCAGGCGAGGTCGAGAGCCACTTCGGCGGTCTTATCGAGGCCCATCTCCTCCACATCCCGCATGGTCAACACGTTGGTGTTGCGGGCGCGGACCTGCTCGACGGCTTCGCGCGGCACTTGCCAGCCGCCGATGCCGATCTGCACGAGGTTGGTCGCCGGCACGTTGGGCAGGTTCGTGGCATGGAACCAGGGCGTGGTGTGCATGCGTTCGTCCAGGTCCTTCTCCTGGATGTCGGCGTGGCGGTCGAAGTGGATGATGCCGATCCGCTTCGAGGTGCACTGGGCGAGGCCGCGGACGGTGGCGAAGCCGATGGAATGGTCGCCACCGAGAATGATCGGCAGCGACCCCGACGAGAACACGTGGGCGACGGCGCGGCTGATCTGGTCGAAGGTCTTTTCGATGTTGGCCGGAATGGTGAACACGTCTCCGGCATCGCACAGGCTCATCTGCTCGCGCAGGTCCACGCCAAGCTCGTAGTTATAGGGCGTGTAAAGCGCCGAGATGCGGCGCATCCCCTGCGGTCCGAAGCGCGTGCCCGGCCGGTAGGTGGTGCCGCCGTCGAAGGGCACGCCGACAACGGCGGCGTCGTAGCGCCCCACCTCGCGCACGTCCTCGACATAGGGCGCCTTGAGGAACGTATTGATGCCGGCGAAGTGAGGCAGTTCGCCGCGGGCGAAGGTGGAGATGGACCGGTCGACGACGCTGTCCGCGGCGGGGAGGCCATTGCGAACGGCCGCCGCGCATTCGGCTTTCCATCGGTCTGTGGGCAGGTCGGCCTCGGCCATGGCGGCTTTCCAGCCACGCGCCTGCACCTTGTCGAAATCCGGGTGGTGGTACCGTCGGTCGCGGCGGGCCGCCGCCCGGCGCCATGCCGCCACGTCGCCGAAAACGGGATGGATCATCGATGGTCCTCCATTGACTGGCCGAGTTCGATCGGTAGCTCTGTCACGCCGGCCTTGCGGTCGAGCGGGATGTCATAGGTGACCGTCGCACCATAGGCATCCGGCGTTTGTTCGTCCCATCGCACCTTGTCGAACACCAGCAGGCGCGTGCCAAGCGCAAACCCCTCCGACAGATCGTGGGTGACCATGAACACGGTTGTCTTCGTTTCTTCCCAAAGGCGTCGCAGAAGCGCGTGCATCTCCTTGCGGGTCCCGGGGTCGAGCGCCCCGAACGGCTCATCGAGCAGCAAGATACCGGGCTTCTTGATCAGGGTCTGAGCCAGGGCCAGGCGCTGCTGCATGCCGCCCGAAAGCGCCGACGGGTATTTGTCACGGGCCGCGCCAAGGCCAACGGCGTCGAGGTAGTGACCGGCCTCGTCGGCGGCGCGGCGGCGAGCGGTGCCGAACAGGCGGCCGAGCAAGGGCGAAGCACCGATTTCGAGGCCGAGCATGACGTTCTCCAACACCGTCAGATGCGGAAACACCGAATACCGCTGAAACACCACGCCGCGGTCCGGGCCCGGCTCCGGGACGAGCGGCTGGCCATCGATGCGAATCTCGCCGCGCGTCGGTGCTTCGCTGCCCAGCAGCATGCGGAGGAACGTTGTCTTGCCGCACCCCGACGCACCGACAAGGGTACAGAACGACCGCTCCGCAATATCCATGGAGATGCGCTCGAGCACCGTGTGCTCGCCGTACTCCTTCCACAGGTTGCGGACCGAAACCGAGGTCATCTGGAGGCGCGCTCCGCCGCAAACCAGGCAAACCGGCGAGCCTGAATCATGCGCAACGCCAGGTCGCCGAGGTAGGCGAGAAAGGTGATCCAGGCGACATAGGGCAAGATCACGTCCATCGCGAGATATCGCCGGACCAGAAAGATGCGGTAGCCAAGGCCCTCCTGCGCGGCAATGGCCTCGGCGGCGATGAGGAACAGCCATGCCGGTCCCAGCGACAGCCGTATCGCGTCGATAAGCCGCGGCAAGACCTGCGGCAGAACGACGCGTATGACGATCTGCCATGACGAGGCGCCCAAGGTCTGCGCCTTGACGATCTGTTCGTCGGGCAGTTCCCCTACCCGGAGTGCGACATCACGGGCGATGAAGGGTGCGACCCCAATGACGATGAGCACCACCTTCGACAGCTCACCAAGACCGAAGACGATGAACAGGATCGGCAGGACCGCCAGCGGCGGGATCATCGATAGCGCCGCGATGAAAGGCGCAAGCCCGGCCCTTACCAGCGGAACAAGGCCGGTCGCGATCCCGAAGACGAGACCGAGGGCCGAGGCCACACCGAGGCCGATGGCGAGCCGCGCCAGGCTTGCTCTTGTGTCCAGCCAAAGCAGGACTTCGCCCGTGCGCCGGTCGGGCTCGAACGCCATCCGAACCACGGCGTCGCCGATGGTGGACAGCGCGGGTAGCAGCTTGTCGTTCGGGTTCGCCTCCAGGCGAATGCCCGAACTCGTGACGTACGCCGCGATGACGACCAGAAACGGCAGGGCCGCAGGGAAGAACGCTCCCGTGCGGCCCGGCCGCTGATTGATGATCCGACGCATGACGGAATTGGACGCAGGACCGGACGGCTACAGCGCGCCTTTCGCCGCCATGTCCATGTACGCCGGATCGAACCTGAGCTTGACGTTGCCGGTGTCGCCGAGCACCTCGCCCGACGGGAAGGCAATGCCGACGGCGTCCGGCGATCGCGCGCCTTCGCCGAGAAGGCCGTGGTCGAACGAGAAATTGCGGACCAGGTCCATGGTCTTCACGAGCGCGGGGCTGTTGGTAAACGTAACCGCGTCGCCGGGTGCGTAGAACATCTTCGTTGTGGCGAGCTGGCTTTCGTAGCCGGCGAGGTCCGTGCCGGCCGCGGTCGCCATGTCGGTGCGCGCGGTCCGACCGGCGTCGCCTTTGCCGGCCATGATCGACATCACTTCGTACCAGGCCCCGACCAGCGCCTTGCCGAGTTTGGGGTTGGCCTTCAGCGTCTCCGTGTTGACCACCAGCAGGTCGATGATCTCGCCGGGGATATCGGAGGAGTCGAAGACTTTCTTGGCGCCCGGCACCTTCGCCACTTCGGAGAGCTGGGGGTTCCAGGTGACCACTGCGCCGGCGTCATCGGATCCGGCGAACGCCGCGACAATGTCGGCATCCGAGGTATTGACCAAATCGAGGTCGCGCTCGGTGAGGCCGGCCTTGTCGAGCGCGCGCGCCAGCAGATAGTGGGAGACCGAGAGCTCGACCAGGTAAACCTTTTCGCCCTTCAGCTCGGCGACCGAGGTGCCGCGTCGGAGCACGACGCCATCGTTGCCGTTGGAGAAGTCGCCGACGATCAGGGCCGTCGAGTCGACGCCCCCGGCTGCGGGAATGGTGAGGGCATCCATGTTAGTCATGGAGCACCCGTCGAAGGCGCCGGCGGTGTATTGGTTGATGGACTCGATGTAGTCGTTGATCTGAACGATCTCGACTTCGATGCCATACTTGTCGGCCCATTTCTTCATGATGCCGCTTTCGGCGGCGTAACCCCACGGCATCCAACCGACGTAGATGGACCAGGCGATCCGGAAGGACGTCCGTTCGTTCGCGCTGGCGGACCCCGCAAACAGCATCAATGCGGCGACGGCGGCGACGAAGAGGCGCCGGCGGGTGATCTTGAATCGAGTATCCATGGCTTTCCATTCCCCAACTGACGAGTCCGTGCCCATGAAGGGGAATGACCCGGCGGACGGTTGCCGACGGCCCTGCCCGCGAGAACTCACGTCTCCTTCACGTGCGAGTCTCCCGGGCTTTTATCCCGCCGTGGCTCCGCCCGCGGCTGCGGGGGAGTGCACCCCTCGGTCCAGACGCCGAATCGGGCCGGCCGGAACCCTAGGTTCATTATGTGAGTGGCCTAGCAATCGTCGTGCCACATACCTCCGGCCGTTGGGGCGGCACGGTTCTCGCTCGGCGATTGCCGGTCGTCGAGCGTGAAAAACGGCAGAAAACCGCGCCGCGACGAAACGAAGAGCCATCCCGATGCCGCACAGTTCCGCACATCAGCCGCAGCCCAGTGCGCCGCGACGTTCACCGAGCAAAGGAAATCAGCCTATCATTTGTGCAATGCAAAAATTGTGCCCATGATTTGGGCATGATCTAGCCGATAGTCATCCCGTTTGGCGCGAACGCGGTGCAAAGACACGCACGCCACGGCAATGATGCCTGCGGCAACAATCCCTCGGAAACAGCACGTTGACCCCTTCAGGCCGTTGCCGCGAGTCGGAGTTGGCACGGCAGTTGCAAATTGTGGCGCGTTGCAACGCCCCTGCTCAGGAGAGGGATAATATGAAAGCATTCGCTCGGGGTACGGCCGCTTTGGCCGTGGCTGTGGCTGCGCTGTCGTCGTCGATGGCCAAAGCCGAGGAGACCATCAAGGTCGGTATTTTGCATTCGCTGTCCGGCACCATGGCGATCAGCGAGACGACGCTGAAGGACATCATGCTGATGCTGATCGACGATCAAAACAAACAGGGCGGTCTGCTCGGCAAGAAGCTTGAGCCGGTCATCGTCGATCCGGCGTCGAACTGGCCGCTGTTCGCCGAGAAGGCGCGCGAGTTGATCGGGCAACAGAAGGTGGACGTCGTCTTCGGCTGCTGGACCTCGGTATCGCGGAAGTCGGTGCTGCCGGTGTTCGAGGAGTTGAACGGCCTGCTGTTTTATCCGGTTCAGTACGAGGGCGAGGAAAGCTCGCGCAACGTCTTTTACACGGGCGCGGCGCCCAATCAGCAAGCGATCCCGGCCGTCGAATACCTGATGAGCGAGGACGGTGGCGGCGCCACGCGTTGGGTCCTGCTGGGAACCGACTACGTCTATCCCCGTACCACCAACAAGATCCTTCGGGCGTTCCTGAATTCCAAGGGCGTGTCCGACGACGACATCATGGAGAACTACATGCCGTTCGGACACTCGGACTGGCAGACCATCGTCGCCGAAGTGAAGGAATTCGCCTCCGCCGGCAAGAAGACCGCGGTGGTGTCCACCATCAACGGTGACGCCAACGTGCCGTTCTACAAGGAGCTGGCCAACCAGGGCATCAGCGCCGAGGACATCCCGGTGGTCGCGTTCTCGGTGGGTGAGGAAGAACTCGCCGGCATCGACACCGCGCCGCTGGTCGGCCACCTCGCCGCCTGGAACTACTTCATGAGCGTCGACACGCCGGAGAACGATGCGTTCATCGAAAAGTGGCATGCGTTCATCGACAACGAAGACCGCGTCTCCAACGACCCGATGGAGGCCCACTACATCGGCTTCAAGATGTGGGTCCAGGCGGTGAAGCAGGCCGGATCCACTGACGTCGACGCCGTGCGCCAAGCCATGTACGGCCAGACAGTGAAGAACCTCACCGGCGGCACCGCGGTGATGAACGTCAATCACCACCTGTCGAAGCCGGTGCTGATCGGCGAGATCCAGGACGATGGGCAGTTTGACGTGGTCTGGGAGACCGAAGGTGTCGTCGTCGGCGATGCCTGGTCGGATTTCATCCCCGAAAGCGCCAAGCTCACCGCCAACTGGACCTATCCTTGGGTTTGCGGCAACTGCACCGAGCCCAAGTACGCCGGGCAGATAAACTAAACACTCGCGAAACAGCCGGGAGCGGGCAACGCCGCTCCCGGCCCTTCGCCTGCGCTTTTCCAACGCATTTGTCTATTTCGTTGGCGGAGTTTCTTTTGCCATGGCCGGTCGCGTCCGCCGCCCGTTCGTTCTGTTCGCCGCGCTGATTATCTCGTTGTGCCTCGGAGCGGCGGCGCATGCTGGCGAGATCGAGGACGCCGTCGCCGCACTCGCCGCCGGCAGCTTCAAGGCCAAGGCCGAAGCGGTCGTTCGCCTGGCTGCGACCGGCGATCCGCGCGCCGCACCGGTGCTCGAAGCCATGCTCGATCGCCGCCTCTACACCCGTAAGGAAGACGGCAAGGTCGTCATCGCCGAGAAGCGTGGCAAGGTTCTGGTCCTCAAGGATCCCCTGACACTCGCTGAGATCGGCGAGGTCGGCACACGGGAAGCGAAGCGTGTCAGGGTCAACAACAAGCTTCGCCGGGAAATCCGCGCCGCCCTGGGCGGCTTGAATCTGCTGAGCCCCGATCTCGACGCCCGAATCACGGCGGCGGACGCCGTGTTCAAGGCGCGCCAGGCGGAGAGCGAACCGCTTCTCGAACGTGCCCTCGAACGCGAGGTGGACGCCGGCGTGCGGGAGCGTCTGGAGGTCGCGTTGGCCGCCGTTCGCCTGACCCACGCCGACGATACCAAGGCGCGGCTGGACGCCCTTGAGGTGCTGTCCCGTTCCTCGGATCAGGAGGTCCGCTCGCTGGTCGCCGAGATCCTCGTCACCGATGGCGAAGGCAACCCCGTCGAAGCCGACGCCGAGGTGCGCGCCGCCGCGGCGGAGGCACTGACGGCCATCGATGAACGGCTCGAATTGTGGCGCTTCGCGGTCAACGTGTTCCAGGGGCTCAGCCTCGGCTCCGTGCTGCTGCTGGTGGCCGTCGGCCTCGCCATCACCTTCGGCGTGATGGGCGTGATCAACATGGCCCACGGCGAGATGGTCATGCTGGGCGCCTACACCACCTTCGTCATCCAGGAGATCTTCCGCACCCACGCGCCTGAGCTGTTCGACTGGTCGGTGGTGGTGGCGATCCCGGCGGCGTTCGCCGTGGCCGGCCTGTTCGGCATCGCCATCGAACGCGGCGTCATCCGCTACCTTTATGGTCGGCCGCTTGAGACCCTGCTCGCCACATGGGGTATCAGCCTCGTCCTTCAGCAGACGGTACGCAGCATATTCGGTCCCACCAACCGCGAGGTTGGCTCGCCCTCGTGGATGAGCGGCGCCATCGAGGTGGCCGGGGGCCTGTCGTTCACCTACAACCGGATCTGGATCATCGTTTTCAGCCTGGTGGTGTTCGCCCTGCTGATTCTGGTGATCCGGCGGTCGGCGTTCGGCTTGCATATGCGGGCGGTGACCCAGAACCGGCCGATGGCCGCGGCGATGGGCATCTGCACCGGCCGCGTCGACGCGCTAACCTTTGCCCTCGGTTCGGGCATCGCCGGACTGGCCGGCGTGGCGGTGAGCCAGATCGACAACGTCAGCCCCAACCTCGGCCAGGGGTACATCATCGACAGCTTCATGGTGGTGGTGTTCGGCGGGGTCGGCAATCTGTGGGGCACGCTGGTGGGTGGATTCAGCCTGGGGCTGGTCAACAAGTTCCTGGAACCCTATGCCGGCGCCGTGCTCGCCAAGATCCTGGTGCTGGTCGCCATCATCCTGTTCATCCAGAAGCGCCCGCGCGGCCTGTTCGCCCTCAAGGGCCGGGCCGTGGAGGCCTGAGGCGTGGCGTCCGGTCCCGTCATGCGCTTCCTGGCCGGCAACCGCTCCGCCGCGGTGGTCCTGGCTCTGCTCCTCGGTGCCGCCATCCTGGTCCCGGTGCTGAATCTGCTGGTGCCGGCGATATCCCCGCTTCACGTGCCGCCGTATATCGTCGGGCTGCTCGGCAAGTATCTGGCGTTCGCCCTGTTGGCCCTCAGCGTCGATCTGATCTGGGGCTTCTGCGGCATACTCAGCCTCGGCCACGGCGCCTTCTTCGCGCTCGGCGGCTACGCCATGGGCATGTATCTGATGCGCCAGATCGGCGAGCGCGGCGTCTACGGTCACCCCACCCTGCCGGACTTCATGGTGTTCCTGAACTGGCAGGAACTGCCGTGGTATTGGCTCGGCTTCGATCACTTCGGGTTCGCCCTGCTGATGATCGTGCTGGTGCCGGGCCTGCTTGCCTTCGTCTTCGGCTGGTTCGCCTTCCGCTCGCGGGTTACCGGTGTCTACTTCTCGATCATCACCCAGGCGATGACCTTCGCCCTGATGCTGGCGTTCTTCCGCAATGACATGGGCTTCGGCGGCAACAACGGGCTCACCGATTTCAAAGACATCCTCGGCTTCGACATCCAGGCCGACGAGACGCGTGCCGGCCTGTTTGCGGCCACCGCCGTGGTCATGGCCCTCGCCTACCTGCTGTGCCGGCTGATCGTCGCCTCGCGGCTCGGTAAGGTGCTGATCGCTATCCGCGATGCCGAGAGCCGGACGCGGTTCCTCGGCTATCGGGTGGAGTACTACAAGCTGTTCGTGTTCACGCTGTCGGCGGTGCTCACCGGCATTGCTGGCGCCCTCTACGTCCCGCAGGTGGGCATCATCAACCCGAGCGAATTCGCGCCGCCGGGATCGATCGAGATCGTCATCTGGGTGGCGGTGGGCGGACGCGGAACGCTGCACGGGGCGATCCTCGGCGCGATCCTGGTCAACCTCGCCCGCACCTGGCTCACCGGCGCCATTCCGGAGGTGTGGCTGTTCGCCCTGGGCGGGCTGTTCATCGCCGTCACCCTGTTCCTGCCGAAGGGGATCATCGGCGCCGTCGGCGACGCGTTCGGCCGCGATGATCGACCCGGCGGTCGTCTGGGCGGCATACCGGTCACGGCCGGCCTGGCAAGAAGGCCGGCCGAATGACCCACGGCACGTACGCGCGCCCGGAGCGGCATGACACCATCCTCTATCTCGATGGCGTCACCGTCACCTTCGACGGCTTCCGCGCGCTCAACCGCCTCAGCTTCGCCGTGACCGCCGGCGAGCTGCGCGCCATCATTGGCCCGAACGGCGCCGGAAAGACGACGATGATGGACGTGGTGACGGGCAAGACGCGCCCGCAGACCGGCGAGGTCTTCTTCAACGGCGGCACCGATCTGACCCGCCTCGACGAGGCGCGCATCGCCAACCTCGGCATTGGCCGGAAGTTCCAGAAACCCACCGTGTTCGAAAGCCACACCGTCTACGACAACCTGGAACTGGCGCTGGCCGGGCGGCGCGGCGTTTTCCCTTGCCTGTTCTCGCGCCTGACGCGGTCGGAGCGTGCCCGGATCGATGAGATCCTGGAGCGCGTGTCGCTCGCCGAGCACCGAGATCGCCTGGCCCGCAACCTCTCGCACGGCCAGAAGCAGTGGCTGGAGATCGGAATGCTGCTGATGCAGGACCCCGACCTGCTGCTCGTCGACGAGCCTGCCGCTGGGATGACCGACGCCGAAACGGCGCAGACCGCCACCCTGTTGAAGGAGATCGCGCGCGACCATTCGGTGGTTGTGGTGGAACACGACATGACCTTCGTCGCGTCGCTCGACTGCCGCGTCACGGTGTTGCACGAGGGATCGGTCCTCGCCGAGGGCTCGATGACCAACGTCCAGAGCAACCCGCAGGTTATCGAGGTTTATCTTGGGCGCTGAGCCATGCTGACGGTGGAGGGCATCGACCTGTTTTATGGCGCCAGCCAGGCGCTGAAGGGCATTCACGTCGCCGCGGCCAAGGCCGAGGTGACCTGCGTGCTCGGGCGCAACGGGGTGGGCAAGACCAGCCTGCTCCGGGCCATCATCGGCATGCAGCCGGTGGCCAACGGCCGGATCCTCTGGGAAGATGAGGACATCACGTCGCGCCGCCCGCACGAGCGCGCCGCGCGCGGCGTCGCCTACGTGCCGCAGGGACGCGAGATCTTCCCGCTGCTCACCGTGCAGGAGAACCTGGAGACGGGATATGCCGCCGTGCCGCGGTCGCTCCGCCATATCCCGGACGAGGTCTTCGAGCTGTTCCCCGTGCTGCGGGATATGCTCGGCCGGCGGGGAGGCGATCTTTCGGGCGGCCAGCAACAGCAGCTCGCCATCGCCCGCGCCCTCGTCACCCGCCCGCGGCTTCTGGTTCTCGACGAACCGACGGAGGGCATCCAGCCGTCGATCATCAAGGACATCGAGCGCGTCATTCGCCACCTTGCGCAGCGTGGCGAGATGGCGATCCTGCTGGTGGAACAGTACTTCGAGTTCGCCCGCGATCTCGCCGACCGCTTCGTCGTCATGGACCGCGGCGAGGTGGTGATGTCCGGCGCCGCAACGGAAATGGTGGAGGACGATGTCCGTCGCTATCTCACCGTCTGATCCGCGCGCCAAAACCGCGATGGACGGAGCGGCGGCCATCACCTTCGCCGATACGGCGGGCGTCACGCGGCTCGAACACCTCTATCACCGGGCGCCGCTGCGGGTCCTGTTTCCGGCACCGCAGCCGGGCGATGTGCCGCTGGCGGCACTGGTCACCACGTCCGGCGGATTGGTGGGCGGCGACCGGCTAAGAGTCGACGCTACCGTCCGACCGGGAGCCGCGGCCATGGTGGCCGGGCAGGCGGCCGAGAAGGTCTACCGATCCGCCGGCGCGGATGTCCGAGTCGCCGTTACACTGACGGCCGAGGAAGGCGCGTGGCTCGAGTGGCTGCCGCAGGAAACCATTCTGTTCGATGGCGCCCGCCTTCGCCGGCAGACAACCGTCGACATAGCCCCCGGCGGCCGAATCCTCGCTGGCGAGATGCTGGTCTTCGGACGCACCGCTCGGGGCGAGCGGCTGAAAACCGGACTGGTCCACGACGCGTGGGAGGTATCGAAAAGCGGCCGCAGAGTGTGGTCCGACGCGTTCCGCCTCGAGGGCGATCTTGAACGTCCACTTGATCATCCGGCCGGCCTCGACGGGGCGACCGCCTATGCCACGGCCGTCTACGTCGGCGACGATGCCGCCGACCGCTTGGCCGCCGCCCGCGGTTTCCTCAAGGGTGCGGGCGTCCGCGCGGCGGCGACCTGTGTGGCGGGGGTCCTGATCGTTCGCTGGCTGGGCGATTCCGGCGCCGCGGTCCGCCTGGCATTCGGCTTGTTCTGGTGCGGGTTCCGAGGCATCGTCGCCGGCCTGCCGCCGTCGTTGCCGCGGCTGTGGCACGTCTGAAGAAGAAAGGGGGGGGAGCACCGGTGAACCTGACGCCAAGAGAAAAGGACAAGTTGCTCGTCGCCACGGCCGCGATGGTGGCGCGCCGGCGACTGGAGCGCGGGGTCAAGCTGAATTACCCGGAGGCCGTCGCCCTGATCACCGACTACGTGGTCGAAGGCGCGCGCGACGGGCGCACGGTCGCCGATTTGATGCGCGACGGTGCCGGCGTCCTGGCGCGCGGCCAGGTGATGGACGGCGTGCCGGAGATGATCCACGAGATCCAGGTGGAGGCCACCTTTCCCGACGGGACCAAGCTGGTCACCGTCCACGAACCGATCCGTTGAGGGAGGCGCGCATGATACCCGGCGAAATGCTGGTGACCACGGACGCGATCGTCCTCAACGAGGGCCGCGAGACCGTGACGCTGACCGTCGACAACACTGGAGACAGACCTGTCCAGGTGGGTTCGCACTATCATTTCTTCGAAACCAACACGGCGCTGCGCTTCGATCGCGCGAAGGCGCGCGGCTATCGCCTCGATATCCCGGCCGGTACCGCCGTCCGCTTTGAGCCCGGCCAGTCGCGTGAGGTAACCCTGGTGGCTTACGGCGGCGACCGGGTTGTCCACGGCTTCAACGCCGCACTCCAGGGCGCGTTGGAGGCCTGAGATCATGGCTTACAGCATCGATCGTGCGGCTTACGCCGCCATGTTCGGCCCGACGGTGGGCGACCGCGTGAGGCTCGCCGACACCGATCTGATCATCGAAGTGGAGCGAGACAGAACGGTCTATGGCGAAGAGGTGAAGTTCGGCGGCGGCAAGGTCATCCGTGACGGCATGGGCCAGTCGCAGGTCTCCCACGAAGGCGGCGCCGTCGATACGGTGATCACCAACGCGCTGATCGTCGACCACGGGGGCATCATCAAGGCCGACATCGGCATCCGCGACGGCCGGATTGCCGGCATTGGCAAGGCCGGCAACCCTGATGTCCAGCCCGGTGTCGATATCGTCATCGGTCCCGGCACCGAAGCGATCGCCGGTGAGGGGCGTATCGTCACCGCGGGCGGGATCGACGCGCACATTCACTGGATCTGTCCGCAACAGGTCGAGGATGCGCTCTACTCCGGCATCACCACCATGCTCGGCGGCGGCACCGGCCCGGCCGAGGGCACCAACGCCACCACCTGCACGCCGGGTCCCTGGCATATGGGACGCATGCTGCAGGCCGCCGACGGGCTACCCATGAACCTCGGGTTCTTCGGCAAGGGCAACGCCTCGCGCCCCGAAGCACTGCACGAACAAGTCCGGGCCGGCGCCTGCGGCCTCAAGCTGCACGAGGACTGGGGCACGACGCCATCGGCCATCGACTGCTGCCTCACGGTCGCCGACGCCTTGGACGTTCAAGTGGCGATCCACACCGACACGCTGAACGAATCCGGCTTCGTCGAAAACACCGTCGCCGCCTTCCAAGGCCGCACCATCCACGCCTTTCACACCGAGGGTGCCGGCGGCGGCCATGCGCCGGACATCATCAAGGTCTGCGGCGAGACCAACGTGCTGCCATCGTCCACCAACCCGACGCGACCGTTCACGGTGAACACCCTCGACGAGCACCTCGACATGCTGATGGTGTGCCATCATCTCGACTCCCGCATTCCTGAGGACGTGGCGTTCGCCGAAAGCCGCATCCGGCGCGAGACCATCGCCGCCGAAGACATCCTTCATGATCTCGGGGCCTTCAGCATGATTGCCTCCGACAGCCAGGCGATGGGACGCGTCGGCGAGGTGGTCGTGCGCACCTGGCAGACCGCCGACAAGATGAAGAAGCAGCGCGGGCGGCTGCCGGAAGAGACCGGCGACAACGACAACCTGCGCGTCCGCCGCTATGTGGCCAAGTACACCATCAATCCGGCGATCACCCACGGTATCGCCGAGCACGTAGGCTCGGTGGAGACCGGCAAGCTCGCCGATCTCGTGCTCTGGAAGCCCATGTTCTTCGGCGTGAAACCCGATCTGGTGCTGAAGGGCGGCAGCATCGCGGCGGCGGCGATGGGCGACCCCAACGCCTCCATCCCGACGCCGCAGCCGGTGCACTATCGCCCCATGTTCGCCGGGTTCGGCCGCTCGCTCGTCGAGAGCGCGGTGACGTTCGTCTCCACGGCAGCGCTGGAGGCGGACATTGGGTCGGCGCTCGGCGTGGCCAAGGCTCTGGTGCCGGTTGCCGGCTGCCGCTCGGTCGACAAGCGGTCGATGGTTCTGAACGACGCCACGCCGACCATCGAGGTGGATCCGGAAACCTATGAGGTGCGTGCCGACGGCGCCTTGCTGACCTGCGAGCCGGCCGAGGTGCTGCCCATGGCGCAGCGCTATTTCCTGTTCTGACGGGGCGGTTTTTGACGATGCGGCGCGCGACATCCGTTCTGGCCGCAGGCTCTTGGCCCGTGGAGAGTGCCATCGGCACGGTAACCCTGGCTTGGGACGATCGCCATCGGCGCCGCATTCGCCTGACCGATGATGCCGGCGAGCCGTTCCTGCTCGACCTCGATCGCGCCACGGCTCTGGGCGAAGGCGACGGCCTGGCGCTGAACGGCGACGGTGTCCTCTGCGTCCGGTCCGCCGCGCAGCCGGTTCTGGAGGTGGCCTGCCGGTCGGCGGCGCAGGCGGCGCGGATCGCTTGGCACCTCGGCAACCGGCATACCCCGATCCAGGTTTTGGCCGACGGGACGCTGCGCCTGCTCGACGACCACGTGCTGGCGGACATGCTGCGCCGGCTGGGTGCCGAGCCGATCCGGGCCGACGCGCCGTTCGAGCCCGAAGCCGGGGCGTATGCTGGCGATCCCGCCACCGGTCACGCCAGTCGCCATGACCGCCATGACCACTGATTCCTCGCTCTATCGGCTGATGACGTGGCTGTCGCCGGCCTTTCCTGTGGGCGGCTACAGCTACTCGCACGGCATCGAGACCGCCGTCGACGAAGGGCGGATCGCCGGCGCGGAACACCTGCAAACGTGGATCGAAGGTATCCTCGCGTTCGGTGCTCTCCACGTTGACGCCGTGCTGCTCCGCGAGGCGTGGGAGGCGGTGACGGCGGAGGACGTGGGGGCGTTCACGCGCACCGCCGAACGCGCCGAGACCCTGCGCGCCACAGCGGAGCTGGGATTGGAAAGCGCGGCCCAGGGGCGGGCGTTTCTCGACACCGTCCGTGCCACGTCACCCGACCCACGGCTCGATCGCTGGGCGCAGGTCATGGCGGAGGCGGAACGGGAACCGGCGTATTCGGTGGCCGTCGGCCTGGTGGCCGCCGTCGCCGCCATCCCGACGCGCTCGACCCTCATTGCCTATGTGCACGCCGGGGTGGCCAATCTCGTCTCTGCCGGCGTTCGCCACATCCCGCTGGGACAGACACAAGGACAAACGATCATGGCGAACTTGGAAAGCACGGTCGCCGAAACGGTAGAGGCGGCTTTGAACACGGCACCGGAGGATCTCGGTGCGGCGGCGGTGATGGTCGACTGGTGCTCCGCCCGTCACGAGACCCAGCGCGTGCGGCTGTTCCGGTCATGAGCGGGCCGCTGCGGGTCGGGGTCGGCGGTCCCGTCGGCTCGGGTAAGACGGCGCTGGTGGACGCACTGTGCAAGCGCATGCGCGAGCGCTTCCACATCGCCGTCGTCACCAACGATATCTACACCCGCGAGGACGCCGAGTTCCTGACCCGCTCCGGCGCTCTCTCTCCCGACCGCATCGTCGGCGTCGAGACGGGCGGGTGCCCGCACACGGCGATCCGCGAGGACGCCTCCATCAATCTGGCGGCGGTCGCCGAGATGTCCTCGCGCTTTCCCGACCTCCACGTGGTGCTCATCGAATCGGGCGGCGACAATCTGGCAGCCACGTTCTCGCCCGAGCTCGCCGACATCACCATCTACGTCATCGACGTTTCGGCGGGCGACAAGATCCCCCGCAAGGGCGGTCCCGGCATCACCCGCTCCGACCTCCTGGTCATCAACAAGATCGACCTGGCACCCCTTGTGGGCGCCGACCTGGGTGTAATGGAGCGCGATGCGAAGCGAATGCGCGGCGAACGACCGTTCGTGTTCACCAACCTCAGGCAAGGCGACGGTCTGGAAGCGATCGAGTCCTTCATCGTCCGGACCGGCGGGCTGTAACGCAAAGACCGCAACCGGTCGAGCAGCAGCATCGGGCTCGGCAGACCGGTTCGCGGGTCGTAGATGGTCTCGCCGACCTGGAAATGTCGCATCGCAGCGTGAAGGCGTCCGGCGACGATGCGCGCCAGGTTAGCGCTGACCCGACTGTTCTCTTCGACGATCTTAAGGAAGACGTCCTTGGAGATGCGCAAGACCGTCAGGTCGTCGTGCGCCTGAATGGTGGCTGTATGGCCCGCCCCCCTTAACCCGATCCAGATGAATTGGCAGGGAAGCTTGGCATCTGTGGTCTTCGCCCCGTCTTTGGTCCGGGCTTCATGCGACCTTTCGGGCTGGTTTCAGTTGGGCCGCATAGGCGCTCGGCGTCAAGTTTCCGAGCGCCGAGTGCGGCCGATCCTCATTGTAGTCGATCCTCCAGTCGTTGATTCTTTGGCGTGCGTCCACCATCGACAGGAACCAGGAGGCATTCAGGCATTCCTGGCGCAGC
>Ga0209363_1000105_pt1 | contig 30447 bp, 20 predicted proteins | sample WorMetexBAHAMAS3_FD_187385 | JGI IMG/M metagenome (GOLD analysis project Ga0209363, IMG submission 187385) | Marine gutless worms symbiont microbial communities from Max Planck institute for Marine Microbiology, Germany - Inanidrilus exumae... | ecosystem: Host-associated > Annelida > Digestive... | reverse complement strand
GATCATGTAAGCAGCGTGCAACGTGTCAACTGTCGAGAAAACATCGCCGCCGCCAAAGGGAATTACTCAGCACCTCAGAACATCAAAGGCAAAATGCGCCAGCCGCCTCGGACCCGGCATGTCAATCAGCGCCGTGGGTGGTCTCCATACATGCCTGCACTTCCCACGATTTGCCGGCCACTTTCACCCGTCCACCCCGACGGCCGACACCGCTTTGTTAAGTAGCATTCTCACTGCAGCAGTAACGCGCGCGTTACGCAGTTGCATTATGTCCGTACCGCGCACGACGTTCGATCGACGACGACGACGTTTAAACGTCAGTGAGAACGCTACTAAAATCTAGCAATACAGTGAGCAGGTACTCACGCTGGCACGCCTCGAACGTTGTTCGATGGTGTGCGACCGCCGTCACTTGACGGCGTCAGTTTGAACACTACTGAAATCTATTAATGCTAGATTTTTGATACCGTACCGTCCCCATCTTCAAACTCTGCCGGAAATTATGGACAGCGGTCGAATGTCGTCAATGACCGTTGATGGCGTTGTAAGGCATGATGCGAATGCGTGCGAAGGCGTCAGTGAGAACGCTACATTAATATTGGACTGTTGACACACAGCGCAGCGTTTTAGCACTGTATTGTATCATATCGTATCGCGATATTTTGTGCAGTATTGTATCGTATCCATCGTTTTCCCCCACAGCCATATCGTGCCATCACTAAACAACACTACTTGACCTTTTCCTCGTAGCATTGACTGACTAATGACTACAAACCAAATCCTCTTTTTTCTAAGCTTTCTCCTGTACCTCAAAATTCAGTTCTTGATATCGGTATTTATCTTTGCTTTTTGCTTCCTTCTTTATTCCTGATTGCTGCAAAGTCTCATCAGATATCCATTTCTTTTTCTTTTGCGACTTGATGCATCTAATCGTTTCTCTGACTGCTTCCAGCAGGACTGTCTTGGTACCTTTACAGAGATCTTCTGGGGTTACCTCATCCTGTGCAGCCTCCAATGCCATAAACCTGTTGGTCATCGCTGCTGCAAAGTGTATTGCTTTTTCTTCCTTGAGTTCCTCGAGATTCAGAGGCAGAATGCTGTGCTGTCTTTGTCTTTTAGCCAGCCTGACTTTTAGCGTCTCCACTAGCAATTGATGATCTGTGTCACAGTCTGCTCCTGGATACGTGCGACAATTCATCAAGCTTGTTTTTCATCTTTGTGAAATTGAGATGTAGTCTATCTGATTTCGGGTGTCGCCATCAGAAGAGGTCCACGTATACAGCCGCCTGCTACCAGAAATTGAACGACAAACACTGCAAAGTCACTAAAGTCAGCAGTCATGGCCAATACTGATGATTTAACGGATGCAAACACAGGCCAAAATTGGTGGTTTTTATACAATCTTGGAGGAAACAGGGTACTTGTTACCGGGATTTGGAACTGGGTAATGAGTTTTGGAACCAGGTTACCTTACCCATTTCTGGCTACGAATCACTAGATGTCACCTTTTAATGTAAATAGTTAGGCAGTGTATATAGTATGGCTATCCCAACCCATTTTTTCCCTTCGTTGCAGTACTGGCATCCTACTCATACTGTTATTCCAGTATGGATGCGGGCATCATAACATTAACTGTGATCCTAACACTATTCCTAACCCTATCCCTAGCCTTAACTCTAGAATGTTTATATGTTGACAAAATGTTACCTCTAATCAACAAATGAAAGCATATTATGTTTACAAGTGTATCATTTTGACAACATCACATTGTTGGCAAGCTGCAGTAAAGCAGGTTATGCATAGCGCTAACAGCCTGATTGGAACTGTGCGGTCTGCTTCACGGCAGCTGCATGTGCATTTTGCATGTACTATATACACTATTATACATTTATTAGTTTAAGATATTTTGTTAGGTAAAAAAGTGTTAAGCCCAAGCCCAGTACTACTTTTGTTGTTACCGGCCGCATGGGCATATGGAAATTGCTACCGATGACTGTGAGTAACACAAATTCTTGCGAACATTTTAGGCTGTCTTAAGACTTGGCTGTTTGAGCATGCCTACATGTTGGAAGCGTCTCTGAGAATTAGGTTTTATGGGATGCTATATGAATGTATGAGTTGATTTATTTGAGTTACTTTGGGGGCGATTTTTTTTGCGTTTTTGTCCAGTATGGAGTAATTACTGTAATTGTTGTATGTAGCCAAAGTAATGTATTATGAAAAAGTTTTATATGGAAGTGCACATCAGATTTTAGGCTATGGCATAGTGAGAAATTTTAATTAAATTTTACTCATCACTGTTCCAGTTTATTCTGGCCACAAAATGTATCACAGCCATGTTCTGTCATATAGAACTGTTAAGTAAGCAACTATTGCAGTCACAGTCATCGACTGTCCGTGAGATGTGCTTGAATGGTTTTGTTTACTTCAGCCAGGCACACTGCATTGTTTTGTGTCTTTACATTGCTAATGTACTCACATGCCGTCCTTGAGAAGGTTACACTTCTGCTACAGTGTCTGTTTTTATAGATGCATATTGCACATTCTATTATTTTTTGTAGGTTGCCTTCATCATCGGTTATTATTATCATATGGTGATGAACATGCGCAGTCAGCAGACAATGAGCATGCAGATGAAACAGAACTCGATGATCCATCTTGTCAGTTACAGTTTGTTAATTTTAGTATGCTTAGTTTTGTGTGCCTTTGTGAAAATTGACATTTAGTTGATGGTTTTATGTTGAAGGTTACAGTTTGTTTTTTCGTGTAAAGCAGGTTTTACCTGAGTTGAACAGGTATAAAGGAAATGCATAGTTTTGATTGGTGTGATTACATTACATTACATTACTTAGAAAGTGAAGGTTCATTTGAAATGTTTTTATGAGTATGTCACATTTGTTGAATGCTATATTGCAGACCGTTCGTATAAACCAGCTGAAGTTGATGAAACAGAGATCGATGGTATGTATTTATGAAACTGTTGTCATCGTAAATGTTAGATTCTTGAAGAATTCTTTTTTTGCTTCATTCATACTGATAAGTGATATATGAGTAGAAAGGTTAATGTGAAGAGAGACTGACAGCTGTTAATGTTATGCATTTAACTCTGAAGTTACTATTTATATTGGACGGCTTTTTAATGTGGTAATTTTAGGAACTAGCTGTCACAGTCAAACCAGTGATTGCTGCTTTGTAGGGATGTGATGGAGCCAGCTAAAATCCACCTCCATCAGATTCAGATTTTACAATTCAAATCCATCAGATTCAGATGCAGATTTGTCACATGATAACCATTACATAGTTATTTTCTGCTGTCCATATAAACTAAACACTGAATTGGACAAAAGAGTCATGGTCTGATTCAGTGTTTAGTCTATACAGACAGAAGTAAATAGCTATTTGGCGGTTATTTGTTTACTTTAGAATGGCAATACGGCGAACTGATCACTAATGAATGTGGGCTGTTGAATTTGATTCTGATATAAACCAGTCTGTAAATCCGTCGCATTTCTGATTTGCCAAAATTCGTTGGAATCCGACAACATTCGGGATTCGGGTACAGATTCGAACCTCATCATACCCTGCTGCTCTGTATCCAGAATGCATGCTTTTTTGTTGTTTTTTTTGCCGACTCATTTTAGGCAACTGCTCTGCTAACTTGGACCTGAAGATTCTTTAACTGTGTTTTTGTTGATGTGTAACAGTATTCCCTGCTGTATCATGTACAGAACGATGGAACTGTTTTCTTAAGCCATAAACATCAGAGGTGTGCAGATGCTGTAATGTTTCGTCCACAGACCATGTGCATCCACCGCAGACCTTTGCAACCGATTGGCAAAAATTGTGTGCTAATGCTGTGCCTTCACACCACATCCACAGATGTGACAGCTGTTCTTAGCCATCGATCCAACTCCATCCACTCTCCTCATTCTACAGCTGAATTTCATAATAGATGCTTTTCCTGAGGTCTTTCCATGTTGTGATAGCCCTTTTTTCTCTTTTGAGAAGCAGAAGTGTCTGATATTTAAAAAAAATAATGTCTAACGCTTGTAATTGCAGCTGATGCTGATGTACCATCTGGACAGGCAGCAGAGTCGAGCCAGCCGGCTGTGGATGTTGCAGTTCAACAACAGTCACTCACTCTAGATGCTGTATATGGTCACACTGAGCCCAAACAGTGTCCAGCGGAAACTGAAGAGGATTCAAGTCTGCCAAAGACAGATGGAGTTGCTGAATCTGACAGCACCGAAGGCACCGCAACTCAGCCGAGTCCACCTCTAACTCCCACTGCAGACCTGGAAGCACAGCCCGCGGTTGACTCTCAAGCAGCTTCACAGCATTTTACTGAACGCAATGAACAGAAGTTAAGCCAGCACGCTGCAGAGGCTGCAGTGACACAGCAAGCACCTGATGAGACTGAGTCAGAACACACTCCACCAGAAGATGCGGAGTCAGTGGGAGTTCTGGATCATGACCAGCCGGCAGAAGAGGCTCGAGGTAAACCAAAAGCACCTGCTGTCGATGCTCAGTCTCATGAGACTGAGTTAGAACAGACTCCCACTGAAGATGCTGAGTCAGTGGGAGTTGTAGATCAGGACAAGCAGTCAGAAGAGGCTCTAGGTAAACCACAAGCACCTGCTGCAGATATTTCGTCTGATAACACCAAGTCAGAACGTCCTCCACCAGAAGATACTGAGTCACCTGGACTTGTGGATAATGACCGGCAGACAGAAGATACAACAACGCAGTCAAGTCCGTCTGTAACTTCCACGGCAAATCTGCATGTCCAGCACGCGGTGGACTCCCGGGCAGATTCACAGCACTTTGTTGCACGTAGTGAAGAAGTGAAACCGACAGTAGACGAAACTGTGTTGGATAGTGAGAGTGAGTTGAATCAACCACAGTCCGTTGACCAACACCGGTTGCACCGTGAACTAGTGGACAGTTCTGTGGATGAACTGCAAGCACCTGACATCACCAACCAGCGTGTTAATGACACTGCAATGAGTGATGTGGAACAGAGTCAATGGACAGCGGAGTCTGATCATTCGGTCGATGACGACATTGTTCAGCAGCATGAACATACAGAGGAACAACCTGAGCAGCTGATGCCTGATACGACTGAAGCTGCTGATGATCAGAATGATAGTCAGCAACGTAATGTTGACACGGATGAAGTCGCAGTTGAACAGGATGATTCTGTTGATCAGCTGGCAACATCTGATAATGTTGATGTGCACGTGAAGCATGAAGGCACAATTAAAACTGCATCAGATGAGCAGGAGGTAGTGGTGGCTGGCGGTAAAAACGATGCCAGTGGTTACCTGGCACCTGTCGTTAACCTGTGGATGGCTCTTGATTCATGGCTTATATCATGCATTGACAGTGTAAGTAGCAGCTGTGTGAATGCAGTTTCTTTGTTCCATTACATTTATTAACGTGTTGGAAATAAGTTCGTTAAGCCACAAGAATGTTAGGGTATCATGGTGGCACACCGGGTTAGGTATCGGACTTACGATCAAGAGGTCGTCGGTTCGACTCGTAGTCAATAATGACTATGAGCAACTTGTTCACACCCTTGTGTCCCTGTCACCAAGCACTATGATTTGGTATCAGTCAGTGGGTGGTGACGCTCTGTGGCTGGGAAGGTAACCGGAGGTCTGGCATTGTACTGACATTGCAGACACATTACATTACACGTGGGTGGTCTACTCACCTACATGCTGAAATGCCTATGAAAGGGAGATGAGCACCCACCTTGCTCAACTAGGAGTATACAACCATACAACCCTTTACCATTACCTGTTATAGCCTGCTTCAGACAGATCGGACTGCATTTTATAAGTAATTGTGGTCAGTAATTTAAACAAAAATGTGCAGCATTTTTTCTGGTTCTAATGTTGGGTTAGGTCTGACTTTTGTCAGCTTTGATCAACCAGTAAACCAACTGGTGAGTAGATCTGGAATATGAATGACTGTTTTTACTTGAAGCATATTCACTGACTTAATGTGCTTTGTCTTTGCCAGAATTTTGTTCCATTATTTACAGCTATCTTGCTATCAGTTGGTTTATCTTGGTTATAATGTTGATGTATTAAATAAAACTTTAAGTGAAACTCGGTCTACCGTAGAACTGAACCTTAGCCACTTGTATTCCTTCCTTAAACCCAGCCTCCTACCCTCAATAGGATAGGAAATGAGTACCAGTCAAGGGCTGTGTACTTTGCGTCTGGGAAGTAAAGGCAAGTGCAAGAGCAGCGGGTGAGTTTTAGGTTGACTCTTCGACAGAGTCGACCTAATAAAGCTGGTCTCAAATGTTTGTCAGTCTGTCTGTGCATACGTACATACATACGTATGTACATCCGTCCATCGACAAAAAGTTTCTTCGATTTCAATAAAATTTGGCATTTAGGTAGAGGTCGATGAGTGATGCACGACGTTATGCAGTATGACCAGATCCAAGATCAAGGTGAGGGTCACGAGCCCTTCAAAGTTAGAAATTAAAACCTATCTCCTCTGCCATTTACAATGGGAGCTGGCAACTGACCACGGATTCTTAAACTAGAGCACAATAGCTAAATTTGATCAGGCCCGATTTTTGATATTCGGCCTAGTTTTTGTGTCACGTGACTGAAGTTGGCAGAAACGTTAGTTGCGAAGAGTCGACCGACAGTCCCTGTACGGGGCTAATTTTTACTGATTGAAGTCAGTGCTTTGAGTTGTCTGCAGTGGTTCAACACTGTTAGTTGGGCAACAGGAAGGAGGTTACCTGCTGTAGTCATGCAAAGGTTCCCTGCCTAAATTGGAGCACACGCAGAAAGAAGGGCTGTCTGTGTAAATAGTTGCAGATTGCACGAACTGACATGTTGTTACGTTGTTTTATGTGATGTACAGATGCCAGTCTCAATGCAGAAGTTGTTTACAAATGCACCCATGTCGCTGAATCCGCAGCATAGCTTGATGGTGTTCGTTTTGGCATGCTGCACACTGTGTTTCATATCTGTGTCCGTCATCTACCAGGTGCTGTTCTATACAACGTACAGTGTGCTACAAAAAAAAACTAGCTTATGGCCACCACAAGTCAGAAAGGTGTCTGCTAATTTGGAAGGTAGTGTAGTAACGCATTTAGTGTGTGGTGCGGTCTTAGTGATAACTATTGTCGATTTACGGTCGAGTGTCATAGTAAAAGAACCTTTAAAATTGATCGGCAGTTGATGAAGTTACAGGCAAAGATATAGCGGCACGTTTTTGTCTGTCAGTGGCCAATGTCTACTTTTTATGTCTTTGCCACCCGAAATTGTCGGCGAAGCCATTATGTTTTCGGGCTGTCCGTCCTCCGCTTTCAGTTTTCCGGACAGATCTTCTTACCATGATATCTCATGAATGGCTTGAGCAGTCGTGATGAAACATACAGTGAATATTCACTAGCCCCTGATTAGATTCTGGAGGGTAGAGGAGAGGTCAAAGGTCAAGGTCATGGCAGGCTGTCGAAGGCATCCAAGTCGCTGCTAGTTGAAGTCCCATCTTCTAGTTTTGTTCTGTTCTGTAAATTGACATTCTTGTTGACTCTAGTGATTTACTGCATTCTGGTGTTAGCTTTCTGGTAGGTGGTTGTTTGTGCATATTGTATTCATAGCACTGCTTTATTTGACAATTTGTTTTTTGAGCCATAAAACATGATTTTTGTCAGCTTGTGTAGTGCACATAGTCCACCAGGGAATTACGTGAGCAAACAGGTGTTCAGAGTATGATTTAACGAAAAAAGACAACACCTTTTAGTACGAGAATAACATTTTGTTTGTCATTTGGTAACTTGGTAGATTTGTAATTTTGTATGCGGTGTAACTGTAGCTGTTGGAAAGCATTTGAACAGAGTTCAATTAATGCTGTATGGTGCATATGTACAGTGCATAAAGCAGTGTGGACACCAGCAGGACAAGCTCAGTGTATGTGGTAAGCTTGATTAGGTTCTTTTTTGTTCTTGAACTTTGACATTTTAGAATATAGGTTAGCAATTTAATCCCTGCTTAAACTAAATAATTGTTCCATAACTTAAGGTTGATATGCTAAGCTCATGTCATATACGCCCATCTACATGAGCAATGTGTATTGTGTTTGTCTAATTAGATCGGCTGTATGCTGTTGAGAGTGCCCGTCTTGTTGCCGAACAAGAAAATGAAGATCTTCATAGAGAACTGGCTCTTGTGAATGCTCGTGTGAGTATAGATAATTGAACGTGAATGTGATTCTGTTGCAGTAGAGGCATTTACATAAAGATGTATGTACGACAAATTCTGCTGGCAACAAAGTTGGGTTGAAACTCTAGAAAATGATGAGAGAACCCCGCTACACACAGAAAGACTGGTTTTGTGGCAATTCTTCAAGGGAAGTAAACGTTGCTAGAATGGCTGTCCCAAATTGCTGAGGGGTGCAGACGTTTTGATTCCTTGGTGGGGAGTCACTAACTGGACGTAGTTTATCCATTTATTCCTGAGAGAAGGGACATAAGTTTAGCTCTGCAGAGCCAGAACCACTACAAAAGGATGAAGAGTATGTAGATTATACAGTGGATGGTGTTACGTATAGAGGCAGTATAAAGGTGATAATTGATAAAGACTTGAAGTATGTATTTGTATAATGGCGAAGCAGTGGTTGATGACAAGTTTGTTATACTTTATTCAGTGGGTTGTTTTAATATAGATGCTCTGCATTAACTTTTTAACGATGATGTTTAACAATGATGTTTACGTGCTGCACAGCTAAAGCGTTTGGTTAAAGAACGTTATTGAGTTTTCTGGTGTCAAAGATCTTCATGAAATTCCAATCTTTGTTCTGTCAAAGTGCAACAGTTGATAAGATTTCGGCTGACACAGCGCATTGCATAGCTTGTCTGTGATAGCTGAGCTTTATGTTATTTTTTTCGAACATTATTCTTTCACTCGTCCACTTTTTGCTTGCTTCAAAAGAGCTGAGCTTAGATGTCAAATGCCAGCAAGAACAAGGCGGTTGCATCAGTACATAGGCACTGCATAACCATCCACGTGATTAAGGTAGCCAGTTATGTGTTCATTTTAGAAATAACCGTATGCCGTATGGCCAGCAAAAAGAAACAAAAATGTGCATCATTGGTGGTCCACTTCTCACTTTTTGGTTCTTTAGATGGTTCAGGTCAGATTTTTATTATCTGGATGTGATCAACAAGTGAACTGACTGACGTGGAAATATTACATTTATTGTTTTTACTTGAAACACAATCACATGTAATTCTGCTGTGGGATTTTTTTGTGTTTTAGTTTACATACATGTGTATCATGCTGTGTTATATATTTACTTTATGTGATATTAGTAGCAAATTTATTGTGTGTAATTGCTGACTTTTGTAGTTGAGAGAAATGGAATCACAGTCAATGTCATCTGGTCCTGAAACTGAGGATATAATTGTAAGTTACAAATGTTTGTGTAAAGAAAAGTTGCTGTAGATTCAGTTAATCTGTTTTCTCTATGTGTGAAATTGCCTTCATTTTTTTCAAACGTCAGTTGCCTGCATAGGCAAAAGCTGCACAGTGTAATGCATCTTGGGCATTTTTTATTTTTATTTGTTGCATTTATATTTTTTAAATTTCTAAATGGAGCACCGTAGCTCAGTGGTTACGATAGTACATTCTGATCTGCATGACGTTGCTTTATGTCCCGATGAGAGTCATTGGCAGGGATGTTAACAAGGCCAGAGGTGTCAGGGCCAGTAACCCAAGGCCAAGGCCTGAGACATGCAAGGCCAAGGCCACAGACCCATAGCCAAGGCCAAGGCCGAGAATGTCAAAGTAAATTTTTCCAATAAATGTTAAAGTTAATCCAGTCTTTCAATTTCCAGTCATTTTTGCTTAAGTAAGTAAGTAAGTAAGCCAGGCCTTTTATTACAAGTACTTGGCAACTCAAATGTTGGAATTCAGTGCACATTCACAATAATTCAGTGTTGCATTATTTGTATAATATGGCAGTTGGACTTGTTATTTTTTTTCCAAAGCCAGAGCATTCAAGGCCAAAAGTTCAGGGCCAAGGCTAGAGAATACCAAGGCCGAAGCGAAGAAATTAGGCTTTAAGGCCAAGGATTAACATCCCTGGTCATTGGTACTGTCAGAAAGGGAATTCATCAACTTCAGTGCCATAGATATGTATGTGCAAACCATTTAACAATGGAATACACAACGTTTGTGGCTTTTTTGTTTTATATTTGTAAATGGCTTCTGGTGATTGAATCAGTTGCCAATTTGAGTTGTCTATGCTGTAGGCAGAACGAGATGGACTTAAAGCAACACTAGACTTGCAGTTGACTGAGATATCAAACTTGCAGTCATCTGTAGCCGAGAAGATGGACAAATTGACATCAGCTGAAGAGCAGGTGCTTTGTCAACTGACAGTAGACGAACTTTACATGGTTTGCTGTTGCCGTCTTGAACTCAGACTGTTGCCAGATCAGTTTTCAGCTGATATTGAATTATGTTTGAAAAGTAAAGTAATATTAAGGTAAACAGTAAGGTATGTGTATAATGACCTATTCTGTGTTGAGTGGGACGTAAAACCTTGTCTCCGTCAAGTTTCTCTACTGCTTCTGAAACAAGCCATCTTTGTCAGTGCTGGAATTCACAATTTAGTTTGCAGAAAGCCAGCATAAAGGATGTGGCTTCCCTTCCATCAGGTGTCGATGGACCCAGAAAAGATCAGGTCCAGTGGATAATATGGAAGGCATCCGACATGTGATAAACCTGTTCTAATTATCTTCAAGGATTCAGTTTTGGGAGACCGGCTGAACCTGGATTGTCTGAAAATGATGGCGATCAGTGAACAGTTTAAACAGAAACTGACAGTTGGTACAGATGCTTCATAGATTTGTATGTGATAATAGGTGGAGTTATTGAGAGAAAGTCTACGTCAGATGACCCAACACACAGAACTCATTGAAGCTCAAATGCTTGAGGTAGTTGCATGCTGTTGTACATGATGCGCTGTAGTAATGTTGAACATTAAGATTTCTATAAGTTGTATTAGCTATTGTAGATGTGTTTAGCACAACAGTGATGAATTTAGCCGATGCATCACAGCACGTGTGATCTGGATCTTTATTCTTGCGATTAGTCGTTTTTTTCCGTTTTATGTTCATAATTTACAACTGCAATTGGTAACTCGCTATGTGACTCTATATAATGGTTACATTTGACAGAATCACTGCATGTATTTTGACGTTTCATTTCTGTTTACCAGTATTTTAATTTTAGCTGGTTATAGTGCTAGAATAGCAGTTAGTAAGGAGCCTTTACTTGTTACTTTGCCCACGGGAGCGGCTGCAAAGTACTGTAATGAATATGTCTCTCACTGTGTGTGTTTGTCTGTCTGTCTGTCTGCGAGGATATCTCCGGAACCACATGTGTGATCTCCACCAAATTTTTTGTACATGTTGCCTATGTTTGTGGCTCGGTCCTGTGGCAGGGTGACGAAGTCCCAATGGAAAGGGCAGTTTTGGGGTTTTTCCCATTGACAATGCGTTGTACAGCATAGCATTTGGCACCCATACGAAAAAGACTGAACCGATCGAGATGCCGTTTGGGATGATGAATGAGCTTGGCCCGAGAAACAGTGTGTTACTTGAGGGTGACAATCCCGGAAGGGGAATGAGTAATTTTGGGAGGAAAACGTGCCCGACAAGGCTAACACTCTATGAATTGTGAATTGGACTGGTCCATGGTCCATGCAGCCGCGTGCACATGACAGGGGCAGATGCTTGATTGCAAGCGTTGGACAAGTCTATTATCAGCTGCGAAGGGGGTGGGATTACACATCGTGGGTGAAGTCTGATATCTATGGTTGCCTTGTTATTGATTGTGTATAAGTAACTTGGTCCTGGTAACATGGTACTGGCATCAGATAGCCAGCATAAAGGGCACAACGCTCTTTTCTTCAGGAGTTGAGTGGTTGATGAAGACAGGATGTGACCAGGTTGGGGTCATTGCTCTGTGTTGCCGTCAGTGCTTTGCCACTATTGGTTTGGTGGCAGGGCGGACATTCTGCTATAATAAACCTGTACCATTTATCCGCAGAAGTTTTCTTGTGAAATAAGTGGAGGAAGAAAATGGGAACTGGTAATCCAGCTCATCTGGAAAAAGGGATGTGGTGGTGTCGGTGACTATACATTGTTTGTTGATTGTGCCCTTGTAGTCACAAAGTGCATTGCAGCGGTCACAGTCTGGTGCCTTGGAAATGCAGTCACATCTTCAGTCCATGACTGAAGAGATTTCCTTACTGCAGACAGATAGAGACAGAGTGAGCTTCGTATTCATTTGGAATTTTTTCTAGCAGAGTCGATTTCTTCACAGTCTGTTCACTAGTTTCAGTGGTCTGTCAAGTGCAGTTACATCGGCCACCATGGTCATTTCTTTAGTTGTCAAGTATTTCCAGTTTTTTTGTTGTACATTGATTAATTATTGTGCAAGCTCTGGTGTTTAATGTTGAAATCAGGGAGTTGGAGTGATTAACGCTGCTATTGTTCTTGTCTGCATAACATGACACTAAATGGGGAAAGTTCCTGACATTTGTAAAAATGTATTTAAGCAATTCTGATATAATTATTGGTTGTTTGTGATGAATTAAAAGACCAGCATGTTATGGAAAACCTTTGAAGTCATTGGCCGTAAAACTTAGAAGTGAAAATCGTCCTTTGTCGTTATGGTTAAAAGTGAATAGTGCCTTTGTCGTTTTCCCGCTTGCAACATGGAACGGATTCTGTCATGTTGATGGCTCATCAACGAAATCTTATTGGAACATATTTTACATCAGAGAATAATCTGTAGTCCAATCCAACCTAATATCACGAAAACGGTTTTCTTCTCTATGGCCATTCCCATTCAACTGCTGTCATTTATGCCTGTTCACTTGGATATTATTGGTGTTATATTGCAGCTGGTTTCTGAGACGGAAGACTGCAATGAGAAGTAAGTTTTTTATCAGTTCTGCTGTAGTAGAAAGAAGAAGTCGTTGGTAAACGTTTTATCACACTCAGGTTTATAGTGTTTTATGTGAGTGTGATATCGACATGTTGGTAATCTCATGTGAGCGAGATTGGCTGGGATATAGTGATAGAATTGCATATATCATTGGCAGTTGAAGTAGCTTTTGCCAACTCTGTTGATGCTTTTATTGCAGTTGATGGTGTTGCTACTCAACAGATTAATAACATATTAATACTAGCACAGCATCAGAATAGAGACATTAACCAGACAACAGAGTTTTCCTTACTATGTGCCCACAGTATGGAACTGTTTGCCATCAGCCCTATGCAGCAACAGTCCGTTACTGTAGACTTTGAATGGAAACTGAAAACGCATGTCTTTGGGCAGTGGTGAACATCGTCTGGCACACTGCTGTGGTGTTCCTGTAATTTTGGCATCACAATAAAAGTGTTGAGACTTACTGACCGCCTATACCATATTATAGAGATTGTCCAGATAGAATGCCCGCTTGAATGTCAGTCTTTTTATCGAGATGTTACTAAAAGACTTGAGTTTAAGATCTTAACGTCTGGTCTCAAGAGCAAGACCAAGACCTTGAACCTGTTCTTGAGACCAAGACTGGGTCTCCAGGCCAAAGCCAAGACTGCCAACCTAGATCTACAGCTAGAGGTCTACAGATGCTGTTGTGGTGAATATTTCTGTTGGCAGGATGCAGGATATGGTGGAGCAGATTGCAAAGCTAACAGCAGCTCAGCAGCTGTACCAAGATGCAATCAGCCTGAAAGAACGAGAACATAGAGTATGTACATTGTGTGTCTGTTATGCAAATTCTTAAAATGGCAGCATTGGAAGACATTTCATTTTTTAAGTGACGTGACCCAAATAAGAACTTTGCAGTCATATTGAAATTTTGCATTAATAGAATTCTTGTTGGAATGTAGATTGACATAGAAGATTTGATGCAGAATTTGTACACACTCAGACCGGCACAACAGCCATTTTTCAGTTAAACCTGCGTTGGACGGTTGCCGTCTCATTTTTATTTTTATTTTTGTTTGTTCTGAAAGAGAATTTGGAGATAGATGGTTCAGGTTTTCTAGAGGTCAGATACCGTTCCTGTCACTCAGGCAACACTGTGAAAACACTGAAGACAACTCAATCCCATTTCCAGCCAGGAGAAATCAATCACCCACTGTCCTCATCATTTAATGATTCCCCAAGCCAGTTCCAAGGGAGTGATGCTGGCTGTCCAACTGTAGTAATTGTAGAATTTGTATCTAATTTCTGTTCTTTTAAACTTTATCTTTAACATGACTTCTTTCGTTAAATATTGAATTGCTACAATAATCTTACTTCTTTTAGTAGAATTAATCATTTAAGGTGGTAATCACATATTCGCAAAATATTCAGCCATCTTCACTAAGATGCTACAGGTACGAGGTTGATGTGTTGGCTGACAGTAGTTGTGTTTCTTGTTGCAGGAGCTGTGTCAGTGTTTCTACCAACTCAAGTCGTTTGAGGCGGAACTATTTGATGTGTCGGAAAAGAGTGATGAGGATGGAGATGTTGACGATGACAGAGGAGAGATGAGCAACTCGGAGCAACGGAGCGATGACAGCCCAGTGACTGATGATAATGAACAGCATACTCATTCAGCCAAGCAGATGCAACCGCATGCAACACAGGATTTTCTGCAGGAGAAAATTAAAGACATGATAAATGTGGCTCATGTAAGTCGATATGTTAACTGGAAATAAAGTCAAAAGTTGCTATAATTTTGTTCACAGAGTAAATTACTGTGAAGAAGTTGCCAGATCACCAAAGCAGGTACTGTCTAAGATAATGGATGAATATCCAGCCAAGCCAGAAGACCCAGAGTGAACTCGCATATTTCTTCACATCAAAATCTAGACTTCTTTACAGTTTGTTCTTGCTCATTTTATATTTTTACTTAATGTAAAAAATAGCACGTATTATCTAGCATTTGATGCTTTATTTCTGAAACTATTTGTCCCCGGACCTCAATGGTTCCGTTTCGAGACCGTGTGTCATACAGGGCAGTCAAACCTGGGCACTAGTTCTTTGTTCTTTATGTTTATCTCGTGTTACAGTATCCTTCGGTGTATTGATGCATGTCTGCTTTTGTTGTATTTGATTTTATTTCTTCTTTACCATACTCAATGATTTGCTGAGAAGAATGTTTCTGTAGTGTGTTGAGTGGGATGTAACACTTTTAACTGAGTCAATCGATTGAAATGCTGAAATGTTGCATGTGCAAAGGTTAATGCAAAACTGAGGTCAGTGGAAGACGATTGTGAGTCTCTTCGAAGGGCATTGTCTGTTGAAGTCGATGGACGCAGGGAACTTGAAGGTAGCAGGAGATATATTTTAGCTTTCTATGAGTGTGTAGCACTGCATTTTTTTCTGATTTTTCTTTAATTATTTCAGTGAATTTAAGTTTATTAGTGCAGTTGCATTCAGCTTAGATCTCAATGAAGTGACAATGAACATACCATAATGTGATGTTGTAACTTTGCCATGAATTATTATGCTGGCCACTGCTAGCAGAAAGCATAATGTAACGGTCTGCCATCCATCCGTCGGTTCGTCTGTCCTATCGGCATACTCACCGTGACTCACCAGGGGCTGTATGTGACATGGCCACTTTTTGGCCAGCCTGCATTTTGGCCCAACAATAAGGAGGACCAACATAGTTGTAGATTGTATTCTTGTAAAATGAAGTTGTTGAAATACTCTTATCACCGTAGGTGTGCTTGCGCCAAGCTCTAGTTAGCAGCATTATCGATGACAATCACATCTCTTGCAACATGTCAGCCAATAATGATGTTGGAAAGTGGGTTTGTTACCTGTTGGTTAATGTTAGCTTAGCCTGATGCAGCCAGACGTTAAAGTATTTCGTATTTAATATGGCTACTCTTCGACGTCTTTACTCTAGTTTTCTGATGCCAAAAATCTAGGCGAAATTCCAACGGGGCCTCTCCAGCAGGGGCAGTAAATAGAGTTAGGTAGGTTCAGATGGTGATTTTTGACAATATCTGTGGAATAGCTCATCGTCTCAGGCGCTGTCAACTTAGTTCGCCGGTGAGTGTCATAAACTTCTGATGGTCGTCGGACAACTGTTGATCACACCCACCGTCAAGATCTGTATTCAGCAGCTAGGCTGAGTAGAAGAAATGGTTTGATTACCATATGATGCGATACGGAATATTTAGCATGCTCTGAGCCTCTGCATTGCGTGGGTCTGTCAGTGCCAGCCGAGACTCCTGTATTTCTTTGCCATTGTTAGAGTAATGATGTCACGCTGGTATCAGTATGGCAATGGTGCTGGTGTACATAATTAGGCCAGCTGAAGGAGGCTGAAGCAGAAATTGTGAAAGTGATGCAGAGCCGCCAAGAGGCCGAGCAGCAGATCAGTGCTTCAAAGGTCAAGATGGAAGTTCTGTCCAACTACTTCAAAGACAAAGAGAAGGAGCTGATGCGGTATGTCAGCTTGTGCAGCTTGCAAAACAAACAACTGTGTACTTTGCCGCCGCCACTTCCGTCTACCAGGTTGTCCTGGTCTGCCGTTGCCTGAAAAAGAACCCATGGGAACAATATTGGCACAGGTGTAATTATGGTTGCTTACCTGACAAAACAAAATTTTGCTTGGCTCTCCAACTATCACTACTGCGCGAATCGCGCCCAAAATCTGCCAGGGCCAGTCCCAGACAATGTACTCAGAGTTGGTTCACTTTCGGTGGAGTTATAGCCAAACGTGTGAACACCTCCAAAACGCGCCGTAAAGTGAATCCAATATTCGGCTGAAGCGTTTCTTTGAGCCGAATAACTATGAAATTTAGCATACAGTTTAGCTCAGACTAAATCGGCCAGTCTGGAAGTGGCTTCAGCCATTTGCAGATAATTGAAAGATTGTGTTGCTGTTACTTTCGGTTTTTGTTTTACTAGCTTTCCTTTCGAGAGTTACTGCAGTTGAATTGCCTTCCCTGGAAGAGAACCTGTAGGAATGAATGGAGCCCTAACAGTGCCCGAGCACTGAAGAAACTTTGAAACGCCTACTGCTTACCAGGTGAGCCTGGGTTGTCCAGTTCCACCTCAGTTTTCCTCCACTTGTTCCAGAAGAGACTTTTGGGATAAGTGGCACGGGTTTGTTATAGGTTGGATGCCATTTCTTGTCACCCAACCAGTAGTGTCAAAGCACTGCATCTTAAAACATTTGGTTTAACCGGTAAAAATGACCCACTGACCTTGTCCGGTCTTGGTCCACTGCCGGACTGCTGATGACTGGCATGTCGTGTGTGTGTGTGTGCATGGCTGACAACAGTAAGTTGACCGAGCAGGAAGCACGCGAGAAGGCAAGCACAGACCAGCTTGCAAGCACAGACGTACGAACCAAAGAGTTTGAGAACATGGTCCACTTGTACAAGTACGTCGTGTTTTTCTGCCAGGTTTAACACAATGACCAGGTTTTACCATTTTGTACTGCCATATCCAACAAGATGTAGTTGCTGCATCGGCCGTTGATGTTACAGCTGTTGTAATGATGAGGGAATTGGGCAGACGCTTATCCACACAGGCCCATCTTTGCTGTTCTTAATGTAATGATGGTCTGTTGCTGGATCTTATTGTTACGGATTGCTTTGGTGGTCCAGATAGAGCAATGAGTCAAATGTGTGTGTATGTCTCTATTTGCGTATCTGTGTGTCTGGACAATAACTTTTAAAATATATGACATTCATCCTAGCTTTGTCTTGAAACTGGTTTGCCTTGAAACTTTCTAGGTCATTATTGAGAATGATGATCATAGGTCAAGAGTTCAAGGTCACACGAGGGAAATGTTTCTAAAGTGGTCAATGTGACCTTTAGTGATGGCTTTCCTAGTTGTCTAGATATTTGTCATGTAGCACATGTGACAGATAGTAAACATCTTGTTGTGCTGATGTTTCAGTTCATGTACGTCACTTTGTATTGACTTGTCTCCTTGTTCTTTAATACTGTGAACAATTTCAACAACTACAATAAACATGTTGTTTTGTGTCCCTTGTTCTAGAAAAAGCTGTGTGAACCAGTACCATATTAGTCACTTTCATTAATTTGGTTACTCTTACTAATCTGCATCATTTACTGTGAACCACTGTGATGGTAAACGTAAAAATTTTCAGTGTATTTGCTGATATTAATTGTCTATAAATTTTCTGAATGTAATTTTCTGATTAATATGTATGATTCTGGACATTTGCTAGAAGTGATAAATCTCGTTGTACAGGGAGGGGATAATTTGTGCACGATATTTGCTGTGTGTTTTAGAGAGCAAGTTGAAGATCTCCAGAAAGAAATACAGAAAATTGAAGCAGATTATAGAAGACAGGTAGGAGTTACAACACCAGTTTTGAAGAAACAGTGCATCACTAAATGTGTATTTTTTGTATAAATACATGAATTTATTGTTGTGTGTTGTCTCTCATCAGTAAACTGTGTGAATAGTTGCTGGTGTCACGTTTATTCCAGTGTAGCTTGAAATTTGTTATTAATATTTTGGCTTTAATTGTTAAAGAAACTTATCCTATATCTATGGTGGATAGAGATGAACTGTATGCTGTTTTACCATGAAAGATAATTTGTTATATGTTATCTATAATTAATAGTTTGAAGTAGCTTTGGGAATGTAAGCTTTGGGACCTCTGTATTGTTTATTATCTGACTGCAATTGTAGATCGCTGCTCAAGAGAAAAAAGCCCATGAAAATTGGGTTTGTATTACTTATGGATTATGCACAAGTTGAGTTAGCTTAAGTTGAATTCAGAAGGTATGGCCCTTTTCATTTATGAATAAACATGTGGGTGGCAGGTAAAACTGTGTGATACCTCGTTAACGTGTGCCATACCTGGGCGCCTTAGAGATGAGTTTCATGTATAAAAAATGCTATACACTCTATAGGCTTTACTTTTGCTTTTTACTTTACTTTAGATCTGCTTATTTGCTTCACCATCAGCATTTGTGCTGTTAGTGAGTTATATAACATTACGTTGGTGTTGCAGGTGTGTATTGCAATCGGTAGAAATGTCCAATTGTCTGTACAATAGTCACTTTTGTTACTGTCATCTGTGTTAGTTTTTGTTCAGTCAGTCTATTGGCAGTTCTCTGAGCTCTTGCTACTAGAACTACTACTATTCTTGGATTGTCTAAACCAGCCCGTCATGTGCTCACCTCTAGATAAATCTGGCCAGAAATTTTCCACATGTTGAACGCCATTTGTGCCATATGGACACAACGTATGTGCTGTCTGCTGCTAGAGAGTTACGCAGTGTTGTTGTAGATGTCGGCGAGGCAGAGTGAGCAACAGTTGAAAGAACAGAAGGCAGAAACACAGTCGTTGAGACAGAAGTGAGTTTTACTTCTGCCATTCACACTGCAAGACACGCAGGGTTCATACTATTAGTGCAGCAGTTGGGTCATATCCACATCAATGTGGCTGTGCAATTGTTGCCAATCACTTTGGCTTACTGTAGTACTGCATTGAGTACGTATAATTTTTAACAGTCTTAGCCCATGATTTCTTATGCGAATGCATATTAGGTTTCTGATGCATTACCTAGTAGTGCAGATACTGGTGTGTGTCTAAAAATTACCCATTTTGCTGTTTTCAGTGTCTTCAACAGTCATAAGCCTATTGCTGTGAATTTTGGCATACAGGCAATACGAAGAATGCCAATTAGATGGCATTCTTCGTATTGCCTGCGTCTGGAAATTTTCCAAATATTATTCGCGCTTGCATGGCATACTGAATGATCCTGTCTGCTGCATGACATTATTGGCGACTGAATGGTGGTGTGATTGCACAGCGTGGGCGAAGTCTGATATCTACGACTGCCTTGTCTTTGTATTGCGATCTGCTTAATTTTTAGCTCTGTGTTTCAAATTAACTGTACTTGTACAGTGGCAATTGAGACGTCGGAGTGAACTGACTTTTTGTGCTTTGAACCGTGAATAGGATAGTGGAGCTGGAGACAAGACTTGGTGCAGTGTCAGCAGCCGAATCACAGCAGACAACGACAGGTGAGTTACATGGCTTCACACCTGTTCCACCAACATACCACAACCATTCTAACGGCTGTTTTTCAGCCAATCCTGGTTTTCCGTAGTTTTTAGCCTCTAAATTTCGTTTGATTTTACTATTCTACGATGATATTTTCTGCTAATGCCATTTAATTTCTGTGCTGAGACGTTATTTACAGAGATGTAAGGATGCGGATATTATTGCATCTGCCTCCACAGAAATACCATCTGTGTTTTTTCGCTATTTAGGCTCTGTGTATGTATGTACTTTTTGTGACTGATCCAGCTGTTGCTGCCAAATCAAATAAACCATTATTATTATTATTATTATTATAGCTGTCCAAAGACCGGCATTTGCAGATGGTCGTCGGTCGGTATCCAGTCTTACCTCAGCAACGTCAGCAATTTACTCTGTTCTGTCATGGACTAATAAACTTCAGTGCCAAAGGAATCAGAGATGATTCGAGATATACAGATTAGGCCTATAGAACGATTAGTTGATTCCAAAATTGAAACTGAAAATCAACGTTTATTAAGCACGCGCATAATGCACAATTGACGACCTTAAAAGACGTGTCAGTGTCCGCAGCTACACGTAAGGTTGCATCCGCAGACGTGCGAAAAGCTCGCGGACACGTCCACTGACGCATCCGCACATCTCTGGTCATTCATTATCTCCTACACCTGTAACGTTCGTTATTGCAGGCAGGGGTCCAGCCTACTCTGGACCCCAGCGCTGAGACCTTTATGGCAGTCCAATGCGCCACTACACCTGTAACGCAACACAAAGAAAATGTGCGTTAAAACCGCGATTAACGTGCAATTAAAATAATTAATTGCGCAATTAACGTGATTAAAAAATTAATCGCTCAACAGCCGTAATGAAAAGGGGTTCAAAATGTGGAACATTGGGTGGTTCGGGGTAGTTAGGCATCACCCAAGGTCATTGAAAATAGCGCCATTTGATAGAGTGCATACCAGTTCCTATTAGCTTTCCATAGTAACCATGTCCCTATCTTGCACCGTTTCTTAGATATAGGGAGATATCAGTCGAAAATCACTGATTTGATCCAACCCCATTTCTATTTGGCGCCCTGTTGGGGGTGATCCTGTTGGAATTTCGCCAAGATTTTTGGCTTCAGAAAACTAGAGTCCCTGGGCTATCATATGGCAGGTTGTTTGTGTGATCCTAGCTTAATCCATCTTTGCAGAACTTCGACTTGTGACAGACAGACAGACACAGATGACAGCATAGACCACGCTAGCATAGCGTTGCGCGTAAAAACTAAAGGTGGTCTGTTTGTGGATTAGTGCATATATATGCACTGTGTCTCAAAACATGATCCAATTTAAAGTCTGCTGTGTAATCTACAATTATAGGCCTGTTTTGTACTGAAATTTGGCATACAGCGTCCTGACAGCCTGGGCTACTAAATACATGCATAATTTGCCACTTTATTGTGCTGGCCGCATCTAACGGAAAGCCTAGTTTAACGGTTTGGTGTGCATCTGTTTGTTCCGTTGGCATAATCACCGTGACTCACCAGGGGGCAACACGTGACATGGCCAGCATACATTTCAGCCCGACAATAAGGAGGACTAATGTATTCATTAGTTATGTACCTACACTAGCTGAGGATACAGTAACACCTGGGAAGTTATGCTGTTTCCTCCTAAAAATATACACAATGCTGAAAACAACCAGTTTAGATGTGCATGTTTGATACAGATGTTTCAGATGGAATAAGTGTGCCGTCTGTGTCAACTCCACAACGTCGACCTTTCCCTCCACCTCCTCTACAGTATGACATTATTCTCTCTGTACATCTATCATTAATTATTATTAATTGTCTTTTAATTTTTTTATTTTCTACTAGTTTCAGTATACTGTTTTAAGTTTACAATTATCCAAGAATTTGTAGAGTCGGCTGCCTGTGTAATGTGTAGTTTATAGTAACGAAATGTTAATTGCAAGGTACATCAATGGAAATAGCATTAAAAAGGTTAATGACAGACAACAAAAACTAAAGAAAAACCAGAAAACATAGGCAGTCGTATCGACATGCAGACCCACGCTGGCAACGGCCTTAGGTAGCATGGCGGCATATAGATATACGGAATACCGGCCATGGTCACTAGCAACCATGCGAGCGTGAGAGTTTTCGTAAGATCGTAACCGTGTGACCTTGACCTTTTGACCTCTGGGTCAATGCATGCCGAGTGTCTGCTATAGAGTATACGTGTACCAAGCTTGGTGTTATAGTTCAAATATTTTCCTGTAAGAGTGCGGACAAACAGACACACAGACGGACGCGACTGAATGCCCTACCCACGCCGGTGGCTATGCCGGCGTCGGTAAATAAGCATCATTTGTGTTGTTCACGGATGTTGGGATGTTTGCAGCTGAAGACTCAGTTAATTTAAATTTAAAGAAAGAAAGAGACGGTACAACTGTGTGTGTTTGTTGAATGGTGCTACGTTTTGTGATTAAATTGATCACGGTCGTTGCGTTGCTCATTGCAGTGATGGGTTTCTAATGCGACCACCTATGTTTCATCCTGTGCCTCCACCACCTCCACTGCTTGATGGTCGACCTCTGCCACCGGATTTTCTGGACATGCGCTATGGCCCACCTCGTCCGCCACCTCCGATGATGGACCGACGATATCCAGGCGAGAGATCGCCTCCTCCGCTTTTACCATTTGATCCAGCGTGGTTGCCGCCACCGATACCTGGAGGCCGATCGCCGCCGTATCTGGATCGGTATTCGCCACGTGACAGTGACAGATCGCCTTCGTCTTTTCACTCGTCGGCATCGCTCAACAGATCGAATGTGACGTCGACGCCTGGCAGTCGCAACCGCGTGATGTCGCCACCTCGTCTTGTCAACAGAGGGCCACCTGATGTTGCTCGACCTCAGCCGGAGTTAGCGGTTCCTTCGCCGAACGTCCGAGGTACGCATCGACATATCACGTCTCGCTGACACTGAGGCCGTCCAGTTACAACATAAATGACCTTTATTAGGTCGTTTCCTCTGAGTCGACCTAATAAAGTGGGTCTCAAATGTCCGTCTGTACGTCCGTCCACAAAAAGTTTCTTCAATTTCAATGAAATTTGGTGTGTAGGTAGAGGTCGATGAGTAATGCGTGATGGTATACAGTATGACCCGATCCAAGGTCAAGGTCAAGGTCACGAGCCCTTGAAAGTCGGAAATTCATCCATCTTAAGAGGCTATCTCCTCTCCCATTTATAATGGGAGTTGGCAAATGACCACGGATTCTTAAATTACGGCACAATACCTACATCTTATCAGGGCCGGATTTTTTATTTTTGTCCCCGTTTTTGTGTCACGTGACTTTGAAGTTGGCAGTAAGTAGGAGTTGACTGCCAGTCCCGTACGGGGCTAATTTATTTGACTGGCCTTCTACTCTTTCGTTACTCCAGGTCGGTTATAGTTTGTTAAAAGAGAAGAGAACCTTTAGTATAATTGCAGCCGCCAACCAATAGTGTTGAAGCACAGAGAAGAGGCCACTCAGTTGCCAGTAATTTTCTGTGTTGTAAAATTCCAGGGCATTTTCGTGTTCAATATGTATTTCAGTTTCTGCTGAGTTTCAGCCTTGGTCCAGCGAGGGCTGCTAGCTGTGAGGCATGTAGTAGTTGTTTCATTTTCATTAAGGCAGTGCTGCAGAAAATTCCCACCCTAGAGGTGGCACATTCAAGACTGTGGCAACGTTTGCCAGAGACTTGAAGGCTTACTTGTTTTCTGCCTGAGCTAGCACATCTGAGAACTATTTATTTTGCACTGTTTGAATATGCTCATTGTTATCGTTAGTACTTTGCTCTCAGTAGGGATGTGAAGTATTGCAATCAGTAGGTCTGTATGTATGTTTCTCTGTGTATCTGTATCTTGAAAACACTGCACGATACATGTTTACTATGGCTGTGGCTTCGTCCTCCTGTGATAACAATGCAATACATTATGTACTTCCGGTTTTGTGAAGGATGTCATGTATTCCTGATAGCAGGAACATGAAATAACAGCCTAGAGTGGATGGATTTATCAGCGGCGGGGTGTGGCATGACAGGCTGAGGCCTGTCAGTCGTGTTATCATGCGTTGGCGGGCCCGGCTCGCTGGCATACCGGGTTGAAGTGTGCCATCCTCAATTGCCTTGTTATTATTAAGGAGTGGATGACTAGCATTTTTTACTTAGTTCTTATTGTCGTTAATTAGCAGCTGAATTATCAGAGTATTGACTGAGATTGTTCTGAGCATATTCTTGACTTAGATTTTAATCTGCTCTTCCTTGTTAATATACATGAACAGAAAAGAAAAAATCTAAGTAAGTGATACTTAATCGTTCTACTGTGGCTGTGTGACCAGCATGTGTTAATGTGAAGTTGCATTTTTGACTGCATGTTCAGCTTCTTACATTTTCTCTTTAACTGTCTTTCTATCTGAAATTACTTCATGTTTGGGCGGGTTCCTGTTCTTCCTGTCAACAGTAAAGTAAGAGTAAAGTAAGCCTTATTTGTATAGCGCTTTATTATGAGCCGCTCAGATATTTCACGTTTTAACAAGGAATTACACAGTTTTACCTGCCACTCACACATTTATTCACAAGTGGTATGAGCCATACTTGCCTTTACTTCATAGCCGCAGAGCTTCACAGCCCTTTGGCTGGTACGTATCCCATCTCGCTAAGGGCAGAAGGTTGAGTTGGACTGGTTGGTTGATTGTATTCCCACAAAAAGAAATGGTCACCCATCTCAGTACTAACCGGGCTCAATGTAGAGTAACTTTATTGATACGCCCAATGCTGTTGCCACTATGGCATGCCACAGTGTCAAAACGTTGAAGGAACTGAAGACACTGATGCCAGTCAAAGAAATTCACCAACGTGAGCTGACACCTTTGTGATTCTCCGACTCCTGAAGGAAGTAAAACTGTCAGCTGTAGTACACTCGTACCCTGCATATATAAGTCGAGTAATGAAATAAAATTTCATTGTTATTTTATTACAGCTCTTGTGTGGCTGCTGGCAGATGACAAGATTTTTTCCTGATATATGAGCGGAATTAATAGTAATGTTAGTCTAACTTTGTCAGCATGTAAATGAGTTGCTTGATGCTTGAAATTTCTATTATGTGTGGCATGTATAAGCAGACAGAGACTGGCTGTTGTAATAGTTTTAAGATACTGTTGTATGACTAGCTGAGTGAGTGTGACAATATGGTGGTAAATTAAACCGAATTGTCTTTGCTTCTGTGATTTGCGACACTGTTGGCTTAGCGTCATGAAGGGTATCTGGCTAGTAAAAAACTCTGTTAACAAACCCTTTGAGAATCAATCCGTAACCATGCAATGTCGAAAACAAACATTACAGTAGTTGTATTTGTGCATGTCTGTGTGTGTGTGATTGGTCGTTTAGCATTTCTAAAATGATGTGACAGCTTTTCACGTTGATTTTGCTTGTTCATGTAATAACTCTGCATGTTGTGTTTGAGATTTGATGTTTCCGTTAACAGTTGACTCAATTTTGTGGTCTTTATTCTATGGCATGGGGTCACCACTTGTTTGGAAAATGTGGAAATGTCAGGGAATTTGACATCTGTTAGGGAAATGTTGGGAATTTGCCCAAACGTCACGGAAATGATAGGGAGGTGTCAAAAAATATTGTTAGTGAAAACCATTTATTTCTAACTTCACGTTTGATACTGCATTTATGAAAAAAATCAGTTGTGTACTGTCATCAGTATTACCCTGTAAACATTTATTAATTGTCTGCATTTCTTATGAACCATTGCATTGCGCATTCCTTGTTGAAAATGAAACACAGATTTGTCAGATTTATCAGCTGTCTCCCTCCATGTCATATTTGGCCTGCCTCTAGGTCTGACAACTTCCACTTTGTAATGTGTAAATTTTTCACTCAATTATATTATCCTTTCTCATAACATGACCATGCTTTCTCTTCCTGTTCTGTTACAATGCAGTATTAAGTTCTCTTTTCCAAGGATTTGTGTTGAGTTTCATACAAAACAAACAACCTATCCTTCCAATTCACTAACACTAGGCTACTGGTATCTGTACTAATAGCTCTGTTTTCTGACAGTAGGATATGCACAACTATTGCAGAGTATTGGTGTGCTGTATTACACAGTTCGCCATCTTTATCACTGAATTTTTTGTAAACCTCTCTCAGTCACATCATACATTGTATAGAGAGTTTGTGCCTTTACATGTGTTAATTGTAATAATTAATTGCGCCATTGTAGTGATTCTGACACGTTATGGCACCATATAAATCATCATCATATCATCATTATTATTATCTAATAATCCGATTGTCAATGCGTTTGTTTGTCAGACCGGTGACCAGGGGCTTGGCTTACATGGGCGGATGGACGGGCAAGACAAAATCGTGCAGAGCGTGAATTTGGCTTGTTATTATTATTATTATTTGATGTATACAAGAGGTGCAGAAGTGATTAACTGCAGTACACTAGATTGATCGCAAGTTTTTGTTTGTTCTATGTAGAAATGATTCCTGTTTAAGAAGTTGTGTTCTGTGAGTCATCAGTACGTGTTTTCGATGATGTGGTCTGTATTGATGTTTTCTGTAGGTCCAGTAAGAGGCGGTCAGTTCCCAGCACCAAGAAGTGACGACTATCCAACATCACCGCACTGATCACTGTTGCCACGGTGATTAGACTTTCACCATCGTGGTACGGCAGCTGCTAACTCCACGCTGTTTCTGACTAGTCAATTGTGCCGTTTCTGCCTGTGCTACTTCTCTTGTGCCTTCATCAGTGTGTCACGTTACATAGCATACTCACTGGAGGCTCTGGTTCCACATAATGAACCTGAGCTGTTCTTCGGCATCGGTTATGTTAGTATGCTGGCCTCGTTCAGTTAAAAGTGTAATGTAACAGTCTGGTGTAATGTAACAGTCTGGCGTCCGTCTGTCTCTCTGTCCAATTGGCATACTGACCGTCACTCACCAGGGGGCAGCATGCGACGCGGCCAGCATACATTTCGGCCCAGCAATAAGGAGGACTGACATACATGTTGTATTAATAATCTACTGAGATCGTGAGTTGCATCCCTCCCGCCAGCTGCAGCCTGCCACAACAGTGTAGGCAACATCCGGCAGTGTAGCCACCAACGGTTCTAGAGGCAAATCCGCTTTGCAGAGTAACTACATTTGCTGTGTAGATGCTATACATTGAATTGGTAGCACAGTATTCACTTGTCTGCTGCAGCTGATCTTGAACAACTCTGCCCAAATTCTGCTTAATTCTGCTACTTCATAGCAAGTCAACCTCAGTCAGAGTTGATTTGACATTGCGTTGATATGCAGTGCATCACAAAATGTGGTTTCTCTTGCTGAAAGCACCAGTTGTTTTCTAATGTACTATGTGAAACACTTGGGGAGGTAGCGGAATATCAAATTTCTGAACATCAAATGCTGAGGTTGGACTGCAGGTCTGTTGTTAGATATGCATCGCACTTTTTGTGACTAGGCAGTTACTGCATTTGTTGATTACAAGTAACGTTGTATTGTGTATTGCAAGAAATTAGGAAAATATGGATAGAGTGTAATTTATTTATGTTGCATTAGGAAGACTTAATGGTTTAAATGCGTGCAAACAATGTAACATTGTATACGCTAGAGTCACTGTTGGATTTTTCAGAATTTGCTTTGAATGTTGCCCTCACAGCATTGGTGTTGGTGCATGTGTCAAGCCGTCAACTATAAGCCGTGAAGGTGCACTTTGGTCAGCTTGGTCTCCTTTGGGTTCTCCTTCTCCACCTGTTCTGGAAGAGACCTCGGTGGGTTAGTGGAACGGGATACTTAACGGCTGGGTGTATTATATATTGCAAAATAATTCTATAATAAGAAATAAATAAGGATATATGGGTTGAATGTAATTTAAGTATGATTGCTTTAGGAAGAGTTAGTTATATGGTACAGAGACAATCATATATGACATTATTGAAAGAATTAGCATCTTTTCATTAATGTTGCTCCAGCAAAATCTTCCAGTTCTTAACTGGGAGTGCTAGCTAACACATTGGCCTGTATAATTGCCGCAGTGGATGGTTTTGTTTGTGTTGTATGCTTTAACAAGAGTAAACGATAATGCGTGGTAATTTTTTCGCCATAAAATACATTACTCTAGCTAGAGCAGTTGTACATATTTCTTGACATGCGTTGTCGTGATGCATTGGTGAGTGTAGTTTATTTGAATATTGCAAATGTATTAAACATTCACTGTGATAGTAAGCAACAGTGGACATGCATTGTTTTAGGAATTTTGTTCACATATCTAGATAGTTACCAACCACCTTGTGACCATGTGGTACTGTGCAGTTGGTCGGCTCTGTGTGTGTGTGTACAGGTGATAAATGTCAATGAAATGACCTTTGATGTAGATATTTGGCTTGGTGGTTCATCTTGTCCCTTTCTGGGTCATTTCCATTCGTCAAGGTGATAGGTGAAAGTTCACAGGAGGCAAAATGTCCTTTTGTCGGCTGAAAGTGAAATTGGAAAATCTGTTTCCGGCAACGTGGAAGAAAAGCAGACCTGAAGTGGAAACTGTAAATAAGTAGCGTCAGCCACAAAGTGGTTGATGCAACCTCAAGTGATGGCGTTTCTAGTTTATTTCTATGCCCATGACATAGTACAGGCGTAGCATTGGTGCTGGATGATGTGCATTTCATTTTGGTTTATGTACTTAGAATTTTGCGGGCATAAGATTAGAACTGGCTTCCGTTTCTTTTTGAGTCGTTGATATCAGAGTTGTTCTGAACGTTCACTGATGCAATAAAAAATGTTTAAAACTGTCGAAAAAGTCAATCGTAATACTTTGTGTAGACCTAGGAAAGTAGGCTTATTTATCACGTTCTATGCAAGTTAAATAGGCCTACTGTTAGCTACTGTCTCATAGATTTCTGGATGTTGTTGTCGCCTTATTCACATTATATAATATAATAATAGACTTATATTGGTTGCAGAAATGAAAAGTTCCAAAAGTCGGAAAACGAAAACCATTCAGAGAATAAAAACATTAAACATGTTTTTATCCTCAAACGTTCAGAACGTTTTGAACTTTTGGAACAACTATGGTTGATATATTGTACACGTTTGATTGTTTATATTGATATTGTTATTTAAGTGGCACATAATTTGTCTTAGTTACCAAAGCCTTGTGAGAGAATATGATGATATGCACTGATTCTTACAGGTATATGTATGTCATGTTTTCCTTAGCAGTTGGCGTTCAGTAACAACAGAACTGTTTCTTAATTCTATGATCTTAATGAATCTTATGTTCTTTCAGTGTAGTAACCATACTATGGGGCCTTGTCCTAGAGTTCAAGAACGACATTGAGGAGTAGGCCTACGCCAGGTGACAAAGTCATTGCGGACCTCGAGGTTGTAACTTGTAAGAGTAGGCCCCATACATTTCCATGCCGGACGTTCATTTCGTGTTACAGTACCTTTTGTTCAATTTGTTGTGTTTGCTTACGTTTTGTCGGGACCAAGCAAAGTGATTGGCTGGAAAGAACGTCTCAAATGACCTGTTTTAGGTCGAATTGGACGTAAAACCGCAATTCAGTCACGTTTGTGTGGCACACTGTGACATCTGTCAGCGTGAACTATGCATTAGCGGCTTTGCAAAGGGGCACCAGAGGAGGGATGACCCTTGATCGAAGCGCAGCCCCCGGTGACTGCATTAGTACTAGTTTGACTTGCGCCTATCTCGAGCAGAATGTGAGATCCTGGATCTAGTCCAACCTCAGATAAAAGGTAAAACCAAGGTTACAAAATTATATAAGTTTAATAGTTAACAAATACAACAGAAGGCTTGTCCTGCCAACATAGACAGCGGCTTTCGCATTCTGTCATCTACCAAGAAGCCACTGGCAAAGCTCGCAGCTCCTTTTATCCACCATGAAACAATGTCGTAGAAGCAAACTGGTCAGTCGAACGAAAACGTGCAACAATGTGGCTTGCTGTAACGTCGCATGTATACGCTTGACTGAGACTGTCGAATGTTTTCGTATTGATTTTAAAAGTTACCCCTGCCTGCGACAATGTATTTAGGACAGGCCCTGTGCTTCAAGCCCTCAATTCTAAGCCGTGAGCCTATTGCCACTGGTGGGCCTCTACGGTGTATCTTGGGCCCCTCAAAACATCTCTATTCCGCTGCTAATAGCAGGGTATTTTAATAATATACACACATTTGTATAGCGCCATATGGTCGTAACTTCAGAGGCGCTGGGCCAGGCAGTGTGCTAGTAGGAGTGAGAAGAGGAAAGAGAGTAAGCTTGGGAGAAGAGAAATGTCTTTAGCTTAGATTTAA